>Ga0256831_1000946_pt1 | contig 15403 bp, 34 predicted proteins | sample 132544metaG_FD_189087 | JGI IMG/M metagenome (GOLD analysis project Ga0256831, IMG submission 189087) | Hydrothermal vent microbial communities from Lau Basin, Pacific Ocean - 132-544 | ecosystem: Environmental > Aquatic > Marine > Hydrothermal vents | place: Pacific Ocean: Lau Basin | collected...
GTGGCAGCCTGGAGGGATTACCCTGACCGCAAAATTTATAAACCCGCCTAAATAGGTCATTACGGCGTTTGGATGGGCCGGTAGCTCAGCCTGGTATGAGCGCCGCCTTGGCAAGGCCTGGACGCAATAGCGAAACGGACGCTTCTCAAGAGGCTTCAACTACAATCGAGCCGCACGATAACGTTTTTACAGACAATGCTTTGGAAACTAAAAAGAAACCAAAAAAGAAAAGTTCGGCCTACTTAAACAGCCTGTGGAGAAAGTACAAGGACGAATTCAGGCTTTACATGGAGAAACAGGTTAGGGACGGAAAACTCAGCGAGGAGAGATTTAGGGACTATTGGAACGGCCTAAACCGCTTTTTCAAGAACCATAAAGTCAATGAAGCCATCGACTTCCTCAGCATTGACCACATACCCGACGGCCAGGTGAAAGGGTTAAAGAAGTTCTTCAAGTTCCTCATGGACTTCAAGTATAAGGAAATAGACATGCAGGAGATAATGGCTATGAACCGCCAGGTGAAGGTTAAGAGTTCTCCGAAGATGCAGGGGAAGCCGGCAAAAGAGGAAGTCATGAAGGAGATTCTGAACGACCTTGAGAGTGATAAGGATTACAAGTATTACCTTTACCTCGCGCTGATTTACACAGGAGGAAGAGCCTCGCAGATCCTCAGCCTCCTCCGGGACATAGGCGCCGGGAAGGTTAAGCACTATGAGGATTTCGGGGACATTGCGGCCTTCGACCTAACAAAGTACGGGAAGGGTAAGAAAAAGGGATTCTTCGCCATCATGCCAAAAGCTTTCGCTGATGAACTACTGAGGAACAAAGACCTCTTTAGAGACATGCCGGATAGGACTTCCAACATGCGCTTTTTGAAGAACGCGGCAAAGAAGAACGCGGGAGCGAGCAATATCAGGGACTGGTTCTTCAACAAAGCACTTTATCAGCTTAAGGGGAACAGGACGCTGATTAACTTCATTCAGTCGAGGAGTGATGAAAAGGGAGCCTGGCAAAATTACGTTAGTATAAAAGAGTCCCTCGATGGTGCCGTGGACGAGTACAGAAAATTAATGCAGAGGGGGATGTTCGCCTTCCTCGACTGAGCTGCGGACTTTACTTTTTACTTTCCTTATAGAGCTTTAATCCGAATTTTGTGAACTTGCTGAACCCCTTATCATAAGTGAGGAGATAATAACCCTTCTTAATGGCTGTGGCAGCAATGAGTAAATCCCCATCATCCCTGTGAGGTGTCCCTCCCCTCTCCAGCTTCCGGTACAATTCAGAGGCTAAGATGGAAGTGGACTCGTCGATGGGAACAACTTTAAACAAAGTCGTTAAGTCCTTAACCGCTCGCTTAAATCCCTTTTCAGACTTTACACCTCGCAAGAACTCGAAGAGGGTAACCACGGAGATTTTAGCTCCAGAATATTCGACGAGTTTCTCGGCCTGACCTTTCTTGACCCAGGTGATAAGAGCGCTGGTGTCAATAATCAAATTTCCGGTACTTCTTGAGGCTGAGGGACTTCTTTTCGATTTCATCAACATCCACCTCGCCGGATTTCACCAGGTCAATAAGCTCTCTCGCCGCGAGCCACTTCTCAACGTACTCCCTCGCCTTCCGAGTCTTCCGGCTTTTGAACTCCTCCACCCGTATCACGGCCTTCATTTTTCCTCCACCTTTACGGTTATCTTCAACTTCTTAACTTCCTCCTCGCTTAATCCCTCTTCTTTCATGAGGTACTCGATTATGGCCTCTCTCGCGAGGCGTTTGAACTCTCTCAAACTCATACCCTCCGGGACGGGAACCCTAATCTCAAACACATCCTTTGACTTTGTTGTTACGGCCATTCTTTGCACCGTTCTATTCTTCGCCTTCCCGCTCTTAAGGTTAACCCTACTCGCCACCAGCACCACCTGAGTCTTGGATATAAGCTTAAGAAAAAAGAAAGCCTCACGGGAGGGGATTGAACACATACAAATTCTCAAGTATAGTATGTCCATAATTTGTCGAACTATACCTTACAGCAGGAACTCCCAACTCGCTTGAGGGGATAACCGCTTTCATGGGTGCTGAAGTAGTCGCTGTGGCGATAGTAGTATAACCATGAGTGGTGGTGTTAAAGTATGAAGGGTAAACTGAATAAGTTTTAGGTGTTACTAAGAATGCTGTTATCTTATCTGCTGGAGGGTTGAATACTGAAAAGTAGTTTATTCCTTGAATGTAGAGATCTAATCCCTCAGTTCTTAGTATTGTGTCAGTAGTATTCTTTGAGATACTATTATTCGAACCCTTCGAGGAATAATACTCTCCAAAAGTAAACGTTACCCTGCCGTTATCGCCTAAAATCTCGGTTCCATCTCCCCCGCTTGTAAAATTACTGATTGCAGTATCCCACTTCTCATAAACGATGTCAGCTTCATTTGTATATGTCGAACTCGTCCACGTGAAATCGCTGTTTTGGATATACCAGTTCGCCTGGATGTTGAATGTATCCGTGCCTATCAACTGGGTTCTTGCGGAGTCTTTGTAGTATCTGACCTCCATGACGATGGTGTCCTTAGTGGTCTCGTTTATTCTGCTTGCAGGTTTTAGATACTTGTCCACAGTAGTGGTCTGCATGTAGGTAATGGTAAAGTCATAACTCGTTGTTCCGTCCTCAAAAGTAAACCCATTGTTCCCCTGATGGGTTATTTCTGCGGTTGCGTAAATGGTAGGGGTTCCTCTGCCATAAAACTCTGCTTTCCACCTCGCTTTCTGGACTGTTCGGGTGGTATCCTCCCCGTAAAACTCCACATAGGCTATGTTTTGATTATACGTTGCCATTTCACCTCACCTCATGTCTTTATCCCTAACCCCTCCCCAAAGAGGAACGAGGACTCCCACAATGGAACAGTCTTAATGTTTGATCCTCCTCCAAAAACGAAAACTTCATCAAAGAGTGGCATCGTAATAATAACTACCCCATCAGCTCCGCTCTCCAGTGCCGCCAAGTTGGGGTTAGGATGAAGTGTAACACTCGAATATTGCTGAGGTTCAGCTACTAACAATTGCATCACCCCACGCTGTTAGTGTTGAAGTCATCTCCCACTGCGGGAGTGAGATGATTTCTACTCCCTCCCCCAGCTCCAAGGTGTCCTTAGTCCATAGTGGCACGGTTGTAATTGTAGACCCCTGCGCTTGGAGGATACTACTAAATGGACTGATCTTGTCAAAGATGTCTGGGTCATAATACTTGTTTCTCATCCCAGCTCCTGTGGGATTGTTGAGGTATAAAATCAAGTCTTCATTATCATTGTAGAGAGGATAGACGTAGATTTTAGTGAGGGTTTCATCTCCTTCAATGTAAAAGTAGAGTGGGGTTCCATCTTTCTTGGTGAGGTAGGCTTTATTATTTAGTTTACCCCAATAGTTAAAGTCAATTACCACCCCATCCCCGAAAGGCTCGTATGTGTAAAGGTAGATTATCCCCACCGCTGGCCTTCCATCTCCGATTAGGTGAACCTCTGCGGGGATTTTTATCCCTAATGACGTGGTAGTTCCCACACCTTTCATGAGTAGGCTCATACCTCCTCCCTCAAATGTAGCTGATGTTCACAATGATACTATCCGTAATCGACGTTCCCGCCTTCTTCTGGACTTCAACCACGACCTCTCTCAACGGAACGCTCGGAATCGGCTGGATGAACACTTGGCCGTTTAACCCAGGCATGAATTTAGCCATCCAGAATGGTTTGGGATCCTCCTTCCGCCTCATCTTAACAATCACATAATCATCGTTCCCGTGGCTGACACTTATCGCGGTTATGTGGCTCAGCGTCCCGAAATCCACTGGAACACTCCTCTCGCTGTCGGTCAGCTCCACGACGGCATTATCAGCCGGCTCGAAGTAAGCGTTTACCTTCATCTCACTCATTTCTTACCCCTCCTCACAAACCACGTCGCGAGTTTGAACAGTATCAGAATCCCCAAGAGGGGAAGAAGCGGCTTCCACCATTCAACTCTATCCCTCTGGGGTTCGGCTGGGGGTTTTGGCTCAGCCTCCTTCTTTGGAAGGGAGAGCTTGAAGCCTCCAACGCGCTTAGTTCCTCCCGCGCTGGTAGGAACCGCGCTCGGCATCACAAAATCAATCAGGTTCACCCCGTTCACGCTCTCACGCTCCCCTCTACCTTGCTGATTCTTCCCTCATGCTCGAATAGCCTTCCCTCGATTATCGTAACACGGCCTTCTAGCTTTTCTATCCTGTCAATGATACTCTCAATCATCCGCTTGTTTGCTTTCGTGGTTGCATAAGCAGTTATTGCTGCAGTCGCTAAGGGAGTGAGGAGGTTTAGGAGAACTGTGAATTCCTCCGGACTCATTTCACTTCACCCTCTCGATGAACTTCTTGAACTCGATCTGGAAAGCCATCCACAAAAGGAAGAGGATGAAAGCCTGAAAGACAGTCTCCCTGTCCAGCTTCATGCTCTCACCTCGTCAGAAGTCTCCGGCGCGGGTCTACTGGGAGGATGTGTTTGACCGGTTCATGCTTCGGCTGGGGTTTTATTACTGGGGTGTAGCCTATCACAATGCCGCCGCCTGGCGTCTTCGTGTAAACCTCACGCAGAAGCTTATCCGCCTTCGGCAGAGGAAGCGGTTTAGCTCCCGCAGGAGTGCCGCCAGAGTAAGCGTCAAGAGTCTTGTTGTAAGCCTCTTTCTTTTTCTCCAGCTCGCGGCCATAAGCGACAATCTCGGCGAGGCTCATCTGGCTCGGGTCTTTCCCCTCGGCCTTGAGTGCGGCCTTAACCCCGGTCAGCCAGGCGTTGAACTGCGCGTAAGTCGAGAAACCATACTTATGCGCCAGCGCATCCTCCCTGGGAACGTACCCGCTCCCCGTGGGATCTTTGACCATGTTATTAACGTCCTTCTCAATGTAAGTCGCACCCGCGAAAGTCTTTGATTCACCAGGTTTAACCCCCTGGCCATAACGCTTCATCACTCCAGTTTTCGGATTCACTGGAGGCGCGTTCCCCGGCGCATACTCCGGACTGCCATAGTGAACCCTCGTTTTTGCCGCGTTCCCCTCAGGAGTCCCAGGCTTGGTTACCATAGTGAGAACGTCTTTCCCAGTCTGGGAAAACTTCTCTGGCATTTCCCCGAGTTCATTTTTTAGCTCGCTTGCGGCATTCTCGATTTTCTGTCCCCACTCCTTGAACATGCCGAACAGCTTATACATCATGTAGACGATGAAGACGAACGCCAGGAAGTAGAGGAGAATCTGGACCAGCGTTCCCACGTTGTCCCTCTCCTTCCACGCCACGATAGCCGGAAGCGCCATTTTAACCCCTCCTCATGAAGTAGTAGAGAATCGCGAGACCCAGGAGTCCCAGGCCGACCTTCTTAAGGTCAATCTTCTTTGGTTCCTGGACGCTGGTGACGTGGACGGTGTGAGGCTCGGGGTTGGTTGGAACCCTCGTCGCTATAATCGTTGGGACTGGCTTAGGCTTCGGAACGCTCTTGACCCCCGTGTTCCTCTCAAGCTTCTCTTTTATCACCGGCTTAACTCCCACTGGTATGATTTTAGGAACTGGCTTCCTCCCCATCACCTGTGCCATGCCACTCTTCTTAAACGCGCTTTCAACCGCTCTCTTCTGAACATCAATTATCCTCTTATTCCTCTCGTAAGTGCTCTTAAACGCGCTCCCGTACTTCTTCAACTGTTCCCTGTTCCCCTTCTCAGTCTCCTGCATCTGGTAACCCCTCATCTCGTTGAACAACATGCAAAGCGCTTTCTTCTCCGCGTTCCCTGGGTAAGCGTCTGGGTTGCACGCCAGCATGCTCATGTTCCAGCCTTTGCCTTTCAGGTAATAGTAAGCCTTCCTGCGCTCTTCGAGCGTGCCAACCCTCCCAGAAATCCCCAGCTTAGCTTTTATCTGGTTCAGGATCTTAATCGCCTCCGCATCCGAAGGCCTGTAAGTCCGGGTTATGACCATTTTAACCACCCAAAACTGATTTAAACCGCTGATTTTAGCGGCTGATTCAATGAAAGGAAGGAAAAGAGCTCAGAGGCTTATGGCCTGAGGGACGACTTCGTGGCTGATGTAGCGAAGCTTCCCTGCGCTGGTAGTCTTAAGCGCAATCTTGAAGGTTCCTGAACTCTCCTCCCTAAGGTCAAGGCCGCCAACCACAACCTCCTGGTCGTAATCGAACATGGTCATGCCGTCAGGGACGGACGGCAGCTTATACTGGATCTTGTCAAGCTCCCTGCTCGTGTTGTAGTCAATCTTGTAAAGCTGTATGCGTGCAGGCCTGGTTCTCACGAGTGCATACTTATCGACAATGTTAGCTCTCGCTCCGGTATCGTCGTAGAACACGAGAAGCGCGCGCTTAAGGACGCTCCCGATTGGAAGCTCAAATATCTCGGTAAGCTCTCCGAGCGCGTTGAAGGATTTTTCAATCGCGTAAACCTTCGGCTCGACGATGAAAATCTCGCCGTATTCAGCGCCGGCATATGTTATGACGTACTCTTCCCCGCTCTCATAAACCTCCTTATCCAGAGTTACCTTTATGCTCGCGTCGCTGAGGGTTACCCCGTCCGCCACGCTGGTATTCCACTCAACCTTAAGCTGAAGCTGGTCTTTTATGAGTGCGTGAATCTTTCCCTCGTCCAGCATGATAAGGAACTGGACGCTCGCGGTCCCGCTCGCGGGAACACTCACAGTGTCATCGAGGCTAAGCGCCTTTCCATGAGTGTCATAAACGTTCAGGTAAGCGATATCGCTTCCCTTAAGCGCATAGTGGACAACGTTACCGTTGCTAACGATCCTTATCTCATTGATGGCTTTAAGAACGTCCTCCATGCTAACGCTCGCGGCAGAACTCCCGCTGTTGCTGAGGGTCAGGTTTGCGAGAAGCGCGATGCTGTCTATAACACCGTTGCGCGGGATGTCCACAGATTTTACCTGCATGGTGAGAACGTCATCAAGAGTCTCCTTCACCTTATACACTTTTTTCACCCCCTTCTCTCGCTCCCGCGCGTTCAGGCCTTCAGCATCTTCTTAAGCCACTTCTCCCAGACGAAGAGTGCCGCCAGGACGCTTATCATGTTCACAACAAAGTCTCCCGTAAAGATCTCCTTCCAGTCCATCTCGCTCACCTCGCGGTTGATTTTATGAGGCCTTCATCAAAATCCGGCCTCAATGATTACCGCGAGAAGAAAAGTTAAATGCTTTTGTTAAAAAAAGCAAAAAACTTAAACATCCGCTTTGATTTTTCCCGAAGTATAAGCCTTGTAGAGGTAATGAATAACAAAACTCGCGCTGATCATGCTCTCATCAACGCCAAGCCGCTCTGCAATCATCTTTTTTAGCTCTTTAAACTCTCTCGAAGCTTGCTTGTTCAAACTCACGACAACCATCTCACAACCACCCCTTAAGCCTCGCATAAATCACCCACACGACGACCGCGAGGCCGTAAATGTAACCAATTATGAACTCTACCACGTCCCCCAGGGTTGCCGTTGGATTCTCCCGCTCCGTAACCTGATAAACAATGAAAAGGATAATCACGACCCAGCTTCCCCAGAGCAGGAACGCTGAGACGAACCCGAGTAGAGAATGAAGGATTGAACGCTTATCATCGTAAATGTAAACCCTCGCCATAAGCCTCACCCGTAGTGCCGTGTTCTCCTAATCACAAACTCTCTCCGAATAATCCGGTAACGCTCCTCGGGGTTCTCCGCCTTCGGGTTGAACTCGATAAGGTCATGCGCTCTCAACTGGTCGTTAAGCTCCGAAAACCCCGGAATCATGCGATTTAGGTAAATAATGTCGTTCGGGATGTAGTGTTTGAAAATGAAATGCCGCTGCGCCTGGCGGAAGAGCAGCTTCGGGAAGTCGGCGATGGACTGAGTAACCGCGATCGGGTAAATCTTCTTATCCGTATCCCTCCCTTCCCTAAATGTAAACTCAATCTCCTCGCCTGGCGTCCTCGCTGAGTAGTTGTAATGGTGAGCCTCTTCGAGAACCACGATTCTCATGTAATCCCGCCGGTTAATCTCGTCGAGGAGAGGCCGATAATAATTATCCACCAACCCCTTAACTCCGATTTCCCGGAGGAGGCCGCGAGTGGGGACAATAAGCACCTGATCGAACTCAATGAGCTTTTTCCAATTATACCGCTTCCCCGGCTTTATTTTGAGTAGGCGAACCCCCGGGAGAGTAACTAACCCGAGGTGGTTTCGCGTCTTCGTGTCCATGATGATGAACCGTCGTCCCTGCTCGTAAGCCTGCTCGATTAGCCAGCCGACGAAGTAACTTTTACCGCTCCCTGTGTTTCCGTAAACTAAATCAATACTCCAAGGTGGAATTCTCACGTCCAGCAACGCCACCCTCGCCAGCCTCCTTTAATTTCACCCACTCCCTCAACATCTTCTCAAAATCCTCCTCTGAGAAGACGATATAACACGCGGCGGCATAATCGTATCTTGTCAGCTCCTCAATCTCTTCGAGGCTCTGAACATGCTTCAACGCGAGGAACGTATCAACCTCATTACAAAGATGAAAAATAACAAAATATCCCACCGCAACCACCTCATGAGCCGAGGTTCTTTGAGATTTTTTCGAGCAACTCGCTCTTCGGCTTCTCCGGCTCCTTCGGCTTAGCTCTCTCCCTCAGCGCTTCCGTCTCAGTCTTTACCGGCTTTTCCGGCTCACTCTTTGAAGCGCTCTCGCTCTTCTTCGTCCCCTTCTTCTTCATCGCGTTCTTATACATCCACGTGAGGAGTAGCAGCGACCCAGCGCCGACCAAAAGACCGAATTTCCCGCTCACCTGAATAGTCGTCCCCTCAACCTTCTCCATGTACCAAAGTCCAGCATTGAACGAAGGCCGTCCCACATCCCACCAAAGGCCAAAGTCCACGTCGAGGTTATTCTCCCTCGCCTTCTTTTCGAGAGTCTTCACGTAGTAGTTCGCGAAAATCGTAAGACTGTGATCCTTCTCTTGGAATTCATCAATGCGCTCATTAAACTCCTCCTCGCTCATGAGGCCGCCGCGCTCTTCTACTTCCTCAACCTCCCCCTCGCTCTCGCTCGCGAGTTCTTCAAGCTCTTCGAGCTCTTCATCAACATCTTCAACGAGTGCCGTGATGTCCTTCTCCTCCAGCTCGCTCGCCGGCTGGGGTACGGCCTCCTCACTCATCCTCATCACACTCCGGGAAGAGTCTGATGACAGGAACTCCCGCCGTTAAGTCGTCCAGCCTCACCGCCATCACCGCGATGGCACACCGACCGTTAGAGAGGTACCACATGCACTCATGCCGGCGGCATTCCCCGTTTATCAGCGGACAAAAACGCTTAACCGGCTCTTTCGGTTTCACTCCCAGAATCGACTCACTCATTTTCCCTCTCCTCCTGCCATGCGCTCCAGGCGGCCAAAAGCTCCAGCTTAAACTCCTCCAACTGTCCAACCAACCCGTAAACTATCGCGTCCGCTAACCTCTGATTTTTTAGATGCTTTAGGACTTCAACGAGGCCATAAGGCTCAAACTCTCCCGCGTCCACGCTTAATGCCTTCTCCTCTCCCCTATCCATCGCGATAAGCTTAATTTCACCAATCCATAGTGGGAGCTCTGTACTCACTCTTCCACCACCTTAAAGCTCGCGATAAGCCTCAGCTTTCTCTCCTTCCCAAGCTCGATGACCAAAGCGTTCTTATCCTCAATCCTCGCGATTCTCGCCTTCTTAAGGAGAGTCAAAATGACATCCTCAAACTCCCCACTCTCCGGCGGCTTGACATCCGTCTCATTCATAGCCTCTAAAAGAGAATCAACCCAATCACTCAGCTTTTTCACTTTAACAGCCGTTCCCGGATTAGCCATCGCCATGGCCAGCTTCGCCTTATCAAACATCACGCTCACCTCACTATGATCTTGATAACCACGGTTTCCCTGGCCTCAACCACCATCTCCTCGGCGTTAGAAGCGGACTCTGAACTTGTAGGCTCAGAAAGAATACCCAGTTCTCTTAACTTATCTTTGTGTTTTTCGATTGACTGAACAAAGAGGTCAAAAGACATTACCTTACGACGGTGACAGTTAGGACACTGAGGCGCCTCTTTCTCACGCTCAAAGACAGTCCCGCAATAGAGGCAGATAAACTTCTTTTTCTCACTCTCTCCAAACATCATCAACCCCTCCCGAGGTTCTTCTCAATCTTTCCAAGAACAGGACTCGACCTCACGACCGGCTTCTCCTCCCTCTCCGACGGCAAGTCCTTAACCGCGCCAAGACGCTTTAGTTGCCTGAACATCTCATCAAACCAACCGACCTTGTAAAGGTAGTAAACAAACGCCAGGCCGGCAACGAACGCATAAGCCTTCCACGACAGTTTAGGAAGGCCAATCTTCAGCGGCTTCTTCTTCGGCTTGAACCCAGGCTTCGGCGCCGGCTTCACCCTCTCACTCTTCACCTTTTCACCCGGAGTCAGTCCCCCGGAATCATCTTCATCACTCACCCTCACGGGTGGATTCTCCTCCGGGGACTTACCTTCATCCCCCATTTTCACCCTGTTATCACTCGCTTCCACCGGTAATTCACCGGTGATTTTTGGGGATTCCTCCTCAATCTCCCCCGAAATCTCCTTAACTCCCTCACTGTCCCCCTCTTTCACCTTCGGCTTACTCACGTGAAAAGACCCCAGAAGCTTATTTCTCCCCTCTTCAGGGAGTTTCAGAAAATCCTCGTAGAGCATGACCCTCTTTGATTTGCAAACGCCGCACTGAGGCTTTTTCGCTCGACTCCAGAACTTATGGCCGCACCGAAGACAGATATAATACTTCTTCTCCCTCTTCTCCTCACCCATTTTCACCACCAGTCTCACCAATCCACCGGGAGAATCACCCGGTTTCACCCTTCCATTCTCGCGGTGATTTAAATAAACTCGTTTAAAATTTTGAAAAAATTAAATGAAGTCTCACCCGAAGAGGCTCTTCAACCCCTTCCACAACCGGTTGAGCCTGGCCTTTTCCTCGCGGTCTTTAGACTCAAACAATGCTGAAAGGTCTTCGAGATTTCCAGCTTTCCCGCTTCCTCGTGGGAAAAGTGCCGCGCTTAGGTGCTCATACCTCTCAACCGGAATCCTCACCCTTCATCTCACTCACCCCACAACCTCTCTCAGCTTATCAAAATCACCCCGGTTAATGAACTTCCACGCCGCCGGACGAGGAGCACCCTTCAAGTCGAGAACCTGGTTAATCTTGCTCCGCAACTCCTCAGCCTTCTTCTCAGCATCCGAGCGCTTCAACCTCTCCCCACCAAGAAAAACAAAAAATCCATCATATTTGTGCAGAGCCTCCCGAAGCCTGTAATACTCCCTCGCCAGTTCCACCACGTCAATCCTCTCCAGTTCACGAATCAAATCCTCACCCTTCATCTCTCCAGCCTCCTCGACATTATGACCCAAAGAAACGAAAGTTTCAGCCAGGCGAGCCTCCAACTCCTCGTACTTCCGCCGCCACTCCTCCGCCTGAGCCTGAGCTTCCGCCTTTTCCTGTTCCACGATTTCGAGCCTCTTTCTGAGCGCCTGAACCTCCGCCTCCTTCAACTCCAACTCCCTCTTAAGCCTCGCGAGTTCTCCCGCTATTTTGTCCAACTCACCCGCATTCATCACGTAGAAATAAATCGCCTCCGTCTCGCTTTGAAACCCACCTGACTGCACGGCCTGCTTAAGCTTCTCTGCTAAATCTCTGGGGAGTAAGTAATGCTTGTGAACCGTCCCCTTTTTCCACTTCGGAGGCCTTCCCGGCCTTTTGGCCTTCATTCACACCACCCGGTTCAAAACACATGCCTGATAAGCCAATCCCTGAACTCCTCCCGATTCAGCATCAAGAACGAGTCCTTATCCAACCGCACGTAAGCATCATGCTTGAGCCGCTCGCTCTTAACCACCTGAACCCTCGTCTTCATGATGTCCGTCACGTAATACTCGTCCACATTCTTATTCCAGATCACCCAATAGTAGGGGACATTCAGAGCCTCGGCTATCGCTTTCGTAACGATGTACTGGGACTCCATGAAGACGAAGTACCCATCAAGGTAATTCACCTGGCTTTTAGCCTTCAACTCGAAGAGGCCGGTGAAGTTCCTGGTCGCATAATCGTAAATCATCGCGTCAATATCAAACACTCCCAGCCGCCAGTAATCCACCTCCCTCTGAGCGTCCCTGAGCACTTCACTAAAGTTCGTCCTGTTCCTCGCGTCGAGTAGCTGATTCTCCAGGTAATCAAACGCCTTTTGAGCTGAGAATTTACCACCATACATATCCTTCCTATTCCCACGCCTCGGCCACTCACGCTTAGCCATCTCACAACCACCCCTTAAGCCAGGCTCCCAGGTTCCCGAGAGCTTTCACAGTTTCATCCTCAAGGGAAAGAAGCGAAAGCTTGACCGGCTCCGGCATCTCGATGAAAATCAAAGCAAAAGGCGCGTTTTTCCTCTTCATTTCATCGAGCGCTTTCCCCTCAGCCTCCCTGAGGCTCCCGGCGATTATAGTCTTCAACTCCGAGCCTTTCAGTTGTAGCAGCTCCTCCTCGCTCGACCCGAAAAGAATATGATAAATCATGCTACCACCACCGCGTCGGGGAATGTAGAGCGAGCGAGTTTCAGCGAGTCAGCCGGCACGTCCAGAACAATCTTCAGCTTCCCATCCTCCGCCATGCCGATACTCTGAATCCCAACCGGAACCATGCTCCGTAATTCCTCGACCTTCTCCAGAGCCTCCCGGAAGCCTTTGAGGTCTTCAATCTCAAAGGAGAGGAAGAGAATCGCCATCACTCACACCCCCCAGAGCATGAGAACTTAGCGAAAATCACCCGCTCTTCTCCCGGAGTAACATTCACTCCCTCGATCTCCCACTCCCAGCCGGTAACCATGCTCAGGTAATCCCTCACCGCGCGAGCGTTGAAACTCCTCATGCTCTCGAACTTCAGAATAACCTCAGTCCCCTCCGCGTTGGTAGTCCACTCGTCCACGTTCAGCAAGCGAGCGAGGATTGAGAACGCTTCCCGCCTGCCGATGACCGCGCGAGGATACTGAACGCGAGGGTTCAGTCCAAGGTCGTTGATGATGCTCTGAACTTCCTGGATAACTGAAACCGGCGGCCTCCCCTCAAAAAGGAGAAGAAAAACCGAGTCTCCCGGCTCATGAGCACCCGAGATAATCATTCCTCACCACCTCAGTACCAGTCCCTCCACAACCTCTCTAACTTCTCTTGGAGAAACTCAACGCGCTCATAATCACCTGCTTCCTCAGCTGCTTTGAGTTTCTTCAAAAGGTCCTCCTCGATCTTCCTGAAACGCTGCTTACTTTTCTCAATGACCTCTGGCGGGATGTATTCCTCGACAATATACCCACCAAACTCCACAGCCATCACCCCCTCCAGGAACCCTCCCACGTGGACGGGTTATCCATCTCAACGGGTCCATCACTCAGAACCGCCTTCTCTTCCTCCTCCGTGAGTTCCTTGACCTCCTTAACCGCGAGGCTCCCCTTCCATGAAGTTACTTTACCGTCCCTGATCAGAATCCAGCCGAGGTTATCAATAGCCGGGAGAGTGTTAATGAGCTTCTCGACCTCATCCCAGTCCGCGAGGCTGAACCTTCCCGCGCCTTCATCTCCACAATAGAGGTTCACATTTATCTCGCCGGTGTAGCTGTCCCTATAAAGTTCCATGTCGCTCACGTTCGTCAGGTTCACCAGCCGAACACCCTTCGCTCCCGTATCCTCCACAACAAGCCACCCAGGCATTTCAATTCCCTCCTCTCCCTGCCGAGCGAGCGAGTTTTTCCAGGTAGTAATCGGGGGATACGAACCACCCGTTCCTGTCAAAAACGAAATCCACTTCGCGGAGCTTCCTTCTCGCCGCTTCCACGTCCCGCTTCGCCAACTCAAACAACTCAGACTCCAATAGGATACGCATCGCTCTCACTCCCCCTCAAAACGAATAGACCGAATAATCACATCAACCTCAGGCCTAAGCCGAAGCCTATCACCATCAAACTCACAGAGATGCTGAACAACTTTGAAGCCAATGTTCTCTGCGGTGCTCTCGGCGTAGCCATACTTTTCCACCATGTAGGTCTTTACACCTTCCCAGTGGCTCCACTCGTTGTCTCGCTGGAGGAAGAATAAAATAATCCGTGCTCCTGGAATAGTGTAAGACTGTTTAATGCGCTCAAGAATGTCCCTTGGCCTATACGGAGTCTCATGGTGTGTTAGCTCTCTAAAAACCAGGGTTCTCAATGCCTTGAATCTTATGTCGTCCACATCTGGGAAGTTGTTCCAGTCCTTCCAGCGCATGGGAATCACCTGTAGGATTTTCTGCAATCAGTTGTCTGAATTTCCGTCTAAATAATTCTTTCGTCAGAAAATCCGTCTAATTGACAATGAATACTGAACACCGTTGTCAACCCACAGAAATTATTTTAAGGAGAATTGTCAAATACTCCGTGGGGGATCCATATGGCGCGAAAGAACTCAACTAAGAAAGTGGAGTTTATAGCTCTTGTAGGGTCGAGAGGTCAAATAACCATACCTAAAGAGGTCAGAGAGGAGTTAGGCATCAAAGAGGGGTATATTGTCAAGATGGCAGTTCTCAAAGTGCTTAGGCCGGATGAGATTTGAGGTCGATTTTGTTTTCTTTTTATGTTGTACATAAAATCTAGCCAGTGTATGAGATATGATGGAAGGGGGAATAATGAATAATAATGAATGGACAATGAATTAAATATATATATAAACAATTAATTCTTTTATGTTCATATTATTCTGTGTTTTTACCTGTTTCTTGTTTTTGAGAAAATAATATGAACATAAAATAAGAGCAGTATGGTGTCCAAGAAAAAGAAAGATGTTAAAATAAAGTATGAGCCTGTGAATATCAAACTTGAGCTTAGGGTGGGGAATGCAGGGAGGATCACAATACCTAAGGTAATCCAAGAATCATATGGGATAAAAGAAGGCAAGTATGTTAAGATTAAAATTCTGGAGGTAGGAGACGCTGTTTAGTGTCAAAAAGGTTAAGGTCGAGGTTGTCCCGGTGGATTGATTTTCTTCCTAGTTTTTTGGGTTGGTTTTGGTTTCTCTTAAATTTTGAAATTTTGTATATACTAAAATCTGGCTTTGTGAAATAAGCAACAAAACAAAAACAATAATTTAGGATATAATAAAAATAAATAAATACGTATTTATTTATTTCATTCAGTATATACTAAATTGGTCAAAATTTTGGAGACTCTTTGCACGTTGAGATTAAGGTATATACCAAAATCTTGTTTTTGCATGTGCGGAATTGATGGTCTCGTGGGGAGTGGCAGACTGATTAACTAATAATTATGCACATAATTGAAATAAATAAATACACAAATATATAT
>Ga0256831_1000947_pt1 | contig 15387 bp, 15 predicted proteins | sample 132544metaG_FD_189087 | JGI IMG/M metagenome (GOLD analysis project Ga0256831, IMG submission 189087) | Hydrothermal vent microbial communities from Lau Basin, Pacific Ocean - 132-544 | ecosystem: Environmental > Aquatic > Marine > Hydrothermal vents | place: Pacific Ocean: Lau Basin | collected...
TGGTATGATAATGAATGGGGTTATTCAAATAGACTTCTTGATATGGCAACATTTATATTGAGTAAATGATATAATTTTAAAATTAATTTAAAAAGGAGAAAAATGAAAATAAATTCACCTAAAGATATAAATATAAAAAAAGGTAGCAGAGTATTTTTAAGATGTGATTTTAATGTACCTTTAGATGAGTTTGGAAATATTACCGATGATAGAAGAATAAAAATGGCTCTTCCTACAATTAAATATCTTCTTGATAATGATTGTAAGATAGTAATAGGAAGCCATCTTGGAAGACCAAAGGGAGAATTTAATGAAAAATATTCTTTAGCTCCTGTTGCAAAAAGACTATCTCACTTATTAGATGAAGAAGTGATTTTAGCAAAAGATGTAGTAGGTCCTGATGCAAAAGAAAAAGCAAAAAATTTAAAAGACTCTCAAATTTTACTTCTTGAAAATTTAAGATTTGACCCAAGAGAGACAAAAGATGATATAGAGTTTGCAAAAGAGCTAGCTGAGTATGGAGAGTATTATATAAATGATGCTTTTGGTGTAAGCCACAGAGCTCATGCAAGTGTTCATGCAATAGCAACATTATATGATGAATGTCACAAAGCGGCTGGGTTTTTGCTTCTTAAAGAAATTAACTTCTTTTATAAACTTCTTAAAAATCCTGTAAGACCATTTGTAGCAGTAGTTGGAGGAAGTAAAGTTAGCGGAAAGCTTCAGGCTTTAGTGAATTTACTTGATAAAGTAGATAAAATGATAATTGGTGGTGGAATGGCTTTTACATTTTTAAAAGCACTTGGATATAATGTAGGAAATTCACTTGTAGAAGATGATTTGATTGATGAAGCTAAAAAGATTATGGAAAAAGCAAAAGAGCTTGGAGTTAAATTTTATTTGCCAGTAGACATTGTAGTAGCTGATAAATTTAGTGAAGATTCAATTGTTAAATATGTAACATATCAAGAAATTCCAGATGGATGGATGGGGCTTGATATAGGTCCTGCAAGTGTTAGGCTTTTTGGTGAAGTTTTATGGGATGCTCAAACAATTCTTTGGAATGGTCCTATGGGTGTATATGAAATGGATAAATTCTCTCGTGGGACTTTTAAAATTTCTCATGAGATTGCAAGAACTCATGGTATTAAAGTAGTTGGAGGGGGTGATACTGCCGATGCAGTAGCAAGAGCTGGAGATTCTGAAGAGATGACTTTCATCTCAACTGGAGGTGGAGCAAGCTTAGAATTGCTTGAAGGCAAAAAACTTCCTGGTATTGCAGCACTTGAGATAAGTGGAGATAAAATATGTGCATAGTTGCTGCTAATTTTAAAATGCATAAAACCAGAAGTGAAACAAAAAAATATATTGATGAATTAAAAAAAATGGATTTTAAAGATGTAAAAGTTACTGTTTTTCCTCCTTTTACTGCTTTTATTGAAGATGAGTTAATTGGTGCTCAAAATGCTTATCCTGCAGTAAATGGGGCTTATACAGGAGAGATTGGGTTAGAGCAGTTAAATGAATTTAATATAAAAAAAATCTTAATAGGGCATAGCGAGAGAAGACATATTTTAGGTGAATCTCAAGAATTTATTGCTAAAAAATTTGATTTTTATAAAAAAAATAATTTTGAAATTTTTTATTGTGTAGGTGAGCCGCTTGAAGTTAGAAAAAATGGATTAAAAGCAGTTATAGAATATATTAAAAGTCAATTTATTGGAATTGATTTAAATTATGATAAACTTATAATTGCTTATGAGCCTGTGTGGGCAATTGGTACAGGCGTTAGTGCTAAGCTAGAAGAAATTAAAGAAACTCACGCAGAAATTAGAAAATTTACATCTAGACCAATTATTTATGGTGGGAGTGTAAAGTTAAATAACATAAAAGAAATTTTAAGTATTGAAAATGTAGATGGAGTGCTTGTAGGAAGTGCAAGTTTGGATGTAAATGTTTTTAAAGAGATGATAAAAATTGCAAAGGATATCAAATGATAATGAAAGGTAAAAAAGGACTAATTGTTGGTGTAGCAAACAATCGCTCAATTGCTTATGGTATTGCAAAAGCATGTAAAAATCAAGGTGCTGAGCTTATTTTGACTTATCAAAACGACAAATTAAAACCTAGAGTAGAAAAAGTTGCAAAAGAGCTTGATGTAAAAAATATTTATCCTCTTGATGTAAGCAAACCAGAAGAACTAAATGCCTTAAAAGAAGCAATTGAGAGAGATTATGGAAAAATAGACTTTTTAGTACATTCAGTTGCTTTTGCTCCAAGAGAAGCTTTAGATGGAAAATTTATTGATACAAGCAAAGATGCATTTAATATTGCAATGGAGATAAGTGTATATTCTTTAATTGATTTAGTAAGAGCTATTGAGCCTGTTATGAATGATGGAGGAAGTGTTTTAACTTTAACTTATCTTGGCTCTCAAAGATATATTCCTCATTATAATGTAATGGGTGTAGCTAAAGCTGCTTTGGAAGCTAGTGTGAGATATTTAGCAGTTGATTTAGGGGAGAGAAAAATTAGGATAAATGCTCTAAGTGCTGGACCTATTAAGACTCTTGCAGCAAGTGGTATAGGAGATTTTAGCGAAATACTTAAATATAATGAGAAAAATTCTCCTCTTAGAAAAAATGTGAGCATAGAAGAAGTTGGAAATTCTGCAATGTATCTTTTAAGTGACCTCTCAAGTGGAGTTACAGGTGAAGTACATTTTGTAGATGCCGGATATAATATAATGGGGATGCCTTTATATGAAAAATAGCAAAAAATCACAAAAAAAGCACAAATTATTTGATTTTTTAAAAATTTGACGATATAATATTAAGACAAAAAATAAATAAAAGGAGAGAAAATGCTAAAAAAATTATCTTTAGCAGCTTTAGTGGCAATGGGTGGTATGAGCTTTGCAAGCGCTACTCCATTAACTGAAGCAATTAAAAATGTTGATTTAAACGGAATGTTAAGAATTAGATTTTACAATGAAGACCCAGATGGAAGTCATTCATACAGAAGATGGAGAACAAACGGAATTTTCATTTTCAAAGTACCTGTAGCTGAAAATATTAAATTTGTAGTAAGAAATTCAGTTGAAACAAATGTATATACTCATGATGACAATCTTTACCCAGCTGGAAAAAGCTCAAATGTAGATGATAATATTGTAAACAATCTATTATTTATGGCATACAGCAAAGATGGATTTAATGCTATTTTAGGTAAAATTCCAGTAGCAACTCCTGTAACAAGTGCTGACCCAGCAGCTCCAGGACATGGTGCAGGTGTTATTGCAAGTTATAAAGTAAATGATAACTTTACTGGTGCAGCATTCTTTATTGATGCTCTTAAAAATCCAGGAGATAATACAGGATTAGGTGTAGTAATTCCTCATAATGTAGCTGGTGTAGCTGGTATTTTCAATACTGATTTAGTAGATGGACAAATTTGGTACTTTAATGTTAATAATGTAGTTGATTCACTTGTTACTCTTAGCTTAGATGCTTATTTACCAATTGAATATAAAGTAGGAGTTCATGTAGATTACGCTATGGGTGATTTAGATGATGATTTTGCAAGCGCAAATCATTTAAGTAAAGACCCTAAAAACTACTTTAACGTAGCATTAACTACTAATATTGATGAAGTTGCAGCAAAACTTGGATATGCATATTCTGATAAACATAGAGGTGTAGTTGAATTTTCTGTAGATGCTCCAATTGGTGCAGTAATTCCAACAGCAAACAACTACAACATTGCAAACAAAACTGAAACAAGCTCAATTTATGGAAAACTTGGATACAATGTTGACCCTAAAACTTGTGTATATCTTGCAGCTCAATATCAAGATGCTGGAAGCAAATCAGGAAATGAAAACAACGATTTAACAGAATTTACAATCGGTGCTAAATATAAAGTGAATAAAAAACTTGGATTCCATGCTTACTATGATATTGCTGATTGGGATGATAAAGCAGATTACAACGACAACAACGAATTCAGATTCGAAGCTAAATATACATTCTAATTTTTGGGCTTTTGCCCTTTTTATTTATATAAAAAGGTGACTGACACTATAAAGATAATTTAAAATAAGTTTGTAGTATTATATAAAAAATTATTTGTTTATATATTTTTGGAGTTTTTCTCTATCTAAGACTTTTATGGATTTCTCGCAATAACAAATTATACCTTCATTTTTAAGTTTAGTTAAAATTCTACTAAGAGTCTCAGGGGTCATATTAAGCTCTTTTGCAAGCATATATTTTTTCTTTTTTACAAATTTTTGTGGAAAATTAAGAAGTGTGTATATTACTCTTTTTGTAGCATCGTATTTTTGAAGTTTATTAAATTCAATTTCTTGAACGATGGTATTGCTTAGCATTTTAATAATTCTATCGCTAAATGGAGGATTTGAGATATATTTTTTAAATTTTTCAAAGTCTATTTGGATTATTTCACTTTCACTCTCACTCCTAGCGCTAAGGCAAAATGGGCGATTTTGAATTTGAGCAATAAGCCCAAAAATATCTCCACATCCAAATTGATTTTTTGGGATTATGTTGCCTTTTAAATCTACATCATACATTAAAATATTGCCAAAAACTATGCCATAAAAATATTTTTGTTTTTCGCCTTCATAAAAAATAATTTCATCTTTTTGATAGTGCTTTATAAGAGAAAAAGAAGCTATCTCTTTTAAAAGCTTATCTTCAATATTAAAAAAGAGAGAAATTTTTTTTAGTTTATTTATCACTCTTCAATTCTTATATAATTTATTGGTTTGATTACAAAATCAAGAGTTTCAATCTCTTTTATAGCTTTTTTAATATCTTTTTCTACAGCTTTATGAGTAGAGAATAATAATTTTACGTAATCTTTTTTTGGTCTTTGTAAGAAACTTTCAATTGAAATGTTATTTTGTGCTAAGATATGAGCAATTTTTTCAAGTACTCCAAGTTTATCTTTTACTGCAATTCTTAAGTAATATTTTGAGATTATTTCATCAGGAGATATGAGTTTTACTTTTTCTATTTCAAGAGGTATTTTAAATCCTAGCATTGGATTATTATTTCCTCTTGCAATCTCTATTATATCGCTAATTACTGCACTAGCAGTTGCATCTCCTCCAGCTCCAGGTCCGTAATACATTGTCTCACCTACAACATCTCCTATTACACTAATTGCATTCATTACACCATCAACTTTACTTATCATTTCATTGTTTTTAATTAATGTAGGATGCACTCTAAGCTCAATTTTATTATCTATTTTTTTAGCAATTCCAAGAAGTTTAATCTCATATCCAAACTCTTTTGCAAATTCAATATCAGTTAAATTAATATTTTCAATTCCTTCAATTAATATATCTTCAGGTTTTGCATCAATATTATAAGCAATACTTGCTAAAATAAGTAATTTATGAGCTGTATCAAATCCTCCTACATCAAAAGTAGGGTCAGCTTCTGCGTAACCTAACTCTTGAGCTTCTTTTAATGCATCTTCATAAGGTTTGCCTTTTTTCATCTCACTTAAAATATAATTGCAAGTGCCATTAATAATACCCTTAATTTCTAAAATATGATTTGCGCTAAGCCCATCTCTTAAAGCTTTTATAATAGGAATTCCTCCAGCTACACTTGCTTCAAATCCAAAAGGAGTTTTTGCTATTTTTTGTAATTCAAATCTATGATATGCAAGTAGCGCTTTATTTGCTGTAACAACTGCTTTATTGTGTTTTAGTGCATCGCTTACTATCTCAAAAGCTTTATCTACTCCTCCTATTAATTCTACTACTATATCAATGTCTTTATCTCTTGTAACTTCTTTATAATCAGTGCTTAGAGGAATATTTAGATGTTTATATTTGTTTGGCTCTCTTATTACTCCTTTTACTACTTTTATCTCTTTTCCAGCTCTAGCTTTTATTATATCTTTATTTTTTTGCAAATTTCTAACAACTGCTTCTCCAACAGTGCCAAGTCCTACAATTCCTACTTTAACCATTATTTTCCTTTAAGTTCTTTAAAAAATGTTTTACATTTTTAGCGGCTTGTCTTATTCTTTTTTCATTTTCAATTAAAGCAATTCTTACATAATCATCGCCATATGCGCCAAACCCAATACCTGGGCTTACAGCGATATGAGCTTCAGTAAGAAGTCTTTTTGAAAACTCTAAACTTCCAAGATGCCTTGCAACTTCAGGAATTTTTGCCCATACAAACATTGTGGCTTTTGGTTTTTCTATCTCCCATCCTGCTTTTGCAAAACTCTCAATTAATACATCTCTTCTTTTTTCATATGTTTTTACGATATCTTTTACTAAATCTTGATATTCATTAAGTGCAACAGTTGCTGCTACTTGAATAGGTGTAAACATTCCATAATCTATCCAAGATTTATATTTTTGCAAAGCTCCTATTAATACCGGATTTCCTACCATAAATCCAACTCTCCATCCAGCCATATTATAGCTTTTTGAGAGAGTAAAACTCTCAACCGCTACTTCTTTTGCTCCTTTTGCTTCAAAGATTGATGGAGTTTTGTATCCATCAAATGTAATATCAGCATAAGCAATATCACTTATTATATAAAGCCCTTCTTCTTTAGCAAAATCAACTGCTTTTTGGTAAAACTCTTTACTTACAGTTACTGTTGTAGGATTGTGAGGGAAATTGAGAACTAAAAATTTTGGTTTTGGAACTGATTCTATCATAGCTTGTTTTAATTGCTCAAAAAACTCATCTTCATTTAATTCGTATTTTTCATTATATGTTAGTTTTACTTTTCTTACACTAGCTCCAGCTAACATAAAAGCATATGAATGTATTGGATATGTTGGGTCTGGTACAATTGCGACATCTCCTACATTTGTAATAGCTTGAGTTAAATGTACATATCCTTCTTTGCTACCCATTGTAACAACTGCTTCAGTTTCAGGATTTAGTGTAACTCCATATCTTCTAGCATACCAATTACAAATTGCTTCTCTTAGTTTATAAATACCTTTGCTTACGCTATATCTATGATTTTTGGGCTTTTTAGCAGCTTCTATTAGTTTATCAACTATAGGCTTTGGAGTAGGACCGTCTGGATTTCCCATAGAAAAATCAATTATATCTTCTCCAGCTCTTCTTGCTTGCATTTTTAAATCATTTATTACTGCAAATATATAATTTGGAAGTCTTTCTATTCTTTCAAAATGTGTCATTGTAATCCTTTTATAAAGATACCTCTTTTTATATTCTCTTTTGTAAAAGAGTCTGCAATTTTTATATATTTAGTGCCTTGAGGTATATTTAGTGTTTTTTTTCTCTCAAGATTTGATGTTGAAATTATATTAAGAATATTTAAATTTTTATCATAAAATACAATATATGGATGCCAAAAATCATATTTTGAAGTTGAAATATATATTTTTTTAAAATTATTTGGCTCTATCCAATAAATTCCATTTATATTATGAAGAGCTTGAATATCATTTGTTAAAGTTTTAGCATTTGGAATTTTTTCATTATCGCATGATATATAATATGTGAAGTTTTTTTCTTTTTTTATATTGTAAAGAGTGCATCCTCTTTTTTTTAATTCATTTAGCAAATTTAATGGGTCTATGTAATTTTGAGATAGTATCTCAAGAGTGATTGAATATGTGTTGTTCTTGTGTATTTTTGTTGGGTAAAATCCATAGTATCCTAATGTTTTTAATGAATCATAAAGCGTTTTTGTATTAAATACCGGATTTTGATTTTTGAAAATAAATGTCGGGTGGATTGTTTTGATTTTATTAAAGTATAGATTTATTAAACCGTTATTTTCTAAAAATACAATAGTCTCTTTTAAAGATGCATTTTCTTCTAATGAAGATATTATTACATTTTTATATTTGTAATAAGTTCTCTCTCCTAAAATATTTTTAGCGTATTCATATGAGTTGGCAAATAAATATACGATACTAAAAAAAATTAATAACTTTTTCATTTTTCATACCTATTTGGTTTTTTTAGATATGTGTAGTTGCCATCTTTAAATAATATTCTTATTATTTTTTTTGTATTTGGGGTAATTGTTTGATTTGCATAATTGATTGTAACATTTCCATGTCCAAATTTAATATAATAGTTTCCTTTTGGAAGTATTTTTTCATGGGATGTTAAATACTCAAACGTTTTATTAGTATCTATATTTTTTGCTCTAAACCACACTTTTTCATTTGGAGTAATGATAATTTTGTATGTAGCATTATCTATCTTTTTAGGTGAATTGTTTTTTTGCAAAATTTTGTTTGTTGCTAATGTAGTTTCTTGCTTAGTAGTATTTTGCTCAGTATTATTTTTTTCTTCTGTATAAAAAATATTCTCAGTTGTATTATTTTCAATACTTTTTTCAATATTTTTTGATGGTGGAATAATAATTTGCTGGGTTAGTGTTGGAGTAGGTTTAGAAGGTTTAATAGATTTATATAAAAGATATCCTCCAATAAGCAATAATAAAAACGCAAAAAAAATTAGATAATTATTATTGTTTTGATTTTTTTCTATTTTTATTTCTTGAGGTTTTTCTTTTTGAATAGGATTAAAATTATTGTATTCTTCTTTTAAATCGCTTAAATCTACATTAAATTCTTTTTCTATTATTTTTAAAAATCCAAAAAATTTAGCCCTTGGGATTTTATCAAATTCTTTATTTCTGATAAATCTAAGAGTAATTGGAGAGATTTTCGTTTTTTGAGTTATTTCTTCAATTGAATACTTTTCAAAAAATTCCTTAGCATTCATTTACAATCCTATCTATTAATATTCCTGCTGCAACTGAAACATTTAATGAGTCAAAATCTCTTTTCATTGGAATAGTTAGAATTTCATCTAATTTTTCTTTTACTCTTTTACTAAGACCTTCTCCTTCATTCCCCATAATAAGAGCAATTTTTTCTTTTTTAGAAGGTTTGCATTTTCCATTTAAATCTGCACCAATTAAATGATATCCCTTTGTTTTTAATATGTTTATCAGCTCTAAAATATTTGGAAAATTTATTATTTTCATATCAAGTGCAGCTCCTGCACTAGTTCTTATAAGTCTGTCCCATTTAAGCTCTTTGATGCCTGTAATTATCAATAAATCAATTCCAAGCGCATAAGCACTTCTTGTAATTGCTCCTAAATTTCCCATATCGGTTATATTATCTAATACAAGGATTTTATCGCCAATAATTTCCCATTGTGGAGGGTTAAAGTCTATCTTTGCAAAAAAACCTTGATGGTTTGCGTTTTTGCTTAATTTTTGAGCAAGTTTATTATCTATAAATTTAATTTTAAAATTTTTGAATTTTTTAAGCTCGTTTTTATTTAGTTTTTTTGCAATTAGTATTTCTTTAACAATATCAGGATGTTTTTGGGTTATGTATTCTACTACTCTTTTTCCATATACTATCATAATGATATTTTATCAAAACTTTATGTTTTTATTAGCTCGTTGTAGATTTCTTTTGGAGATTTGTCACTAATTTTAGCAAGAAGTTTACTTTTTTCTTTTAGAGGCAAGTCAAGATTTAATATGTCATTATATTCAAGCTCTAATTTTTTAGTTTTATTTCCTCTATCAATTACTACTACCCATTCGCCTTTTGTATTAGGAATATTTATATTTTTAGCTTTATCTTTTATAAAAGTTTCGTGCACTTTTGTTAGCTCTTTTGCTAAAAATATAACTCTCTCAGGAGCATATTCTTTAAGCTCATTTATTAATTTTTCTATTCTATGAGGAGATTCATAAAGTATTGAAATTTTATCATTTTCTAAAATTTTTAGAAGTTTTTGAGTACGCTCTTTTCCTTTATGAGGTAAAAATCCAAAAAAGCAAAATTCTCCCTCAAATCCGCTTGCTACATAAGCAGTTAATGCGGCATTAGCTCCGGGTATTACAGTATAGGGAATATTTTCTTTTTGGCAAAATTGTATAAGTTTACTTCCTGGGTCACTAATACCTGGCATACCTGCATCACTTACATAAACGCAGTTTTTATTAATTAAATCGTCTTTGTTTAGGTTTTTAATGACTTTATCTTCATTGTGAGAGTGCATGGATATAAAAGTTTTATTAAGAGGGATATTATAAAGATTTAGTAGCTTTTTTGTAACTCTAGTATCTTCGCAAAATACTATTTCAGCATTTTCAAGGGCTTTTAAAGCCCTTTTAGAGATATCTTCTAGATTTCCTATAGGTGTTGGTACAAAAGTAACCAATTATGCAAGCCCATATTTTTTCTTAAATTTATCTACTTTACCACCTTTTTCTATATTTCTCTCTTTTCCAGTATAGAATGGATGACATTGGTCGCATACTTCAATTCTAAGAGTAGGTTTAGTAGAGAGAATTTTAAAAGTATGTCCACAAGTACAGCTTACTGTGCATTCTACATATTCAGGATGGATACCTTTTTTCATATTTTTATCCTTTTGATATATAAATTTTTAAGTGTGAAATTTTACTTTTTGAAACTTAAAATTATCTTAAATTAAGCTTTTTTTAAGGTTGTAGCAGTTTGTAGAAATTTAGAGAAGAATTAATTTTCTCCTCTAGGAGTTCTAGGTCTTGCTTCATTAACTCTTAATCTTCTTCCTTGAAATTCTTTACCATCAAGCTCTTCTATAGCTGTTTCAGCTCCGCTTTCCATTTCAACGAATCCAAAACCTTTGCTTCTTCCTGTTTCTCTATCGTTAATTATTTTTACTGAGATAACTTCACCATATTGTGAAAATAGGGGCTTTAAGTCTTCTGCAGTAGCGTTGTAGTTTATGTTTCCAACGTATATTGTTTTCATGTGTAATCCTAAAAAATAAATTTGCATTGACATTATAACGCTAAAAAACAAAAAAAGCAAATAAAAATGTTATAATTTATAAAAAAGGAAATTGATGGGAGTTAAAAATCATTATATAGAATTTAGAAATGCACTAAGCAAAAATGATACCCAAAAAGCTCAAGAAGAGTTTGAAAAAGCTTATAATGAGGCATTTATTTATTATCAGCAAAAATTAGCAAACAATGAAAAATTTAATTTAAATAATGATGATGAGAGGTTTGCTCTAATAACTCTTACAGATAATTTAATAGGAATGTGGAAAGAGGGGATGATAGATGAAGGAATCGCTTTTGCTGAGAGTTTAGTAGATTTAGTAGATTCACCTAAACTTAAAGAGATGTTTAAAGGGTATTCTCTTGGTATGCAAAGTGGTATTGATGTAGATACTTTTTTTAAAGAGTATTTAGATTTAAGTAAAGTTGATGAAGAATTTCCAGAATTTTTATGTAATTTCAAAGAGAAAATAAAAGAGCTTATTAAGTTATAGATTACATCTTAAGTTTGTGTCTATTTTAAGCGAAAATCCAAAAGGGGTTTTAATCATTAAAACCGCTCTTTTATTTCCTGGATTTTTTGTAATTTCTTGATAGATTTTTAATAAATCTTCTTCAAAATTTTCGCTAATTTCTCTTTCAATGATTACAATTTCATCTTTTATTGCAGCACTTTCTCCTTTTGCTTCTTCAAGAGTCATTATTTTGCGAGTTGAAATTCTTAAAAATTCACCTAATTTTTCTACTTTTGCCTTAAAAGCTATTGGCTCATCTAAATTTAGACTTTGTAATTTTTCTAAATCTCTCTCAAATACCATCAAATCAATTTTTCCATGAAAATCCATAAGAGTTACTATTGCAAATTTATTTCCTTTTTTAGAAATTCTAACCTTTATATTTTCAACTTTTCCAACAAATAATGCTTCTTGATTTAAAATATCTTCAATATCGCTTGAGAGGTTGTAAGTTAGCTCATTTATTTTTTCTTTATAAGGGTCTAGTGGGTGAGCTGATACATAAAAGCCTAGAGTTTCATATTCACCTTCTAGCAGTGTTTTGGTATCAAATTCATCTGTAATTTTAATCTCAAGTCTCTCTTGTGGCTCTTCTTCTACCATTCCTGCAAATAGAGAAGTTTCATGATTAATTGCATTTTTTTTCTCTTCTACTCTTTTTTTAAATTCAAGAATATTTTCTAAATTTTGAAGTAATGTTTTTCTAGTATATCCAAAAGAATCCATTGCACCTGATTTTATGAGTTGCTCAAGTACCTTTTTATTTACTTTAGAGGTATCAATTTTTAGTATAAAATCTTCTAAATCTCTAAAAGGTCTATTTTCAATTATATTCTCAATTGCTTTGCTTCCAACGCCTTTAATCGCGCTTAGCCCAAAAAGTATTTTTTCACCTAATGGAGTAAATTCAGCATTTGATTTAGCTACATCTGGGGGAAGAATTTCTATACCTAAACTTTTTGCTTCTTCAATGTATTTTGCAATTTTATCTGTATTGTCTGCTTCGTATGTAAGTAATGCAGCAAAAAATTCAGTAGGATAATATTTTTTTAAGTAAGCTGTTTGGTATGTAATCATTGCATATGCGGCTGAGTGGGATTTATTAAATCCATATCCTGCGAATTTTTCAATCAAATTAAATAATGCTTTTGCATTTTCATATGAAAAACCTTTTTTTTCAGCACGGCTAGCAAACTCCTCAGCATATTTAGCCATTAAATCTTTCTTTTTTTTACCCATAGCCCTACGGATAATATCTGCTTCACCTAAAGAAAATCCACCAATTGCTTGAACTATTTGCATAACTTGCTCTTGATAGACAATAACTCCATATGTAGGCTCTAAAATTGGCTTTAGCACTTCTTCAAATTCATCATAAAAATAACTTATTGGTTTTCTTCCGTGTTTTCTTTCAATATAATCATCAAGCATCCCCGCATCCATAGGACCTGGACGATACAAAGCCAGCATTGCGATAATATCTTCAAAATTTGTAGGTTTTAATCTTTTTGCTAAATCTTGCATTCCTTCTGATTCAATTTGAAATAATCCTAAAGTTTTTCCACTTGAGATTAGTTTAAAAACTTCACTATCATCAAGAGTTAAATCATCAATATTTACTTCTTTATTTTTGTTTGTTTTAATATTTTTTACTGCTTTATCAATAACGGTTAGAGTTTTTAGACCTAAAAAGTCAAATTTAATCAAATCTACCGGCTCAAGATAGTTTAGAGAGTATTGAGTTGTGTGAAATTCATCTTTTTCATCTTGTTTATAAAGAGGTGATTTTTTCCATAATACTTCATCACTTATTACTACACCTGCTGCATGCTTTCCTGTATTTCTTTTAAGCCCTTCAAGTGCTTCTCCAAATGAATATAACCTCTCATATACTGGCTCTTCATTTATAATCTCAACTATTTTACTCTCAAGCTCTTTAGCCTTCTCAAGCGTAATTCCAAGTTGGTCTGGAATTAACTTTACAAATTTATCAGCAGTGGAGTAATCAATACCAAATATTCTTGCTACATCTCTTAAAACACCTTTTGCAAGGAGTGAGCCAAATGTAATAACTTGAGCTACATTTTCATGTCCATATTTTTTTTGAACATACTCAATTACCTCATCTCTTCTCTCCTGACAAAAATCAACATCAATATCAGGCATAGAGACTCTCTCAGGATTTAAGAATCTTTCAAAAAGTAATCCATATTTAATAGGGTCAATGTTTGTAATTTCAAGTGCATAAGCTACTAAACTTCCAGCTGCACTTCCACGCCCAGGACCTACTGGGATTTTATCTCCTGTATATCTTATGTGACGAGAGGGGTCTTTTGCATAGTTGATAAAATCCCATACAATTAGCATATATCCTGGGAATTTCATCTGTTTAATGATATCTATTTCATATTGTAGTCTTTTTTTGTACTCTTCGTGTTTTTCCTCTGGAATTTTTTTTAGTCTCTTTTTTAGACCTTGCCAGCATTTGTATTCAAAATATTCTACATCACTCTCAATTTCTAAACCCTCTTTTTTTGCATACTCTTTTGTAAATTTAAAAGTTGGAGGAGTTGGATTTCCTAGAGGAATTTCAAGATTTATAGAATTTTCTAACTCTTCATTATTTTTAATAGCTTCTGGGAAGTTTTCAAATGCTTTTAAATATTCATCTTTGCTTTTTAGATAAAATTCTCCAAGTTTTATGTTTCTATGGACATCGTCATATTGTTTGTTGCTTTCAATACATTCAAGCGCATCTTTATAATAAAAATCAGTCTTTTTTAGATAAAAAACATTAGCAGAAGCTATTGGTTTTAAATCATTTTCAAGTGCAAATTCATAAAAAAATTCACTTAAAAATTCTTCTTCAAAGCTATCTTTTCTAATCTCAAGGTATAAATTTTTAAAGTCATTTTTATAAATTTTAGCTAATTCTTTTGCTTTTTTGATTGAAGGAGCGTTATAAGCATTCTCTTCATCTAAAATATTTAAATTTTTTCCAATCTCACTCTCAAGCATTGGAATAATAACAGCTAAGCCTTCTTGATTTTTGACTATCTCTTCATAAGGAACAATAGCTTGGCTTCCTTTCATATGATATAAATAAGAGATTGAGCTTAGATACATTAAATTATCATATCCTTTTTTATTTGTAGCTATTAAAACTAATCTACTTAAATTTCCATCCCTATTTACTAATACATCACTTCCAATAATTGGTTTTATTTCATTATTTTTGCAAGCTTCATAAAATTCAATAGCACTAAACATATTATCAAGCTCAGTAATTCCAATAGAATTAAAGCCTTTTTTCTTTGCAGCAGGGATTAAATCTTTTATTTTTAAAGATGAATGAAGAAGAGAATAATCACTATGGATATGAAAGATAGTCAAGTTATTCCTTTTTTTGTGAAATTATAGCAATTTTATTATTGTATAATTGCATTAAAAAAGGCTGATTATGAAATTTATAGGAACGCGTGGAACTGAAGAGAAAAAGAGTTTTTCTGAAGTTATACTAAATCCAGCAGCACCAAATGGGGGACTTTATGTACCTGAGAAGTTACCTAAAATTGATGAGAGGTATATTTTAAAATTTTTTGATGATATGAATACTAAAACTTATAGACACATAGCAAGAAGTATTTTAAATAAGTTTCATGTAGATTTAGATGAAGAATTGATTGATAAGGCTTTATATACTTATCTTAGAAATTTTGACCATGAAGATGTAGTGCCTTTAGTTAGACTTAAAAATTTTTATGTATCTGAGCTTTGGCATGGACCAACAAGAGCATTTAAAGATATGGCGCTTCAGCCTTTTGGGGTAATTCTCTCAAATCTTGCTAAAAAAAGAGGAGAGAATTATCTAATTTTAGCAGCAACTTCTGGTGATACAGGACCAGCAACTCTAAAAGCATTTGAAAATAAAGATAATGTAAAAGTTGTATGTATTTATCCTCATGAAGGGACAAGTGAAGTACAAAAACTTCAAATGGTTACAACTGATGCA
>Ga0256831_1000948_pt1 | contig 15380 bp, 11 predicted proteins | sample 132544metaG_FD_189087 | JGI IMG/M metagenome (GOLD analysis project Ga0256831, IMG submission 189087) | Hydrothermal vent microbial communities from Lau Basin, Pacific Ocean - 132-544 | ecosystem: Environmental > Aquatic > Marine > Hydrothermal vents | place: Pacific Ocean: Lau Basin | collected...
ACGCATCCACTTCTGGGCTTTGGCTGTATCAGCCATCACACCATTGCCCTGGTAATATAATACCCCCAGAACAAACTGTGCAGCACTGTCTCCTTTGCGCGCCATAGCTGAGCAAACGTCAGCGGCTTCATAGAAATCTTCTTTCTGCATCAGATCAACGCATTTATTAGCCAGAGCAGCCTGAGCAGCCTGAGCAAGAAAGGCCTGTCCGGTAACAATAAAAATAACAAGTGATAAATATTTCATAGCTATTCCAGTCAATTTATAATCCTAAATTCAGTTAAAAATTATATCATCAAAAAATGAATGATATATTAACGACTCCATTGATAAAAAATAATTCCTTCAGCTTATAACAATATCAAAGATCAATACCGGTTAATCTTCCACCAGTTCATCAAACTCATCCGGACAGTGCAGCACATTATAAGTTTTACGCTTCAGACCGCTTAACCAGCCCATCTGACGGGCAAACATCAATAAAAACAGAGCAAAAAATAACAGGTGAACCCACCACATACCGATATAAGGTTGAACCTGGCCCTTTCGCAGCCAGTTAAATGCCACCAGTAATAAATTGGAATATACAACATATATAAGTATGGCCAGGGCCATTTTTCCATATCGCCCCTGACGAGGTGAGCTTTTACTTAAGGGTACAGCCAGCAAGGCCAGCACTATCATCATAATCACCTGAGAAATACGCCATTGTAATTCACCAATATAATACAGATTCGTACTATCCCATAAATCCCTGGTAGGCAAAGCATTGCGATCAAGTTTAACCTCTGCACTGGCTTTTCCAGTCAGTAATACCCCGTAATCCTTAAATTTAATAGAACGGTAATCCCTGGAACCCGGTACTCCGTCATAACGATGACCATTCTGAAACACAATATAACGAGCACCCTGTTTAGGATCGGTTTCTATATTAGCTTGATCTGCCGCAAGTACACTGCTGTTGTCGGTATTCTCCACATGTAGAAAAACATTTTTTAAATGGATCCGATCAGTAATTTCCTCTGCATAAATAACTCTTCGGCCATCATTAGACAGGGTAAACTGACCGGGAACCACCAGTTCAATATCTGCCTGCAGTTTAAACTCTTCTTCCATATACTGCATTTTGCTGTTAGCCCATGGGCCAATAACCAGTGCCAGAGAGGCTTCAATAAATACAAAACTGACCAGGACAATAAGAACGGATTTTAATAATGTGGACGGACCAACACCACAGGCGGCCAGAGCCACCATTTCACTGTCTTTATAAAGTCGGCTTAATGCCAGCAGTATGGCCAGAAACAGGGTTAACGGTATAATCATCATCATACTTTCCAGATTACGATAACCCAGTAAAACAAACAGGAAATCAATGGGAATCTTACCATTTGCGACAGCTGCAAGAGATTTTATCAACTGAGTGCTTAAAATTATTAAAAACAGCACCATAAAAACACCGCCAAATGTCCTTAGAAGTTCCTTGGTAATGTAATCTCTAATAATCAATGCTGTTTACCTTTATACATTTAGATTCCCTTTCAAGGCAACTATTTTGGAGTAGAATAGTATTTTTTACTGGATTTAAAGGGATTTTAAGTTAAACTAGTTAATAAAATAAATTTAACAAAACTAATTAAAAAAACGGTTTCTTATCATTCAAAAATGCTTTAATTATCTTTCAACACCCGGAAAAAGTAATTGAAACATAATTACAATAAATTTGAGCCAGCCAGTCATTATTTCTGACTGCTAATGATATGAGAAACCGGGCTGTCTGACAATCAATTTAATTACAGACACTCTTTTCATTAATACCTTTACCTGTGTAGCAATAGCGGAGTTAATATGGAATTCAGCGTAAAAAGCGGTAGCCCTGAAAAACAACGAACAGCCTGTGTTGTAGTTGGAGTTTACGAACCCAGACGCCTTACCCCGTCAGCCCAGAGACTGGATGACCTGACTGACGGTTATATCTCCAGTTTAATCCGCCGGGGTGACCTTGAAGGCAAGGCTGGTCAGACCCTTTTGCTGCACAATATCGACAATACCCTGTGTGACCGGATCCTTCTGGTAGGCTGCGGCCGGGAACGGGATTTAAGCTTTACCCAGTACCGCAAAATTATTTCTCATGCGGTCAGCACTCTGAATGACACCGGTTCCATGGAAGCGGTCTTTTATCTGACTGAACTGCCGGTAAAAGGCTGTGACAGTTCCCAGCGTATCCGCCATGCCATAGAAGCTGCCCAGAACACCCTGTATCGTTTTGATCAGTTAAAGAGTAAAAAAGACTCCACCCGCAGACCTTTACGAAAAATTGTGCTGACGGTACCTAATCGTCGTGATCTGACCGATGGTGAACAGGCTGTCCGTGAAGGTATGGCCATTACCCAGGGTATAAAACTGGCTAAGGATCTGGGTAATATGCCCGGTAATATCTGCACCCCGACCTATCTGGCTGAGCGGGCCAAAACCCTGAGCAAGGTTTACTCTAACCTCAGTGCTGAAGTTTTTGAAGAAGAAGATCTGGAACAGATGGGCATGGGAGCCTTTCTTTCTGTGGCCAAAGGCAGTCGGCAACCCGCCAGGTTAATTGTTATGAGTTTTCTCAATGGTGATCCAGCCAAACCACCCGTCTGCCTGGTGGGTAAGGGTGTGACCTTTGACTCCGGCGGCATCTCTCTGAAACCCGGTGCTGCTATGGATGAAATGAAATACGATATGTGCGGTGCAGCCAGTGTCCTGGGCACTATTAATGCTGTGGCGGAACTGCAGCTGGAAACCAATATTGTTGCCATTATCCCGGCCACTGAAAACCTGCCTGATGGGATGGCCAGCAAACCGGGTGACATTGTAACCAGTTATTCCGGTACCACTATTGAAATACTCAATACCGATGCAGAAGGCCGCTTAATCCTCTGTGATGCCCTTAGCTATTGTGAACGTTTTAATCCCGATGTGGTAATCGATGTCGCCACCTTAACAGGAGCCTGTGTGGTTGCTCTGGGTAAACATGCCGCAGGCATGTTCAGTAATCACAGCCCGCTGGGCCATGACTTAACCAATGCCGGCAAGACTACCGGAGACCGTATCTGGGAAATGCCTTTATGGGATGAATACCAGGAACAGCTTAAAAGCAATTTTGCTGATTTAGCTAATATCGGCGGTAAAGAAGCCGGTTCAGTCACCGCTGCGGTGTTTTTATCGGCCTTCTGTAAAAAATATAACTGGGCACACCTTGATATTGCCGGTGTGGCCTGGGAATCCGGTAATAATAAAGGAGCTACAGGTCGCCCGGTATCACTTTTAACCCAGTATATTATCGACCATTATAAACGCAGCCATTAAGCATTATGGCTCAGGTTGATTTTTATATTCTCAACGACAGTTCAGGACGTAATATTAATCAAATGGTCTGCCGTCTGTGTGAAAAAGCCCTGGAAAACGGGATGCAGGTATTTATCTATACCTGCACCGATCAACAGGCCCAGATTCTGGATGAGCTATTATGGACCTATAAATCTGACAGTTTTATCCCACATTGCATCATTTCTGATGTTTTTTTACCGGTTACACCAGAAAAAACTGAAAATTTCAGCTATCCTGTAGTTATTAAAGCGGCAAATTCTGACCTTGATCAACAATTACCTGCCCAATTTAAAGGCCTGCTGATCAATCTGAGTCAGACAATGCCGTCTTTTATGCCGTATTTTGAACGAATTGCTGAAATGGTTGATAAGGATGAAACCGAAAAACAACTGGCTCGTGAGCGATATCGTTTATATCGTCAGCAGAATCATACTTTAAACAAGTATGATTTATAGTTAATAATGAGCTAATTAGTGTGCATCCATTTATTGATGCACACTGGCGGCACAAGGATGTGCCGCTCATTTTTAACGACGATAAGTCGTTGAAAATGGAGCAAAAGAAAAATCACACTTTTTCTTTTGCGTTCCGGCAAATTGCCAGGAAGGCAATTTCCGGATGGATAATAATTAGTTTACCCTATTTAAGTGTTAAAGTTGTATTGTGAATAATAAAGATAACAAAAAAGATTTTTCTTCCGCCATGGGTGACTTAAAAGGCCTTCTGGACAAAGAAGGTATTAACATCGGTCGCCCCGTTTCCGATAAAGACACCATCCCCACATTAACAGCCGACCTGCTGGATAATGAAATCATTAACCAGTTTGAGGAACAGTTAAGATCCTCAAATCAGAATGGTATTAACAATAACAATGAGGAATATTCTGAAGACATAACCCCCGTTGACAGTTTTCAGGACAATCCTCAGGACACTATCGACCTTCCGGTTCTGGACGGCACAATTACAGTAAGCGATGAAAAGGCTCCATCCGATATTGATGACTATATATCTGATATCGATGATGATGACTTTGATGTACTTGAATTTGCTGACTCTGTTGAACAGCTGGAAGAAACCGTAGAGTCCATTACCCAGCCTGAAGACCTGCTCAGGTTTGAAGAACAGACTCAAACCCACCATGAGACTCCAGCAGAATCCAGCAAACCGGATAGTCACAGTCCCACTATCACGCCCGAAGCAGTTCATACCAGCTTTTCAGAAATTACTGAAAGTATTCATTATGAACAGTTAAAGGAAAAACTGCATAAGCAGCTCTCTTTTCAGATAGAGCTATCCATTGCTGAGCTCAAGTCCCGGTTACTGGACAATCTGGCTGCCGAACTGGAAGCGGTCTTTAAATCTAAATAAAACAGCCAAAATCACCCGCAATAAGCGGCCGGTATCTTTATCAAGTTACAGTATTTTCCGTTGAAAATCCCTCTTTTCAAGGGTTACTTTACGCCCTGTTAGGACTATAATAAGCCGTTTGAATTCCACTATGGTATTCAATCCCGGATTATTATGCACAAACCAATACCCAATGCAGCCAAAACCTGAAACCAAAACCTGATAACCTAACATCTGATAAAAAGAGTAGCTCTCCACCATGGAAAAAACATATAACCCTCATGCAATTGAACAGCGCTGGTATGAAACCTGGGAAGAAAACGGTTATTTTTCCCCTGATATGGACACCGATCTAGCTTCAGATTCCGGCCAGGACAGCTACTGTATAATGATCCCGCCGCCCAATGTGACCGGAAGTTTACATATGGGCCATGCTTTTCAGGACACCATTATGGATGCCCTGACCCGTTACCACAGAATGAAAGGTGACAAAACACTCTGGCAGCCCGGTACGGATCACGCCGGTATTGCCACCCAGATGGTGGTAGAGCGTATTATTAATGCCGAAGGTAAAACCCGTCATGATCTGGGCCGAGAAGCTTTTATTGAAAAAATCTGGGACTGGAAAGCCCATTCCGGCAATACCATTACCCGCCAGTTACGGCGTATGGGCGCTTCTTTAGACTGGAAACGTGAACGTTTTACCATGGACGAAGGGCTGTCGGAGGCCGTAAAGGAAGTGTTTGTCCGCCTGTATGAAGAAGACCTGATTTACCGCGGCAAACGTCTGGTCAACTGGGATCCGGTTTTGCATACAGCAGTTTCCGATCTGGAAGTTATTTCCGAAGAAGAAAATGGCCACTTCTGGCATATGCGTTATCCGCTCAGCGACGGCGGCGGTTATATTATAGTCGCCACCACCCGTCCGGAAACCATGCTTGGGGATACTGCGGTAGCGGTTCATCCCGATGATGAGCGCTATCAGGATATGATTGGTAAAACCATCAAATTGCCCCTGACTGACCGGGAAATACCTGTTATTGCCGATGATTATGTAGATCCTGAATTTGGTACCGGCTGTGTCAAAATCACCCCAGCGCATGATTTTAATGACTATGATATGGGCAAACGCCATAACCTGCCCATTATCAATATTCTTACCGTAGATGCCGCAATTAATAACAATGCTCCGGAAAAATACCGGGGCATGGACCGCTATGAAGCCCGTAAAGCCATTGTAAAAGATCTGGACGATGCCGGTTTACTGGAAAAAATTGACGAGCACCGTTTAATGGTACCCAGAGGCGACCGCTCCGGAGCCGTTATTGAACCCTATCTGACTGACCAATGGTATGTCAAAATTGCTCCCCTGGCTGAGCCGGCTATTAAAGCTGTAGAAAACGGTGATATCCGCTTTGTTCCGGACAACTGGAAAAACACCTATTTTGAATGGATGAACAATATTGAAGACTGGTGTATTTCCCGTCAGATCTGGTGGGGACACCGTATACCGGCCTGGTATGATGGCAATGGCAATGTCTATGTAGGCAAGGATGAACAGGCCGTACGCCAGCAGCATAAGCTGGATGATTCCATTAGCCTTAAACAGGATGAAGATGTTCTGGACACCTGGTTCTCTTCTGCCTTATGGCCCTTCTCTACCCTGGGCTGGCCGGACAAAACACCGGAACTGGATACTTTTTATCCTACCAATGTTCTGGTTACCGGCTTTGATATTATTTTCTTCTGGGTGGCCCGAATGATTATGATGGGGCTTAAATTTACCGGCGAAGTGCCGTTTAAGGAAGTGTATGTGCATGGCCTGGTACGTGATTCACATGGTCATAAAATGTCCAAGTCCAAAGGCAATGTCCTGGATCCTATTGATTTAATAGACGGTATCGAGCTGGAAACCTTAGTTGAGAAACGCACCTCCGGCATGATGCAGCCGCAAATGGCTAAAAAAATTGAGAAACAGACCCGCAAGGAATTCAAGGACGGCATTCCCGCTTTTGGTACCGATGCCCTGCGCTTTACCTTTGCCATTCAGGCCACTACCGGCCGTGATATCAAGTTTGATATGGGCCGTATTGAGGGCTATCGTAATTTCTGCAACAAGCTCTGGAATGCCTCCCGTTATGTACTGATGAATACCGAAGGCCATGACTGCGGCATGGATAATGATGAAATGGAATTCAGCCTGGCAGACAAGTGGATTATTTCCCGCCTGCAGCAAACTGAACAGCAGGTCATTGATTCCCTCAATACCTATCGACTGGACAGAGCCGCACAGGCTATTTATGAATTTACCTGGAACGAGTATTGCGACTGGTATCTGGAACTGTCCAAATCAGTACTCAATAATGATTCCGCCAGTGCAGCGCAGCAGCGCGGTACCCGCAATACCTTAATCAGGGCTCTGGAAAGTCTGCTGCGTCTGGCTCATCCTATTATGCCGTTTATTACGGAAGAGATCTGGCAACGGGTTGCACCACTGGTCGGTATTCAGGGTGATACTATTATGCTGCAGCCCTTCCCTGAACCTCAGTCCGCACAGGTTGACCAGGATGCCGTAGATGAAATGAACTGGCTGCAGCAATTTGTACTGGGTGTCAGACAGATCCGCAGCGGCTACGATATTAAACCCGGCAAACCGTTAAATGTCTTACTGGCCAATGGTTCTGACAGCGACAAAGCCCGCCTGCAGCGTAATGAAACCATGCTGATTAAACTGGCACGTCTGGAATCCATTACCTGGCTTGATGATGACAATGCCCCTGAATCCGCTACCGCTCTGGTTGGCGAAATGCAGATACTCATACCTATGGCCGGCCTGATTGATATTGACGCCGAACGGGAACGTCTGAATAAGGAAATTGAGTCCAATCAGGGTTTTATCAGCAAGCTGGAGGCCAAACTGTCCAACGAGAATTTTGTTTCCAGAGCACCGGAACAGGTCGTGGCTCATGAACGCCAGAAACTCGCAGAAACTCAGAACAAACTCAAAAGTCTGACCGAGCAGCTTGAGAAATTATCTTCTTTGTAACACAATGCCGGCAGATAGTAAAAACGTCCCCCGGTAAGCCTGTTTTTTCTGTAAGCTGCCGGGTAATCCCACCACTTAGCAAAGCAAGTGGGGGGGCTTTTTAACCATTCATTCTGTATGCACATAATGATTCAAGGTAACTGACTTATGGTTCTCAATAAACTGTTTAAACCCATCTTCAGCCCCTTCACTAAAGAAAAATGGCAAAGTAAAAATACTGAAGTCAGAAAAAAGGCCGTTCAGGAACTGCCTGTCAGTGCCCAGGAAACCCTGGCTGATATTGCCGTTAATGACAGTGATGAAACTATCCGTGCCATAGCCGCCAATAAACTCAGTGATCTGGATCTGCTGCAGACCATCATTATGAAAGGAACTAACGGTACCGTTAAGGAAGCCGCTCTGACCCGTCTGTTCCAGCTGCTTAGCGGCCTTAAACATCCCGTACCGGAATTTCATGTACGGGAAAAAATGATCCGCGGCAGCCGTAATTCTGCTCTCCTGGAATTTGTCGCCGCCAATGCTAATGAAGCTTCTCTCAGAGAAATTGCCATTCCACGGATCAGCCGTGATCCCCTGTTGGGTGATATTGCACTGACCGATGAAAATGCCAGAATCCGTCAGCTGGCTGCTCAGCAGATTGCTAAACGATCCACCCTGGAAAGGGTTGCCAAACAATCGCGTCGAAAAGACAAACGGGTTTATAAAATTGTTAAAACCAAGCTGGACAAGATCATTGAAGATGAAGAACGGCCTGTACGTCTGGCCGCAGAAGTGATTGAAATCTGCGACAAACTGGAAAAACTGAAAAAACGCAATCGCTTATTACAGGAAAAAACCACTTTTGAAAACTTTGTTACCCGCTGGAGTGAAATCCAGAATTTTGCCAGCGAAGAACTAACTGAACGCTACCATGCCATCTGCGAAGACATTATTACCAGTATGGACGAACTGGAGAACAGGCAGCAGGAACAACAAACCGCCCTGGTCAAGCTGGATACCCTGCTAAGCGCCTTATCCAGTACCGTAGATGAACTGCTGCAGAGCGGTGACAATGGAGAACCTGAAGCCAGGCAACAGGAAGACAAACACAAGATTATTACTAACCTGGGCATAGAATGGGATGAAACATTAAAAGCACTTGAAGACAAACAGCTTATTGAAGAATACAACAAGAAGTTTCAGACCCTGCTGGATCTGCTGGATAATCAGACCCACACCGAAGACAATAGCAGTGATACTGAAAAACTGAATAACCTGATTGCACAGGCAGAAAACATGCTGCACAAAGACGGTTATATTCCGGAAAAAACACTGGCGGCTCTACAGGATAAATTTCAACAACGCATTAAAGCCAGTGCAGAAACGGATATCGAAGCCCAGCAGGAACATTTTAATAATCTTATCACACAGCTTAAAGACCGGTTGGCTGTGCAACGGGAAAAAGCTGCTCAGTTAATAAAAACCATTGAACAGAAAAACCAGTCCATTAAGCAGCTTATCAGTGACGGTCATGTTTCCAGAGCCGACAAACAACTGCATGAACTCTTTAAAAACATTGATAACAGCGAGGTACTTTCCAGTGCTGAGAAAAACCGCTATCACCAGATCCTGCATGAGATCCGTGCCACCCTTGGGGATCTGTCATCCTGGAAAAACTGGGCCCATGATAAAGAACGGGAAAACCTGATTCAGCGTGCCGGGCAGATACTTGAACAGGCCAGAAACAGCACCAGCCTGGACACAGAATATACTGAAATTACGGCCGAAATTAAGGAGCTTCGCAAACAATGGAAAAATCTGCGCAGCCGAACCCAGGAATCCATGTGGGAACAGTTTAATAATACCTGCAATGAAGCATACAGCTTCTGTAGCCCCTATATAGAACAGCAGGCAGCCCAGCGCAAGGCCAACCTTAAAGCCCGTCAACAATTATGTGAACAGCTGGAAACCTATATAGACAGCATGGGCTGGCCCACTGAGGAAGATGCTCCCGTTGATGAATCCATAGACTGGATCAAGGTTGACAAAATCACCCGTCAGGCCCGCAAAGAATGGTCAGAAATCGGTTTTGTGGAACGTAAAAAACACAAGACTATAAACCAGCGTTTTGACAAAGACATTGAAATTATCCGCAATGAACTGAAAAAAGTCTGGCATATTAATCAGCAGCAGTTTAACGACCTGATCCATAAGGTACAGCAATTACATAAACTCATGGATGATGATTTAAATACAGCCATTAATAAGGCCAAACAATACCAGCAGGACTGGAAAAAAATCGGCCCGGTATCCCCTTTCCAGCGCAACAAATTATGGAAAAAATTTCGTGCTGCCTGTGATGTAATTTTTGATAAACGCAAACAGCAGATTGAACAGAAACAGTCTCATAATACCGAGCGATTAAGAGAAAAAGAGGCCATCTGTGAAAACCTGGAAGCGCTTAATCAACAGCCTTTAAAGCGCAAGGATCTTGAACAGGCCTTTAAGGACATTGAAAACCTGTGGCATGAACTGGCGCCTGAAGCCAAAGCCATCAGCAAGGAAGTCAATGCCCGATACAAAAAAGCCAGAGAGGCCTTTAACCAAAAACTGGGGGACCTGAAAGTTCAGGAACAGGCACAGGAAATCGAACTGCTTAAACAGAAAGCCGAGCTGTGCAGCCAGTTAGAAGCCATTGAGTCTGAAGATCAGGCCGTTATTGAAGACATAGAGCAACAATGGCGGGCCCTGGATGCTCTTCCCGCATCATTGGAACAGGCCATACAGAACCGCTACCAGAACGCTCTTAAGAATATTGAACAGGATCATAAAGAACTGATCGAAAATGAACAGCAGCTAAAACAGCAGTTTTGCCTGAAGTATGAAATTCTTACCGGTCATCCCTCACCTGAGGAACAGCAGAAGGCCAGAATGGCAATGCAGGTTGAACTGCTTAACTCCAACCTCGGCCATCACAATGATACCTCTGAAAACAGCTATACACCATATCTGTTGCAGCAGCAATGGTATGTTATGAGTAACTACAGTCAGGATAAGGCTCTGCAGGCTCGTTTTGAAGCATTACTGAGCTGATATTTATCTGTTTGAAGATAAACCACAGGGAAAACCATTGAAAAAAATTGTCGGGATTATTCTCATACTTGGTTTCAGTATTTTTATGCTGTTACGTGAAACTCAAATTGAAAAACTCAATCCCGATATCGGTAAAAGCATTATTGATAATCATGTCCATATTGCCGGCCTGGGCTATGGTAACAGTGGCTGTTTTATTAATGCAGGCATGCGTAATAATTACCGTTTCCCTTTTTACCTCTGGTCCATGGATGTCAGCGAGGATGAGTTAAAACAATACGGCGATCAGATCCTGGTACAGAAAGTCAGCGCCAAAATTGCCAATTCCAGAACGGTTAAACAGGCCGTTATTCTGGCAATGGACGGCTATATTGATGATCAGGGGGAACACAAAGGCCAGCTCAATCGTCAGGAAACACAGATTTTTGTGCCTAATAATTATGTCGCTAAAGAAACCGCCAAATACGACAACCTGCTGTTTGGTGCCAGTATCAACCCCAATCGAAAAGATGCTTTGCAGCGCTTACAGAAAGCCAGAGAACAGGGAGCGGTATTAGTTAAATGGATCCCGTCCATTATGAACATCGACCCATCCAACCCCGATTATATTCCTTTTTATCGGCTGATGGCTAAACTTAATATTCCGTTGCTGACGCATACCGGAATGGAAAAATCCTTTGCCAATGCCAAAGATGAACTGGCCGATCCTATGCGTCTGAAACTTCCACTGGAGTTAGGCGTTACAGTCATTGCAGCCCATATTGCTACTACCGGTAAGAGTGAAGGCCAGGATAATTTTCAGCGCATTTTACCTATGATAAAAAAATATCCTAATCTGTATATTGATATTTCCAGTCTGACTCAGGCTAATAAACTGAACTATCTTGCTGAAGCGCTTAAAGACAAAGCGATTACTGCCAAAATGATTTATGGTTCAGACTGGCCGTTGACCTTTTTTCCACTTACATCCCCCTGGTACCATATTAACCATATCAGTCTGGCTGATGCCTGGGAGGCAGGTGCCATAAAAAATCAGTGGGACAGAGATATTGCCTTAAAAACCGCCTTAAAAGTACCCGACGAGGTCTTTTTAAGAACAGAAAAAATTCTGAATATTCATTAAAGCTTAGTAAACTTTACTGTGCAATTTTATAATAAAAAACAAAGGTGGATTTATTTCTCTGTTTAGCTTCATACATTGCCCTGTCAGCAAATTTTTTCAGCATAAACTGGTCTCTGGTATCATCCGGATAAAGCGATATTCCAACACTGGCTGAAATTTGAATATCAGTACTTTTAAAGGGTTCAGCAAGGCTCTGTACTATTTTTTCGGCCAGTTTCTGCAGAGTTTTTTCTTCTTCATAATTAACAATACAAACAAATTCATCACCACCCAGGCGAGCTAAGGTACCATAATCTTTACAGACGTCCTGCAGTCGAATAGCCGCCTCAATTAAAACAGAGTCTCCTGTATCATGGCCCTGGGTATCATTGACGCTTTTAAAATTGTCAAGATCAATAAAATACAGTGCAATTTTATTATTGGCCTCGATTGACTCCGAAAGCATGGTCGTGAGTTTTACCTGGAAAAAAGACCGGTTTGGCAAATCAGTAAGATGATCATACTGCGCTTCATGCTCAACATTCTTATAGGCAAGATTTAACTTGTTAATGGCCAGGTGCAAACGCTTGACCAATACGAAATAGTATTGAGGAATTAAAATAAAAGCAAAGGCCCAGCCATAGGAAAAGTATTTGTTTTCAATCCAGATTGGCGATGTATTAATAAGTATCAACCAGCAGAAAATAGTATATACCGAGGCTACATAACCAATAAATACCCCGTAGCGCATACCATAGCCGACTATGAACCATAATAACGCCGGTACAAATAAAGCTGAATAATTTTCGACCAGGTGAATCTCATAAACTGTACTGCTGATATCAATGAAAATAATAATTATAATCCTCATCAGAATATAACGCTCGGGATAAAAACGGATAAAAACGTAATAAATGAGGTTGTAAACTAAAACGAAGGCAAATACCAGATAGATATAAGCGTTTCGAACTATATTCAGTTCAGTATTAAAAATTTGCAACAGAGATACGCTAAGCGCACAGAAAAGAACAAAACCAACCCGCAGTTTGAACTGAAACAACTCATCTGCAATGTCATGAGTAAAATTATTTAAAAGAAACTGCTTAAACATCAAAATATCAAAGACTATATCTATACCATAAATTTAAAAATTCAGTAGTTGCAACCGAACAGCGACTATTAACAGTATAGTTAAAAAATATACTTTTATTAGTAAATAACTATATTTTGATATTTAATTTTATAAAATGAGATATATTCTGACATTGAAGTAATATTCATCTTACAATTTCAATATACCAGTGTGGTTTAATACGCCCAAAATCAGTCCTGATATTATTTTTAAGACCTGGATTGGAGTCCAGAACAAATGACTGTTCGGCATTGCGGGTAAACACAACCCAATGCCAGAATGGCCGATTTGAAATCTGATGCCATTTAATAGCCAGCAAAGCACAATTCGGTAATTCGTCCCAAGCAGAAAATGGAATTTCCTTATTGGCTGCCACTATATCCATTGCAGCAAGCAATTTCTTTATATAATGAGTCTCAGACCAGAGAGCAGGATCATCGGCGTAAATACCCAGAGAACGGGCAATCGATTGGGCTTGTTGATAAGACAGGCCTGCAATAGCCGCACAGCTTGCTATTGCACACCCGGTTTTTTCTTCCTGTATTACAGGATGCATAATTACCTGTTTGGCAGCATATTTAGAAGTCCCCTTCAGCACCACGTTTCATAATATCCAGAATAATTTCCTTAACCTTTACGGCTTCAGCTTTCAATTCAGCAGGCAGAGGCTTACCGCCATGGATCATCAGATCCATGTTCAGGGTATAGAGCCAGAGTTTACCGGTATGATCTTCTATTAAAGTAATACGACAGGGTAAATAAGCGGAAAAGGCATCGTTATAATCCAGCATCTGTGCTGCGGTAAGCGAATTACAGAACAGGAATATCTTTACAAATCGATAAGGCTTGCCCAGTTTGGCGGTAATATCTTTTGATAAAGGCAGTTCACCGACATTAGCAATATTATGCTCATTGGCCACAAATTTCATGGTTTCTTCCACTTCTTCTGCAGTCAGACCTTCCTGTACAGGAACTTTCCAGATAGACGCACTGGCGGCATCCTTAGTCTCAATAATGGTTTTAACCATATCGGTGTAGGTTTTTTCTGCACCGGGATCAAACTCACTAAAGGTGTTTTTTAACCCCAGGTAAACAATAACAATGGCAATAATGCTGACAAGACCAATAAAGGCCAGTATATTTTTAAACAAGGCTGTTCTCCAAAAAAATTAATACAACATGCAGTAGGTTTAACTGATTTATTTAGGATAATATCAAACCGGGAAAATCCAGGATATAGTGGTTTTTATTAATAATTATTATAATTTACCAGACATCCTGTCTAAATATTTTTTAGCGTTTACTATAGCAAAATTACTTACTTAGATTCAACTCATAAATACAACCTGGTTTAGTTGCACTTATGAGTTGAATCTAAGTTTTTGTTTTCGATATGAGGTAATCAGGAGTCGTAATTGTAGTTGCTGATAAATATCTATCTTTTTACGTTCAACCATACCAATAACACTTGCTGAATACTTGAATATCCAGCAATGCTTTTTAGTATAACTTGACGGTATGCTTAATTTTTAAAGACCAAGCTAAACGTAACGGGCACAGCAGAACTTATTGATGGTAACTTTGCTACTGTTTTTAAAGCTTCCACACCAGCAGCTAAATCAAAATCTGATGCATTAACTATAATAGGTTGAATTGAATATACTAATACCCTATTGTCAGATAGCTTAATAATATTAACCATAGTTTCCAGTTCTTTGGATTTTCCATGCAAAGAGACAACTATATTAATTTTATCAAGGTAACTTTCACCATGTTTTAAAGCGTTTATTCTGGATTGCTCAATTGATGTTTTAATATCAGCAGTTGCAAAATTTGCAACATCAAATAGCATGGTTTCCATTCTTTCATTTCTAACTGGTACGTTAGTTTCCACGCTAGACAAATCAATTGAGACTGTAACATTATCCCCCTTTATATGCCCTGATAATGATTTAAAATGGTGGATTTCACCGACAGTAGATTTCTTTATAGAAATAAAGTTAACTGAAGATTGTTGATTATTTAATTGCCAGTCGGCTTGTGCGTTGATTGATACGAGTATCAATAAAACAGATGCTATTAACTTATTCATAGGTAATTATCCTCTAATATTTCCCAATTATTAAAACATTACAACTAAGCCTGGGATTACTTAGCATAACGCCTAACATCACCGGCGATTTTTACTATAGTTGTGTTATAGTTGTGGACACCCATTAAATGAAAATTACAAATCTCAATAGATGGCAATAGATGAGTGTCCTGGATCACCGCAGGGTGTTTACAATTTTTTAATAAGGAGCATTAAATCATTT
>Ga0256831_1000949_pt1 | contig 15367 bp, 14 predicted proteins | sample 132544metaG_FD_189087 | JGI IMG/M metagenome (GOLD analysis project Ga0256831, IMG submission 189087) | Hydrothermal vent microbial communities from Lau Basin, Pacific Ocean - 132-544 | ecosystem: Environmental > Aquatic > Marine > Hydrothermal vents | place: Pacific Ocean: Lau Basin | collected...
GCCACAACCAGTACAGAGATATGCACCATATACTTTATCCATTGACTCTCCTCCTACCGTCCGATCTGAATTGCTTTAAGGGCAGCAGCTGTAGATGATTGGCCACTGGTATACACATCAACGGCAGACTTGGCGCAACCGGCGGCAATCATGCCTTTTTCAGGTTCGGAAACGACAAATCCGTTTCCGTCCATGGTCACACCAAGGGCCTTGCCTGCTTCGCCAAGGGCCGGCTGCATACCGGTAGCCAGTACGCACAAATCAACCTTCTGCTGGATTTTAGCGCCGGATACAGCATTTTCAGCCACAACGGTCACACCGCCATCATCTTCGGCTATGATATCAGCGACTTTACCCTTGATAAATTCAGTATTCTCATCATTCATCAGTTTTTCACGAAAATGCTCATACTTGCCAGGTGTCCTCAGATCAATATAGAAGACATAGATTTTGGCCTCGGGATACCGTTCCCGGATATAGGTCATCTGCTTGAACGTTGCCATGCAACAGATGTAAGAACAGTGCTCAAGATGGTTCTCATCCCTGGAGCCGGCGCACTGGACAAAGGCAAAAGACTCGGGCTCCTTGTCATCACCGGGCCGGAGAATTTTTCCACCGGTCGGTCCATTGTCGGCAGCCATACGCTCCATCATCATATTGGTGATAATGGCGGACGAGGACTCGGGTTTCAGATTATCCAGTTTTTTATAATCATAAGGATTCCAACCAGTTGACCAGATAATCGAGGAAACATTGATTGTAAAGGTCTTGGCCTGCATCTCGGTCTCTATCGCATCATACTTGCAGGCGCTTTTAATGGCGGATAGGCACTCATCGGAACAGGCGTCCTTGTCAAGGACAAACCGACGCGGAAAGGCCATTTCGTGCGGCAGGCGGATGGCCTTGCACTTGTCCATGCCAAAGTTAAAGGGGTTGTCAATCTCATCGGTACAGGCATCTGAACAGTCACCACAGGCCGTACAGTTGGAATTGACGTAGCGGGGAGCGGTTTCAAGGGTAACCTCAAAATTACCCGGCCCTCCGGATACCGATTTGACAGTTGTCATGGTATAGGGGCGGATCCTGGGGTTATCCTTGATCCTTTTGAAGTTGATCTCCAAGCCACATGTTGGGGGACAAAGTTTCGGGAAGTACTGATTGAGCTGGGCAACACGGCCGCCGAAATACGGATTTTTTTCGATCAGAAAAACATCGTTTCCGACCTCCGCTGCTTCCAGAGCAGCGGTCAGACCACTGATACCACCACCCACAACCAGTACCGCACCATTTCCTGCAGTGTCACTCATGCCTAACCTCCATTACTGCTGGTATTGATGAAAAGGTTGATTTCTGGTTCAATTGACGCGCAAACATAGCATTTTTTCGCGTCAACTCAAACAAAAACCGTACCGATTATAGAAAAAATCTCCAGACCCCGCAAAGGGGCCTGGAGATTTCACATTCAATCATCAAGCGATGATTCCTGTCATCTTACAGCCAGGGATCGGTCTCGATGATGTTGATGCATTCGACCTTCTCACACTTCCATTCACCGGCTTTCGGATCATAGGTGGAGTTGACGAAACACTTCCAGTTCTCGTCATCACAGGTCGGGAAGTCAGACCGATAGTAGAAGCCCGGATAACGGGATTCTTCACGGAACAGAATGTGGCGGATATGAGCCTCAACACACCAGATACGATGGTAGTTCTCCCAGGCGCGCAGCAATTCATGCAGGTCGCCGGCAGCCATCTTCTCGGCATCTTCACGGAGCAGCTCAAGCAGATCCATGCAGATTCCAAGCAGTTTACCAGAGGTCATGTAGTAGGTAGCAACACCACCACCATACTCATCGGTGGCCTTCATCAGACGCATCATCAGGCCGGCTGGCTTGACATAATTGGGGTTAACGTCCTGATGGGTGGTTGCGCCGACATGCTCGTGATACAGCTTGACAGGTGCATAAATCTCGTCGGCCAGCTCCTGTGCGGACTGGGCGATCTCAGGCGTATGCGTTTTGTCACGGCAGTACTTGACCATCTGCTTGGCAACGATACGACCCTCGGCATGGGAACCAGAGGAGAACTTATGACCGGATGCACCCACACCGTCACCGGCAGTGAACAGACCGTCAACGGTTGTCATGCGGTTGTAACCCCATTTGTACTGATGGGAACGGGGACCGTCAACCTCGGGTACCCAGTCTTCCATCGGACCGGAAGTCCAGATACCGCAACAACCGGAATGGGAACCCAGCATGTAGGGCTCGGTCGGCATGATCTCGGAACCTGTTTTCTCAGGCTCGATGTTCATGCCTGCCCACAGGCCGGCCTGGCCAACGGACATATCAAGGAAGTCTTCCCAAGCCTCTGACTCGAGGTGTTTCCAGAACTTTTTAACTTCCTTCTCGGACATGCCGGCGGCACGTTTTTCTTCAAGGAAGGCGTTCAGAGCAACATCGGTGGCCATGTAGATCGGGCCACGTCCTGCCTTGAACTCGTTAACCATCAGATGGTTACGCAGACAGGTGGGGGTAACTGCGGAAGCGCCATAAGGCATGTAGTTCTTGAGCTCTTCCTTGGCGGCATCGGATCCGGCGTAGAACTCGCCCAGACCATTCTGCACTTTGGCCTTGAACAGCAGGAACCATGCACCAACCGGGCCATAACCGTCTTTGAAACGGGCAGGGGTGAAGCGGTTTTCCATCATGGTCAGGGTTGCACCGACCTGGGCACACATGGTGTAAGTGGAACCAGCGTTCCATACCGGGTACCAGGCACGACCCTTACCTTCACCGGTGGACCGGGGACGGAAGATGTTTACTGCGCCACCACAGGCAACCAGGGCTGCCTTGCAGGTGAAGACATGAACCTTGTTCTCACGGGTGGAGAAGCCAACAGCACCGGCAATGGTGTTGTCCAGGTTCTTGTCAAGCAGCATCTTGACGATGAAGATACGCTCCATGCAGTTCTCTTCGCCCAGAGCCTTTTTGGCGGGCTCGGCAACGATGCACTTGTAGGACTCACCGTTGATCATGATCTGCCATTTACCGGTACGTACCGGGGTTCCGCCTTCGCGCAGGGTCGGAGCAGGCTTGGCGCCGTCCAGGTTGTTGCCGTCGGCATCTTTCTTCCATACCGGCAGGCCCCACTCCTCAAACAGCTTGACCGACTCGTCAACGTGACGACCGAGGTCATAAATAAGATCTTCGCGAACAACGCCCATCAGGTCGTTACGAACCATCTTGACGTAATCTTCAATGGCGTTCTCGCCAATGTAGGTGTTGATAGCGGACAGACCCTGAGCAACAGCGCCGGAACGCTCCATGGCGGCCTTGTCACAAAGGATGATTTTCAGGCTGTCATCGGCCCATTTCTTAATCTCAAATGCGGTACCGCAGGCGGCCATACCACCACCAACAATCAGGATATCACAGTTGTGCTCTACAACTTCCGGATCGACTACGGCAGCAATTTCACCTCTCGGCTTATTCGGTAATGCCATATTTCTATCTCCTAATAAAATTTTTCAGAATAGATTTTTCTGCTTTTCCTACAACACGGGCATTACGCCAGCTTGGTCGGGGTGGGCAGATCACTCTCGAGAAGCAGACACTCATCATCCAGGTTTGCACCCTTCTCACCTGCATACTCGTTGGCAGCGCCTTCAGCAGTAGTCCGAATCGGGAACTTAAAGCGCTTCACATTGCCATTGCGGAACTTGACCGTCCACATGATGGAATCGGAAGAACGCATGGGATGCACCTGACCTCCGAGGGGTACAAAGTCGTCATAACCGCGAACAGCGATTGCACCCTGGGGACAGATTTTCACGCAGGAGTAACACTCCCAGCATGCATCCGGTTCCTGATTGTAGGCTCTCATTTCCTCAACGTTGAGAACCATCAGATCATTCGGACAGATGTACATGCAGGCCGTCTTATCGCCGCCCTTGCAACCATCACATTTTGAAGGATCTACGTAACTTGGCATTAAACTACCTCCTCACTTGGATTTTCCTTTATGGCACCGCTCATGCGGAACCAATTAACCTCAGCTTCTTCAGCACGGCCATCCACACTGCCTGAGGATAAACACAACTTCGTAATCACCAGGCCGGACAACCGCTGGCCGAAAAGAGCAACCCTTTGTTATCCTTAGCCTTTTTAATTGTTTAGTCGGCTACGGAAAAAATGAACAATCACTCATTTACAACCGACTGAAACATTTAATTTGTACAGCGGTCAATGTCAAGCAAAATCGACAGACGAAACCTTCTCAGAAATTCTTAAGGGACTCATCAGGAATACTCATAAAAACCAGCCGCTACCTAATTATTTCTGTGATCATGAAATGGTGAATCAGGGCCTGGCGCAACCGTATTCATGTGCATATACCTGTTAATCTAACCGTATCAAAACAGACAGGAAACCGGCCAGCATGCCACTGAAGGTTGCGCTAAAAAAATCTCTCCGCTGGTGCGTTATACAATCATCAGGAGTCATATCCGCTCCGGACCAGGACCTCCCGCGGCCTTGAGCCATCGGCCGGGCCGACAATACCCTCTTTTTCCATCATCTCGATCATGCGGGCCGCCCTGTTATACCCGACCCGTAACCGGCGCTGGACCATGGAAATCGATGCCTGCCCGGTTTCCGTCACCACGGCCACCGCCTCATCATACTTGGCATCGTATTCTTTTTCCGCATCATCACCCTGGTCCGGCTCCTCTTCCACAACCTGCATGACCGACTCGTCATATTCGGCGCCGCCCTGCTCTTTCAGGTATTCAATCAATTTTTCCGTTTCCTGCTCTGAGATATAAGCGCCGTGGATTCTCTGCAGCTTCGCCGCGCCTGGCGGCAGGAAGAGCATGTCACCCATGCCAAGGAGATGTTCTGCCCCGGAACCGTCCAGAATCGTCCTCGAATCCACCTTTGAGGAGACTTTAAAGGAAATGCGGGTGGGAAAATTGGCCTTGATCAAACCGGTGAGTACATCAACCGACGGCCGCTGGGTTGCAAGAATAATATGCATACCGGCGGCCCTGGCCATCTGGGCAAGACGGGCAATGGATGTCTCAACATCTTTTGAGGCCACCATCATCAGATCGGCAAGTTCATCGACAATAATAACAACATATGGCAGTTTTTCCTCGGCAACCTTGTTATAGGAGTCAAAAGATTTGACCCGGTATTCCTCCAGCAGCCGATAGCGGCGCTCCATCTCCCGCACCGCCCAGAGCAGCGCCCTGCTCGCCATCTTCGGTTCCACAACCACCGGATGCAATAGATGCGGAATACCCTCGTAAACGGAAAGCTCAATCCGCTTGGGATCAATCATCAGCAGGCGAACATCCTCAGGGGTGGCCTTGAAGAGAATCGAGGCGATAAAGGCATTGATGGCCACCGATTTACCGGCGCCGGTGGCCCCGGCAATGAGAAGATGGGGCATGCGGGCAAGATCGGCAATAACCGGCCTGCCGACAACGTCAAACCCCAGGGCCAGGCTGAGCAGGGAATCGGACTTCCTGTATTCCCGGCCCAGAAGAATATCCCGGAGAAAAACAGTCCTGCGCACCGGATTGGGGATCTCGATGCCAAGGGCGGCCTTTCCGGGAATGGAACCGACAACCCTGACCCGGTCCACCTTGAGGGCCATGGCGATATCATCAGAAAGTCCTACAATTTTATTGATCTTGACCCCGGCCGCCGGCGCAAATTCATAGGTAGTGACCACCGGACCCGGAGAAATTCCCTCCACCCTACCCTGGACTCCGAAATCCTGTAATTTGGCAACCAGGTTCTTGCTCACCTGATAGAAGTGTTCCTTGTCAATGGGTGGCTGCTCCGACTCTTTTTTCTCCAGCAACGACAGCGGCGGCAGGTGAAAATCCCCCCCGGTGACCGGCTTCAAGACAAATTCATCCGCCCCTGACTCGTCGGCGGCAGGAACCTCGCGGGCAACAGGCTCATGGACAAGGGGTCTGGGCGGGACGGTATCATCAGGTTCTGGTACCGGTTCTTTCCGAGCAACCACGGGCTGAGGCCTGTCAGCCATATTTTCTGTGGATTGGCGAACAGCACTTTTGCCGATACTTTCTCCAATGCTCTTTGCCCTGCCGAACAACCAGATAAATGTACGGACAGGAGAAAATTGGACAGCTGCCATCAGGGAAAAAATCAGCACCAGCCCCAGCACCAGTATGGACCCAACCTGTCCAAGGACCGGGCCGATCAATCCCAGAACCAGGGCGCCGAGATAGCCGCCGGGTGGGATGAAACCGGGCGGGAAAACAATCTGCGGTGCCAGGGCAAGCAGAGCTGATGAGGCGATCAACAGGCCGGTAATCCCGACCATGACAAAGGGCAGCCGCCGCATGACAGAGCCGGGAAATAACGCCACAATTCCGAGATACAGGAAAAGAAGTACTGGAAAAAACGCGGTCAGGCCAAGAAAGGAAAACAGGGAATAGGCAACATAATAGCCCATGGTTCCGCACCAGTTATCCGCGGGATGCTGGATATGGGGATGGGCGGCAACAAGGGGACGCGCATAACTGACCAGGCAGAGCAGGAGAAAAAGGGCAGAAAAGAGGAAAAAAACCGCCAGGACCTCCTGACCGGATTTATGCTGATTCTTTCCTTTTTTTTGTGGCGGCATAACTGGCAAGAAGATGGGCCGACGGAAAAATATTCAGACCGTGCCGGTACCGGTTTGCAGGGCATCGAGAATACCGTTGATAAAGGCTACGGCATCCGGAGCGGAATAGCGTTTGGCGATCTCCAGGGCCTCGTTAATCGCGACCTGGACGGGAACCTCATCATTGTACAACATCTCCCAGGCGGCAATGCGCAGGAGATTTCGATCCACCACTGACATACGTTCGATTCGCCAGTTATGGGCATGCCGGGCAAGGTGTTCATCAACTTCTTCAAGATGACAGCAAAGGCCTTTTATGATCTGCTCGGCATAGGGCAGGACTTTTTTACCGGTATCAAAATTGGCGGTAAATTCGGCCAACTCCCTTTTCAGGGCATCTTCATCACAGGAACGGCCCTGGAAATCATGGCCATAAAAAAACTGGAGGGCCAGTTCCCGTGATTTTCTTCGTAATCCCATATACAGCGGTTTCCGGCGACTTATCAGCCGATACCTTCCATGAGACTGATCATCTCCAGGGCGGCAACAGCCACATCCGAGCCCTTGTTGCCCGCTTTGGTTCCCGCCCGTTCAATGGCCTGCTCAATGGTTTCCGTGGTCAGGACGCCAAAAAGAACCGGAACGCCGGTGTCAAGCATGACCTGGGCCGTTCCCTTGGCCACCTCACCGGCCACATAATCAAAATGGGGTGTGGCCCCGCGGATAACGGTGCCCAGGCAAATAACGGCATCATACCTGCCGGAGCGGGCCATTTTCTGTGCCACCAGCGGTATTTCAAATGCGCCCGGCACCCGGGCCACCTCTATATCATCATCGGCCACTCCGGAACGTATCAGGGAGTCGAGCGCCCCTTCCAGCAGTTTTTCACAGATAAACGAATTGAACCGGGCAACGATAATACCGATTTTTCGTCCCTGCCCCTGGAGATTACCTTCTATATATTTAGCCATTCCTTAACCTTTCCATTCCACGATTGTTTGATTGGGGAAGCAAGCGTTGTATCAGGGATCCCGGCGCACATTCTGCATCGGTTCCTGGCCGTATAACTCAAGCAGATGCCCCATTTTGTCCCGTTTGCAACGCAGATAGTGTTTATTTTCCTTATCCCCGGGAATCTCTATGGGCAGCCGATCAGTTACCTTGAGGCCATACCCCTCAAGTCCCACGATTTTTTTAGGATTATTCGTCAATAACCGCATCTGCCTGACCCCAAGATCACGCAGAATCTGGGCACCGATACCATAATCGCGCAGGTCCGGCTTAAATCCCAGTTCCACGTTGGCCTCAACGGTGTCAAGGCCCTCCTCATCCTGCAATTTGTAAGCGCGCAGTTTATTGACCAGGCCGATACCCCGTCCCTCCTGCCGCATATAGAGGACCACGCCGGTTCCCTCCTGGTCGACCATCTGCATGGCCGCATGCAGTTGTTCACCGCAATCACAACGGGCAGACCCAAAGACATCGCCGGTCAGACATTCGGAATGCACCCGCACCATTACCGGCTTGTCCGAATCGATCTCGCCCTTGACCAGGGCAATATGCTCAAAATTATCAACATCATTGGTATAGGCAATGACCCTGAACTCTCCGGCATGCTCAGTCGGCAGCCGTGCCTCGGCGGCCCGGTGCACCAGTACATCCTTGCGCAACCGATAGGCGACAAGATCGGCAATGGTGGCGATCTTAATATCATGCTTGGCAGCAAACTTTTCCAGATCAGGCATCCTGGCCATGGTACCATCGTCCTTCATGATCTCGCAGATCACGCCTGCTGTCCGCAGTCCGGCCAACCGGGCAAGATCAACCGAGCCCTCGGTCTGGCCGGTCCGCACCAGGACGCCGCCTTCACGGGCCCGAAGCGGAAAAATATGGCCAGGGCTGATAATATCCCGGGGGGTGGCATCCGGGGCGACCGCTGCCTCGATGGTCCGGGCACGATCAGCGGCCGAAATACCGGTGGAAACCCCGGTACGGGCCTCGATACTGATGGTGAAACCTGTTCCATAAGGAGACTGGTTGTTCTGCACCATCATGGGCAGGCCAAGCTGTTCTATAATATCAGGGCTCATGGCCAGGCAGATCAGGCCGCGACCATGGGTGGCCATGAAGTTGATCGCCTCCGGCGTTATCTTCTCCGCGGCCATGCACAGGTCGCCCTCGTTTTCCCGGTCCTCATCATCAACAAGGATGATCATCTTGCCATCCTGAATATCCTTGATGACATCTTCTATAGGGCTGACAGCCATTGTAAACCTCGTTATTTTGATCCGGCCATGCCGGTCTATCGTAAAAAACCATGTTCCGCCAGAAAGGCGGGATTGATTCTGCTTCCTCGGTCCTGCGGTGTTGACTGCTCGGCAAGCAGTTTTTCCACATACTTGCCGATTATATCAACTTCAAGGTTGACCCGATCACCAATTTTCAGTTCCCCAAGCGTGGTTACAACCAGGGTATGGGGAATTATGGAGACGGAAAATCTGTTGCCGTTGCAACTGTTGACCGTCAAGCTCACCCCGTTTATGGTGATGGAACCCTTCTCAATAATATACCGGGCAAGGCCCTCGTCAAGGGAAAAGGTAAAGAGGGTGAAATCACCCCGGGCCTGCCGATCTTCAACCCGCCCCAGGGCATCGACATGGCCGCTGACGAGATGGCCGCCCAACCGGTCGCTGAGACGAAGCGCCCGCTCAAGGTTTACCCGGCTTCCCACTTTCAGGAACCCAAGCCCGGTACGGGAAAGAGTTTCCGGCGAGACATCGACCAGAAAACGGCGACCGTTGATCTCTCTCGCTGTCAGGCAGGTGCCATTAACGGCAATGGACTCGCCCTCTTCCGGATCGGTCAGGTCAAACCCCGCCTCCAGGCCAAATACCATGCCGCCGCCGGCAGCACGTTTTTCAGTTATCGTTCCGATTCCCTGGACAATGCCGGTAAACACTGTTCACGCCTCCAGATCATCCGCCCTTTTGGCAAATTCCTCTGCCAGGCGTTTATGCTTGAAGTTGGCATGAATGGAAGAAACGGTCCTGTAGGCATCCGCTGCCTCGGATATGCGGCCCTGCTGGATAAACACCTCGGCCATGACTGTCAGAATATCAACCGCTCCCTTGGGATTTTTCAACACCTGATAATGCTCAAGCATGTCAAACAGTAAGTCCAGCGCCTCATCGAGCCGGTCCAGCTTTCGGTAACAGACGGCCATTTTTTTATGCAGGGCCAGCAGGGAAAAGGAATCCTCTTCTTGTTCGCAAATGCCTTTAGCCCGCTCATAATGCTCCAGGGCCATTGCGTATTCTTCCCGCCCCATGCAGGCATCCCCCAGCCGGTCAGAGGCATTGGCAATTCCCTGCTTATCATTCTGCTCTTCAAACCCGCGCAGTGCATTGTGGAACGAATGGGCGGCAGCGGCATAATCACCAGCCGTATACTGCTCGCGGCCCTTGACATAATCGCGGCGGGCGGGATTTTTCAGTTTGTCATCATCGGCGGCTGGACCGTCATCCACGGGACCGATGGAATTCAGCGGTTGAATATGTTCACTTACCATTGTCTCGCTCCTCTGTGCTTTCCGACCCTGGTGGACCGTGCCTGATTAACTTGACTGCGGCAAAGGCCAGTTCGGAAACCGTGGTCGTTATCATGTCACCCTGGTCAAAAAAGGTCACTTCACTGTCATCCTGCTGCAAACCGATAATCTGCATCAGGGCCTCGGTTGCCCGTATTCTTCCCAGCAGCCTCACCATCAGTCCGCGCACCACCGGATTGTCATGGCCCAGGAAGTGAAAGGTCGAGTAAAAGGGCGTGCTGCGAATCAAGTCCGGACGGGGAGCGGCAATCTCCCCCAATCCCCACAAAACCGCCTCCTGGGTCGAGGGATCGCCCATAAAGTTGAGCAGGTGCCGGGTAAAGGCGCCATAAATATCAGGCCTGAGCGCTATGATTGCGCCAATGGCCTCCACCATGCCCCAGGGGGTGGCGGCGGAGTCGCTGCAGGCCTCGAACAACCGGTGCAGAAGGTCGGCCACCGGACCGGGCTCCCGGCTTGCGACCCGGGCGCAGACCTGGCCCATGATCCAGGCTGTCTTATATCGCTGCCGCTGGTCGGGCTGGTACAGTAAACGCTGCAGAAAACGCAGGGTCCGCCTGTCTTCAAAACAGAGGGCGGCCAACTCATCCACCGCGTTTTTATCAACCAGCGCCTTGACCTCTCTTTTGCTGGTCCGTCGTTTCGGTCCCTGGCGATTCTTTTGCGGCGCCGGGAAAGATGTTTGTTTTTTTTCCGGAACAAAATCCTCGCCGACCGGCTGCGTTATCGCCTCTTCCAGGTCCCGTTTGCGTTGAAACCTCTCGACAATTTCGGAAATTTCCTTATGCAGGCGGACAAAATAGAGAACCCCCCGGACAGCGCGACCATCAAGGTTACGTTTTGGAACAACCTGATGGGTGAGTTCATCATAATCTTCTATTCTGCCGGTCAGGTAATCATCTTCGGGAATCAGTTCCCAGGCAAGATCCCATTCATCATTGCAGGCATAGACCAAACACTCCACCATGGCGGAACCGATATTGTGGCCGGTGGCATCCGCAACATAGACCGCCCCGCATTCACAGGTGCCAACAGGAAACTCCGTCATTTTCCGTTGGGCGGCTTCCCTGGGCCGGGCCACATCCATTCCGCAGAACGGACACCAGGGTTTACCTGTCGCATCCGACTTGGCTCCCATAATCAACCGGCCAGTTTCTGCTCAAGGGCCTCGAGAAAACGGGGATCAACCGGATAACCGAGATCAGCGGCCTTATCGGCATTAGTTTTGGCCTCCTGATATTCCCCGTTAAAATAGAGGGCAACGGCCAGGTTGTTGCGGGCCATCGATGAATCAGGCTCCAGGGTGACGGCCTGGCGGGCGGCCTCGACCGCCTTTTCATCCTGCTGATTCATGGTATAGGCACTGGTGAGATTGATCCAGGCCGTCAACAGATTCGGATCTATCTGGATGGCCCGGTCATAACTTTTGATCGCCTCATCAACCATTCCCTGCCGCTGGCGGATAAGACCGATGTTGACATGGGCCTCGGCCATATTCGGGCTTATGGCCAGGGCCTTTTCATTGAGTGCCAGCGCCCGATCGATCTCTCCCCGGTCAAAAAGTATTGCCCCGAGATTGATCATACTTTCCACCGAATGCTCATCAAGCTCAAGGGCCCGCTCCAGCGCCGCTATCGCCTTGTCAACCTGGCCAACCTGCCGGTACACCAGGCCCAGTTGATGATGGGCAATCACGTTTTCCGGTTTTTCGGCACAGACCTTTTCAAGGTCCGCGATAACGGTTTTCAGGTCAACCTGTTTTTCCTTCTCAGCCATGAACTATCCTTTGACGGTGTCTGGTTCATCTTTTTTCTCTCACCGACACTCTTTCACCCTGAAAGAACACTGCAGCCGGAGAAAATATAATTTCATAAACATTATGCATAAATTCGCAAGAGGCAAGTGCTTCGTCGGAAAAACAAGGTATCATGTTATAGTTTCGATTATAATTTCCCTACTTTGACCATCTGTCCTCACAGGAAAAGAGCGGCTCGTTGCCAGCCTCAAGCAGGACCTGGCGGGCGGTCGCAATATCAAGCCGGATCTGGGCGACCAGGTCGGCCACCGTGTCAAATTTCTTTTCTCCCCTCAGATAGCGCAACAGGTTGATTTTAATGGGATGGCCGTAGATATCACTGTTGAAATCAAAAATATGGGTTTCCGCCACCAGTTTATTTTCCCCGAAAGTAGGGTTATAGCCGATATTTGAAACACCGCCGAAGATCTTGCCGCCATAAACGACCTGGGTGACATATACCCCGGTCTTGGGACAGAGGTCTTCCTCGCTTAATTTCAAATTGGCGGTGGGAAAACCCAGCTCCCGGCCACCACGTTGTCTCCCCCGCTGTACCTCACCATGGATCTGATAGCAGCGCCCGAGCAGCCGGCGGGCGTCCACCATCCTTCCTTCGGTAACCAGTTCCCGAATTTTTGTGCTGGAAACCAGCATACCGTTTTCATAATGGGCCTCGACAACGGTCACGGGAAATCCCAACTCGCGGCCCCGGGCCTTGAGAAAATCAATGTTTCCCTGCCGCCCCTTGCCAAAGGCATAGTCATAACCGACAACCAGCTCTTTGAGACCAATGGTACCGACAAGAACATTATCAACAAAATCGGCGGCCGTTGTCGCGGCAAGCTCCCGGGTAAACGGAATAATCACCAGGTGATCAATACCGGCCATCCGGATCAGGTTAATCTTCTGTTCGGTGGTGGATATTAACCGGATGCCGTCAGGTCGCAGGACCTTGAGGGGATGGGGATCAAAGGTGACGGCGACGCTGACACCCCCCTGATTATACGCCTTGTTCACAACCTCGGAAAACAACATCTGGTGGCCGAGGTGAACGCCGTCAAAATTGCCTATCGTTACAAAGGCATTGGAAAACGGCTGATGTATCTGTTTAAGATCTGTATATATTTCCATAGCCTTCCGGCCCGCTCGCACTCAACTTTACCAAAAAAGATAAAAAATCCCTGCTCTTCTTATCTGGGAACCGTTACAAAGTCTTATCATTCTGAACAATTTTCATCATCTGTTATGGCCGGAACGATAAAATCCGGTCCAACCGTGATGATTCATCTCTCGTACCAAGACTCTATCTGAACAACTCTCATCAGAGCGAGATTTGTACTCCACCTGAGCAAAACTCGCAAACAGTTCGTTCTTTGTGATATGAATTTCATTAAATCCCAACGACAAAAAGGACGTTACGCTCCCGTGGCCGGACACTGTTTTTTCTGCATTTCCAACGAAAGAAATACTTGACAAAATCCTTTTTGCCGAGCATATTCTCCCACGTCGTGCCGAAGTGGCGGAACTGGTAGACGCGCTAGGTTCAGGGTCTAGTGGGCGTATGCCCGTGGGAGTTCGACTCTCCCCTTCGGCACCATCGAATATTCAAGGCTTTATCTCGTAAGTAGCGAGATAAAGCCTTTTTTTGTGCCTTCCTGTCTTGTCCCCTCTCCACCCCCAAACATCGCCCTCGGGTGTAGTGACAACATCTCACAAAAATCATTCCACCAAGATGCATTCTGGCAAGCTATTTGACAAAATGCATATCATTTCGTAAAATGACTTGACGAATCAGGACAAAACTAACAGGGAATGTGCCGTGGAATTCAATTATCTTCTCGAACTGGACCAGTTAGCCAGGCAAGAGGGGAAGAAATACAATCGCCAGCGCCTGCTTTACCGAACCCTGCAGAATACGCGTGGAAAACATTTTACCGGGATAATCGGTCCTCGCGGGGCGGGCAAGACTGTCCTCCTGAAACAGCTGCTGACAGACCGAAAAGATGCCTTCTATATTTCGGTGGACACTGTCACCTCGGACGATCTTTTTCAAATCGCCAACCACTTACAGCAAACCCTGAAGATCAGGTTGCTGCTCCTTGATGAAATCCATTTTCAGAAAGACTACGACGCTCAGCTCAAAAAAATATACGACTCCCTGGGATTAAAGATCATATTCACGAGTTCTGTGGCTCTGGCAATCGCCCAATCATCTTATGATCTGTCCCGTCGTGTTCATGTCCTCAAGCTGCCTCTCTTTTCCTTCAGAGAATACATCTACTTCAAAAACGACGTCCTGCTACCGACTCTTGGCCTGCAGGATATCATCGAAGAAAACTGGACCGGAGACCATCTTCGCTACGGCTACCTGTTTGATGAATACCTCCGTGGCGGCATTCTCCCTTTTGCATTGGACGAACCTGACCCGATCCCACTTCTTGCCAATATTCTGAAAAAGATCATCAGCCGTGATATTCCTCAGGTCATACCACTTTTGGTGGAAGAACTCCCGGTCATAGAAAAAATGATGCGGTTCATCGGGAAATCAACTGTTGACGGCATAAATTATTCTTCAATTTCACGAAACATCGGCATTACCAAATACAAAGCCGAATCCTACCTGAACATCCTCACACAGGCACTGGTGACTCATGTGGTTTTCCCAAAGGGGACTGGTGTTATGCGGGAACCAAAAGTTCTCCTTACTCCGCCGTACCGCCTTCTTTATAATGATTATGAGTATGTTATTGGAGGATTACGTGAGGATTTCTTCGCCGAGATGCTGACAGGCGCGTCCATTGAATTTCATTATCTCAAGAGTACCAGAGGGAGCAAGACTCCCGACTTCCTGGTACGGGATAAACAGGGAAATATTGTTCTTGAAGTTGGCGGGAAAGGAAAAGGGCGTTCTCAGTTCAAAGGCATAAAGGTGGAGCGTAAAATTATTTTATCACATGCAACTGAGATCAGCGGTATTCGACGCCCACTTTTTCTGCTCGGTTACCTGTATTAAAAGGGGAACAATTAGCAATAAAATCCCATATAAATCCTTTTATTTTAACATGTTGCATGGAAATACGTTAAACTCATGGTATAGCCGGCGCATGCCCGTGGGAGTTCGACTCTCCCCTTCGGCACCACCAAATATTCAAGGCACCCTCAAGGCTTTATCTCGCAAGTAGCGAGATAAAGCCTTTTTTTATGTCTTCCTGCCACCCCATCCTGTGCCCTCTCCTCCTTAGGTCCTGTATGTCCTTTGTCATCATGGATACTATATTACCGACATACCTGTTTTAAACAATTCATCTAAGATGAGACTTGCAA
>Ga0256831_1000950_pt1 | contig 15362 bp, 12 predicted proteins | sample 132544metaG_FD_189087 | JGI IMG/M metagenome (GOLD analysis project Ga0256831, IMG submission 189087) | Hydrothermal vent microbial communities from Lau Basin, Pacific Ocean - 132-544 | ecosystem: Environmental > Aquatic > Marine > Hydrothermal vents | place: Pacific Ocean: Lau Basin | collected...
TTTTAGAGGCGTTGGTAATTAAATCGACGGAAAAGCAAAAGGTTTATAAGAATACAAAAAAAACATTTACAATACTGAAAAAAGTATTGAAACAGTTGGAAACAGACTATCTGAAAGTTGTTAAAGGTAAAGTCCCAATGCAGGTTCTACCTGTTTATAAAGAACGCGGGCCATTCGACGTGGAGTTTAAAATAGGTGGCGATGTACTAATTTTTAGTATGCACTCAAATGTGTTCGAATTCGAAGATACTCATCCGGTGTGGAAAACAAAATATGTAGATGAAGACCCGATGCGTTCGTATTGTGGTACAATAAATATTTATAACTTTTTAGCCGATTCGTTTAAATACAACCGAATTAACGATGTGGGATATTTGGTAGCACGCATCTTTGTAAATAAAGACAATCATTTTTTTGTTGAAGGGAAAAATCAGACCGAAGAGACTGTAAAAGATTTTGCTATCGATACAATATCGCCGGGAGTTGTTCGGCAAATTGTTGAAACAGCTATTCAGTTTAGTATTGAATTTGACCTACTTGTTCCTGCTTACGAACAGATAAAAGTAGCCACAGTTGACCAAATGATGCAAAAAATTAATCACTCGAAGATAGCAACCGGTAAACGCTTGGGGTTCACTTTTTCTGCGGACGATGTTTAGAAATAGTGAGTTGTACTTTTTTGCAGATAACGGCAATTTCCTAAAATAATCTCTATTTTCTTTGCCATAAGTGGAATTTTGATTACAGGTAACTGAATTTGCAAAAGGTGAAGATGATTGGGTAGTTTTGCCCAATAATGATGTCTTGTATTCGATTCAATAAATAGTTACTCAGGTACTATAAATACAGAGCTTCCGCCACCCGGTGTGAGTTTAAGATTCAGTTCCATATCAGTAGTAACCTTGAATTATTACGAATTTGATAAGTCTATTTATTTATCGGCATATTTTAAAAAGTTTTGAATGTCGATTCCCTCTTTTGCTTTTGTAGTATCCGAATCTTCCTCGAATTGAGATTGATGCCAATCGGCATCAATCAACAAATATTTAGTATTATTCTTTGCGGCAAAATAAACGAAACAGAAACCCGAGAAGCTATGTGGTTTAACTATTTCTGCATAGGCAAAAAGAAAAGCGAGGATTTCACAAAAAGTGAAGCCCTCGCTTTAATAAGAATGTTGCTGTACAACTATTTTGTAGTCTTTTTCAGTCTTCAAACGTCGGTTTTCTAACTTCCGACTTCCAGCTTTATTTCGCGTAGCTAACTGCTCTGGTTTCGCGAATAACAGTAATTTTAATCTGTCCCGGATAGGTCATCTCATCCTGAATACGTTTCGAGATATCGTACGAAAGTTGTTCGGTTTCCTGATCGCTCATTTTATCCGAACCAACAATTACGCGTAATTCTCTACCCGCCTGAATGGCATACGTTTTCATTACACCCGGATACGAAAGAGCCAAATCTTCGAGGTCTTTTAAGCGTTTAATGTACGACTCTACAATCTCGCGGCGTGCTCCCGGGCGTGCTCCCGAAATAGCATCGCAAACCTGCACGATAGGTGCCAACAGTGTTTGCATTTCCACTTCGTCGTGGTGCGAACCGATTGCATTTGCAATATCGGGTTTCTCTTTGTACCGTTCGGCGAGTTTCATTCCAAGAATTGCGTGTGGCAATTCCGGCTCGTCGTCGGGCACTTTACCAATATCGTGTAACAGTCCGGCACGTTTTGCTTTTTTCGGATTCAGCCCCAATTCCGATGCCATAATAGCACATAAATTTGCTGTTTCGCGCGAGTGCTGCAATAAGTTTTGTCCATACGACGAACGGTATTTCATTTTACCGATTAAACGTATTAACTCGGGGTGCAACCCGTGAATTCCAAGGTCGATGGTTGTACGTTTTCCGGTCTCAATAATCTCCTCTTCAATCTGTTTTTTCACTTTTCCAACTACCTCTTCAATTCTGGCCGGATGAATTCTTCCGTCGGTTACCAGTTGGTGTAAAGCGAGGCGTGCAATTTCGCGGCGAACAGGGTCGAACGCAGAAAGAACAATAGCTTCCGGCGTATCGTCGACAACAATCTCAACTCCGGTAGCAGCTTCAAGAGCCCGAATATTTCGTCCCTCGCGGCCAATAATACGCCCTTTAATCTCGTCGCTTTCAATATGAAAAATGGTAACGGCATTTTCGATGGCTGTTTCGGTTGCAACACGCTGAATTGATTTGACCACCACTTTTTTCGCCTCTTTATTTGCGGTCTGTTTGGCCTCTTCCATAATTTCGTTAATGTACGAAATGGCTTCGGTTTTGGCCTCTTCCTGTAACGACTGTACCAATTGGGCTTTTGCATCGTCGGCAGAAAGGCCGGAAATTTGTTCAAGTTTTTCGAGGTGTTGTTTATAAACTTTATCGAGTTCTTCGGTTTTATGCTCGACACGCTGCAGCTGCATATTTAAATTTTCGCGAATGGCTTCAACCTCTCTCCGCGTTGTTTCAAACTCTTTCGATTTACGATTAACTTCATCGCGGCGCTGATTCAGGTGACTCTCGCGCTGTTTCTGCTTGTTCTCCAAATTCGACAACTCAGCATTTCGCTCGTTAATGTACTTTTCGTGTTCCGATTTCAACTGCAAGAATTTCTCTTTTGCCTGCAAAATCTTATCTTTTTTTATCACTTCTGCCTCGGCAACTCCCTCGGCAATTATTCGTTTTTTCTTCGACTTTAATGCTTTGTCCCAAATAAAGTAGGCCAAAGCGCCACCAAAAACGAAACCGGCAGCAACTCCTATTATTAAATCCATATTCAATGTCTCTTATTAATTAATTATACAATAAAACCCGTAACAGAACTCTTCCTTAAAAAGGAGGAAAAATTCTAATACGGGCTTCGATAAATATTCTTTCTGACTCTATTTTCCTGTTTTTTCTTTCAAAAAATCGGAAATATTATCGTTTATATCTTTTAACTCATCGATGAAGTTTGAACTGTTATTTTGGTTTTTCAGCTCAATATTGCTTAATGCAATTTGAAATGCCGACATTGCCAAAATATTTTGAGACTCTTGATTACTAAACGATTGTCTGTATTTTTTTATCGTTTCGTTAACCAATTTTGCAGCTTGTCTATATCTCTCTTCATCGATACGATTAATAGTTAGCGGAAAAACCCGCCCATCAATCTTAATATTTATTCTTAATTTATTTTTATCCACCTGCCATTACTTATTTAGTAATGCGATACATTTATCAATTTCCCGTACCAATTTATTTATTTTCTGTTTAGCCACCCTGTTTTCATCAACGCCTGATAAAAGCACGGTTGCTATTTTCATTTGCTCATTTTTCCGACTCATTTCCGATTTTTCCTCCTCCAGTTTTTCAATCTCTAATTTCAGACTTAACACTTTATCGTTCAGCTGCTTTATCTCCTCTTCGAGCTGGTTAAACTGCTGAAACAGTTGTTGCGTATTCGCCTTTAAATTGTTGAGAAGTAAAATATCTTCTTCAGTCATCTTAGCTGCATTTCGTCGACAAAGTTAATATTTTTACCCTATTGTAAAAGGATTTAGAAACCGAAATGAAATGAAATATTGCTAACATCGTTCTGTTAAGATTAGTGGAAAAGATTAAATTTGCACACTCTTCATTTTGTTTACAAGTTTATTTATGACTAAAATATTTACTGTTTTACTGTTTTTTTATGCCGTTGCCTCTTTCGGACAAGAAGATTATTATTCGGCCCCGGTAAAGATTCCAATTTTATTAAGCGGAAATTTTGGCGAATTAAGAAGCAACCACTTTCATTCTGGCATCGATATAAAAACAGAAGGTGTTACCGGAATCTCTGTTTATGCAGCTGCCGACGGTTTTGTTTCGCGCATTTCAGTTTCGCCAACGGGTTACGGAAATGCACTTTATATTGACCACCCAAACGGAACAACGACCGTTTACGGCCATCTGCAAAATTTCAGAAAAGATATTGCCGCGTTTGTAAAAGAGAGCCAGTACAAACAGAAATCGTTTCGGGTTAATTTAATGCTTTCGCCTGAAAAGTTCGAGGTGAAAAAAGGAGAAATGATTGCAAAAAGCGGAAACACAGGAAGTTCTGGCGGACCACATTTACATTTTGAAATCCGGAATACCAAAACCGAGCATCCTTTAAATCCGTTAAAATATAATTTCAACATAAAAGATACTAAACCGCCACGAGTTCTTTCGTTGTTAATTGCACCACTTACCGATACGTCGCACGTGAATTACGAAACCCGAAAACGTCGCTACCCGATTATTTTTTACGATGGGAAGTACCACATAAAAAACAACCCTTCTATTCCGGTTTACGGAGCGATTGGATTTGCCATCGAATCAGTCGATTATTTAAACGACTCGTGGAGCAAATGTGGAATTTACTCGTACCAACTTACCATCGACAACGAGCTCTATTTCTCAAATAGTATGGATGAGTTTTCGTTTAACGAAACCCGCTACATTAATAGTTTAATCGATTACGAAACGTATATAAAACTGCATCGTCGTTTTCAGAAAACCTGGGTAGAGCCCGGAAACAAACTTAGTACGTACAATTTTGTGAAGGGCAATGGTGTGTTTAATGCATCGGGGGCAGGCATTCACAAAATCAGGATTCAACTAAAAGACACCTACGGAAATAGTTCTGTTCTTGAATTTAATGTTGCCGTAAAACCCAAAAGCATCGCCGGGAAAGCACAAGAAGGGAAAAAGCATTTTTATTTCGATAAAGAAAATAGCTATAAAACGGATGATTTTCAGATTTCAATACCCGAAGGAGCACTCTATTCCGATATAAATTTTCAGTTAAAAACAGCACCCGAAATTCAGGGAAATTTTTCGAAAACATATACAATTCATAAAAATACGGTTGCCTTGCACACGCCTGCAACAATTCGGGTTAAAACAAAAAATCTACCTGCAAATCTTGAATCGAAAGCACTTTTTGTTGTTATCGACGAAAAAACCGGAAAATATTGGGCAGCAAACGGAAGTTTCGAAAACGGTTGGGGCTCGGCAAAAATTAAGCAGTTTGGCGAATATACCGTAAAGGTCGATACCGTTCCGCCAACAATAAAGCCACTGAGCATAAAAAACAGAAATACATTAACCGAAGCCACTCAGATTAGGTTTAAAATTTCGGATGATTTGGCCGGCATAAAAAAAGTTGAAGGCTATTTAGACGGCAAATGGGCACTGTTTGAATACGATGCAAAACGACATTTAATTACGCATAAATTCGACAAAACCCGTTTTTCATTTGGGAAAAAACATACGCTAAAACTAACCGTTACCGACTACCGCAACAACAAAAAAACATATGAGGCAACATTCCGGAAATAAAATAAAAGCTGTTGGTGTAATGTCGGGCACATCGTTAGACGGGCTCGATATTGCTGCGGTTGATTTTGCGTTTGCAAACAACAAATGGAGTTTTACTATTGTTGACGCAACTACCATTTCGTATTCAGAAGAGTGGATAGAAAAACTTAAAAATGCCCACACACTCCCGGGAGAAAAACTAATGGAGTTAAATGCTGAATATGGCCGCTATACAGGAGTTGAAATAAATAGTTTTATTGAACGGCTTAGTTATAAACCCGATTTAATTGCATCGCACGGGCACACAGTTTTTCATCAGCCCGAAAAAGGGTTTACATTGCAAATTGGCAGCGGAGCCGAAATTGCTGCCATTACCAAAACCACAACTGTTGCCGATTTTAGAACAACTGACATTGCACTTGGCGGACAAGGTGCACCGCTTGTTCCGGTGGGCGACAAACTTCTTTTTCCCGAATTTAAATATTGCCTGAATATTGGAGGATTTGCCAATATATCGTTCGACAAGAACGGTCGGCGACTGGCATTCGATATTGGTCCGGCAAATTTCGCACTTAACTATTTTGCTGAAATACAGGGATTTCAGTACGACGAAAACGGAGAACTTGGGCGAAAAGGAGTAATCAACAAACAGCTATTACATAAACTGAACAACCTTGAATATTACACCCGTGAAGCTCCAAAATCGCTTGGCAGAGAGTGGATGGAACGTGTTTTCTTCCCGGCAATTAACAGTTTCCCGATTTCCGTTTCAGAGAAAATGCGAACGCTGTACGAACACATTGCAATGCAAATTGCAAAAGCCACAACAAGTCAGGGTAAACTTTTAATTACCGGAGGCGGAGCATTGAACACTTTTCTTATTGAACGCATTAAACATCACGCAGTAGCGGAGATTGTAATTCCCGACGATACAATTATAAATTATAAGGAAGCTCTGATTTTTGCATTTCTAGGAGTACTTCGCCAGCAAAACAAAATAAATTGTCTGGCGTCGGTTACCGGCGCATCGAAAGACAGTTCAGGTGGAGTTGTTTTCGAATATCTTACCTCTTTTTAACCTCATTTGGCAGCAACCGATAAATGGTAAAATTATCGTAATCGGCTATTTGTTTTTGGGTGTGCCTAATCCCAACGGCTCCGCCCAAACAGGGCTCTCCCGTCCCCTTGCATGGCAGTTGATGCTGCCAGCTTGTTTCCGATAAGCAGGGCTGTCCATTGTCCTGTACCTGATGAATAAGCACTCCGTCGAAAAATACAAGTTGCCGTTTTTGTAATGATACAATACTTATTCGATGCCACGTAGTATCGTTCATTTTAATGGGGTCGGTTGTCGACGATATCAAATGAAATCCGGGAGCTTTACGAATATTTGATTCTCCACTGCCAAAACGGTGAAACGAAATATGATACGCTTTAAGATTTCCATTTATGTACTCCTCGTATTTTCCCGTTCTTTTTTCATCAAACAGCGATTTCCCATCAAGAGTTTGTGCATTCCAAAAAATCATTGACAACCCGAAATTTGTAAGCGATTTATAATCGAACTCCAAAATATAAGGCGACTGAACATCTATCTTCCACCAAATATTTCCTTTCGGATTCTCAGTCGCTGCACTTTGAGACTCAAAACGCAGTTTTCCTGCAATAATTTCCGCGTTAACTTTTCCCTCTGATTGCCAGTTAGAGAGAGTTCCCGAAAAAGTTTCACGAAAAAGCAGTTTGCCCCTTTTATAGTTTTTTAGCTGCGAAAATATCAGGCGTTCGTTGGCAGTTAGTTTTTGCGCAAAAAGTTTGTTTCCACTCAGAAGTAAAACAATTAGTAGCACATTAAAACAGATTAAGTATTTACTTTTTTTCATAAGAATTGAACAACTGTCGTTAACAACACTTCGTTAAATTTTTGTTTCTCGTAAAGCCGCAAAGTCGCAAAGGGCTGATATTTAGTAAATTGCAACAAGCCTCTTATGTGTTGCAATTCTCTGTTTATGATGTTTTTATGAAAATCCACCAAACTATCGTTTAATAAACTCGTTGAAAAACAATTTCTTTAATGCCGGCCACCGTTTTGTTTTTCTCATCGACAAAAATACGAACCGTAAGTTTTCCGTCGCGGACTTTTACTACTTTCTCTGCAGTCCATTTATACTCGCCTGATTTTAACGAATATGTTGCTGCAACAACGTTTTCGAATTGAACTTTCTGCCACGATTTCAGTTCTGAATCGCCAACTTCGGCACGAATACGGTAAACGCCGTTTTTAACATTTATCTCGAAATCAAAATAATTTTTAGGATTTGTACATTCGGCCGGTTCATTTATAAAAAGCATTTTTCGCACTCGTGCATTTCCTTCATCACCGTTGGCAACCCATTCCACCCTTCCGGCACAATTCCAATCGCCCAATATCCACCCTTTTCCCGAATAATCTTCAAAACCGATACAATTTTTTTTGTTTCCGTTTATCGAACGCTTTCTGCCAAAACTTATTTTTCCTTTGGTGTAAATCCGCTTGAAATCCAACGTATTTTTAAAATACAACCCAAACAGTTGCGGAAAACAGTTTACGACGTTAAAACAGGGCGAAGAGAATGCAGGAACGGTATCGGATTTCATAACCGAGAAATGCAGATGCCCCCAGGTTTTATCGCCCCAGGCAGTTCCAATGGGTTCGCCTCGAACCAATTTGTCGCCTTTTTTCACTTCAAGGCTTTTACCATAAATGTAGTTATACATATAATAAATATTGGGCTGCGAATCGCTTTTTAAAAGCACACGCACTGCCGGACTCATTTTATCTTTTTCACTCTCCTCAACCCAAACCACCGAACTGTTCTCGAGTGCCACAATCCAATGTTTTGGCAATCCTCTAACACTGTGCAAATCGAAATCCATTCCATCGTTCGATATTGCATTCCCCTCCTCATCGTGCAAATATGCAAACAGCGTACTGTTCTCCTCAACACTCCATAAAAAACCATCGTTAAAACTTATCGGGAAATAAAACCGGTTTGGGTCTAATAGTGGTTTTAACGCTTCGGAAAGACAAACGAGGACATCTTTTTTTAACAGCCCGTGAACATTGCTGTCGACGGTTAATGCTTTAACATTTTTATTATCGGCAACAAAAATTCGTATCCCACCAACTATTTTGGGTAATGTGTGCCGGCTCACTTTTAGCCAAACCGTATCGGCACCAATTTTAAACAGATTGTAGCAAGTTTTCTGACGAAGCAATTGAACAGTACAATTTTGGAAAGTGACTGTTTCGCCAACATTTAAACTGAAATACGAACCGTTTCCCCAGCTAAAATCGGGTTCGGTTTGTGCGCTTGTATTGTTATGAAAATAAATACCAATTAATACAACCGATATGAAAACTATGTATTTCAATACGTTACATTAAAAGTTGTGTCGTTTAACGAAAATGCAATTTCATTTTCTTTTTTATCGATAATTTTCTGAAAATGTTGCTTTATTTTTAGCTCCTGTTTGGTTGGATTTGTTAAAAGAGTTTGTTCTAAAGTATCGTTTACCGTATTATAAAAACGTCCATCGTGGTACAATTTATATTCACCGTTCATTACCCAGCGGTTATTTTTAAATTTGCCCCATCGCGGCGAATAATGAATAAAAACCTCATTCTGAGTTTCTGTGGTTTTTCCGGTTAACAATGGCAAAAAACTTTTCCCGTCGGTTGTATATTCTGTTGAATCAATTCCGGCAGCATCGCACAACGCAGGCAAAAAATCGTCAAGCGAAACAAGTGCATTAATAACGGTATCTTTTTTAATTTTTTCGGGCCACGACACAAACATTGGCACGTGGTTCCCGGTATTTATCGATAATCCCTTTCCTCCGGTTACAACCCCATAATTTGTTTCCGTTACAATATTTTGATTTGTACCGTTGTCGGCAATAAAAATAAACAACGTATTTTCCCAAACACCTTTCTCTTTTAACTTCGACTCGATTTGCCCCACAATTTTGTCGGTAAATGCTACCATATCGGCAAAATAAGTGGTGTCGTTTATTTCCTGACGCCAGGGCTCGTTCCACTTCGGAGAATCGGGAGTTGGCACAAACGGATCGTGAACCAACACCATTGGATAGTAAACAAAAAAAGGATTCCCCGCTTTCCGGTCGATAAAATTGCAAACATAATCGGCAAAAATCTGTGGCCCGTAACTGTTTTCATTTCGTGGTAAATCTTTCCCATTCTGTGTAATTAACGGGTCGCCATATCGTTCGCCATCTTTTCGCCAATGATTCAACTGCCACAAGCAATATTCGTCGAATCCAAAATGATGAGGACGATCTACATCCTGATTGTTAGGATTTCCTCTGTTTAATCCGTTTAACTGCCACTTTCCGGCAATACAAGTTTTGTATCCTGCGCGGTGCAACAAGTTTGCAAAAGTTTGCTGATTTGGATTCAGATATCCAAAATCTTCATAATTTCGAAAGTTATATTTTCCGGTCATTATTTTTACCCGCGACGGTGTACACAAAGGCTGCGAATAACAGTGTTTAAACTGTGCCCCCTCTTTTCCCAGTTGGTCGATATTAGGAGTTCGATATTGGGTGCTCCCGTTAGCACCAATACATTCGTATCCCATATCGTCGGCCATAATTAAAACAATATTAGGCTGTTTCATCTCATCTCTCGAACAAGAAAAGAGAATGGCAACCAAAAAAAATAAGAGGATATTCTTTTTAAACATTTTGTTACCTGTGAAATACTTCGGAAATATATTTTAATCCATCGGGCAGTCCGGTGCGCCAATACACCCAGCTATGTATTCCATCTCTCACTCTGTATTCGTGTTTAATACCCAAATCTTTCATTTTAAAATGAAGTTCAGAGTTTCCTCTTCCTAAAAAGTCGTCGTCGCCACAATCGAGATAATATCTGACCGATTTCAATTTATCGATATCGACACTTTCTAAAAGATGAAGTGGATTGTTTGCCTTCCAATAATCATTCACTTTTCCTTCGGGTTTTTTATCGTAAAATATTTTCCCGAAATAATGGTCGAATCCGGTGCTGTTCAAAACTTGCTCGTCGGTAACAATGCCTGCACTAAGTGCCACCACAGTTGAAAACATATCGGTATGATGCATTCCAATATTTAATGCGCCAAAACCACCCATCGACAAACCCGCAATTGCCCGGTATTCTTTTTTTGCACGCACGCGATATTCCTTCTCAATAAACGGAATAAATTCTTCAATAAACATATCTTCCCACGGGTCGGAACCATCGTAGCTATTGCAGTACCAGGTAACTTTTCCGTTGGGCATAACAATTATACACTGCGCAATATCGCCACTTGCAATTCCCTTATCGGCTATCCGGTCAACCTCGCCAAACTGTACCCAGCCGGTTTCGTCGTCGGAATAACCGTGTAACAAATATACAACCGGATAGCTTCTTTGCGATGAATCGTAACCGGGAGGCAAATAAATTGAATATTTAACCGGATTTTCAACCAGTTTGCTTGTAAACTCGAGCGACTCTAACACTTTGCCTGTTTGTGCGAAAGATGAAACTGAGCAAAGTATTGCAATAAAAAGTAAAAGATTTTTTCTCATTATGGTAAAGTTTAAGTTTTGTGGCAACTCAATAAGTTGTCTGAAATTATAGTATTGTTCTCTTATTACGTTATAAAATTAACTCCACAATGTACAAACAAGAACGCATTCAGGAAAGATTTTATTCTTTATTCTGAATTGTATTAACATAAAGATTTTCGACTTTTGCTCGTGCCCAAGGTGTACGGCGCAAAAATTTAAGGCTCGATTTTATGCTCGGATTTTTTCGAAAACAGTTTATTGGAATTATCTCACCCAGCTCGTCCCAGTCGTAATAACTAACCAAGTAAACCATAATGGCTTCGAGAGTTTTACCGTGTAGCGGATTATTAGGCTGTGTCATTTTCGTTTAAAGTTTTAATTCTTCGAGCAGTTTGATGTAAAGTTCGATACCTGCAAAAATCTCGGTTTTGTATATATACTCGTCGGCAGTGTGCGAACGTGCCGATTTCCCGGGGCCCATTTTTACCGACAGAAACGAGATAATAGCCTGATCGGAAGTTGTTGGCGACCCGTAAATTTTAATTCCTTTACTTTTTATGAGTTTTGCAAACGGATGATGAACCGAAATACCCGACGAATTCAAACGTACCGAGCGTGGTTTAACTTCCGACTGTAAAAGATTATCGAGAATTGCAGCTGCCTCTTTATTTAAATAATGCTCGTTGGTTCGAACGTCAACTACAAAATGGCAAACATCGGGAATTACATTGTGCTGCGTACCTGCCTCTATTTGTGTAACCGATATTTTTACATCGCCCAATACATCGGAGCTTTTTTCGAATTTAAAATTTTTAAGCTTTAAAATATCGTCCACTGCTTTACAAAGAGCATTTTCGCCCTCGTTACGCGCAGCATGCCCCGATTTTCCATGTGCATAACAGTCCAACACCAATAATCCTTTTTCGGCAATTGCCAACTCCATATTTGTGGGTTCGCCTATTATTGCAAAATCGATGGGTTTTATTTTGGGAAGAACAACCTCGAGACCTCGCCTTCCCGATATTTCCTCTTCGGCAGTTGCTGCAAAAACCAAATTATAAGGCAAATTATCGCGCTCGTAAAAATGAATAAAAGTTGCCAGCAACGAAACAAGTGGTCCGCCGGCATCGTTGCTTCCCAGCCCGAAAAGTTTGTCGCCCTGTTCAACAGGTTCAAACGGATTTTTTGTATATCCTTTTGCCGGGCGCACCGTATCGATGTGCGAATCGAGTAAAATTGTTGGTTTTTCGGGGTTAAAGAACTTATTAAAAGCCCACGTATTACTCTCTTTTATACTAAACGGAATCTCCTCACTTCTTAGAAAATCACGCATTACCTCGGCTGCATTTGCCTCCTCTTTACTAAACGAAGGCGTTGAAATTAACCGTTTTAAAAGTTCGATGTATTTCTGCATAAATATGTTTTATTCGATTTTACAAAAGTGGGAAAAAATATGAAACAGTACGCTTTTATGTCGAGGCAAACGTATTCTTTTTTTCAATATTTATCTGTTTATGAATTATAGTCTACAAAAGTGGACAAACTACCGCATGCAAGTGTGCAACGAACCAATAATATGTAATATGCAAGTGGATATATTAATCTTGCAACAAATTCTAAATACGGTTCTGTTTAACAAATTCATCAAGTAATTGTCACTTTTATTATAAAAATCTATTTTTCATATCCTTTAGCTTACAAAGACTCGTAAATAACTACAAAAAAACAACCATTTGAAATCTCCTGTGTTAATTTTTTCTCAATCTGGTGTCAAATAAATTTGCAAAGCAGAGACAATTCATTTTATAATTTAATTTTGCCCGAACGAAAACAATTTCAAACCTAAAAGACAAAACCTTAGTTCGAATTGTTTTCTATGTTTAAAAATCAAAAAATCAACCTGTAACTTCGGTTACATAAATTATCTTATTATGAGTAAAATTTTTATACTTGTTCCATTGGCCTCGCTACTGGCATTGGGATTTGCCTGGTTTTTCTTTAAATCGCTAATGAAAAACTCTGAGGGTACAGACAAGATGAAAGAGATTGCACAATACGTTCGCGAAGGTGCAATGGCTTATTTAAAACGTCAATACAAAGTAGTTGGATTAGTATTTTTAGTCTTATTTATTTTACTAACAATTATGGCCTATTTTGGGGTGCAAAATCCATTTGTACCCATTGCCTTTTTAACAGGTGGATTCTTCTCGGGACTTTGCGGATTTTTAGGGATGAAAACAGCAACCTTTGCATCGGCACGTACTGCGCACGGTGCATCGAAATCGTTAAACAAAGGGTTGCAGATTGCTTTCCGAAGTGGTGCTGTTATGGGACTAATTGTTGTAGGTTTTGCACTGCTCGACATTGCTGCCTGGTATTGGTTTCTTAGTTCTGTTATTTTTACTCCCGAACACATGGCCGGCGGATTCAAATTATTTGGTCTTCAATTTGTTCATGCGGGAACTTCTGATTCTCAAAAACTGATTGAAATAACAACCACCATGCTTACCTTCGGAATGGGTGCCTCTACTCAGGCACTTTTTGCCCGTGTTGGTGGTGGCATATACACCAAAGCTGCCGATGTAGGTGCCGACCTTGTTGGTAAAGTTGAAGCAGGTATTCCGGAAGACGACCCACGCAACCCCGCAACCATTGCCGATAATGTTGGCGATAATGTTGGCGATGTTGCCGGTATGGGCGCCGACCTCTACGAAAGTTATGCAGGCTCTATTCTTGCTACTGCCGCTTTAGGAGCTGCTCTTCCGGCAATTGCATTGTCCGATGCAGGAATCACCCCGGTTAAAGCAGTTACAGCACCTATGATTGTTGCTGCAATTGGTATCATTCTCTCCATTCTTGGCATATTTATGGTACGCACAAAAGAATCTGCAACTCAAAAAAATCTTTTAACAGCATTATTAATCGGAACCGGCGGAAGCTCAATTCTTATTCTTTTTGCAATGGTTGGGCTGGCCGTTCTTGGATGGGTAACCTGGGGCGTTTTTTGGGCGGTAGTTATTGGCTTGGCTGCCGGTGTTATTATTGGGCAGGCAACCGAGTACTATACTTCAGATGAGTATAAACCCACAAGAGGCATCGCTCAACAAACTCAACAAGGGCATGCTACTACAATTATTGAGGGGATAGCAGTTGGAATGTACTCTACATTAATTCCGGTAATTACCATTGTTTTAGCAATTATGGGTGCTTTCTGGTCGGCAGGAGGTGCACAACATTTTGCCATGGGTGTTTACGGAATTGGTTTTTCTGCTGTAGGAATGCTCTCTACATTAGGAATAACATTAGCTACCGACGCCTTTGGGCCAATTGCCGATAATGCTGGAGGTAATGCCGAAATGGCCAATCTACCACCCGAAGTTCGCGAACGTACCGATGCTTTAGATATGCTGGGGAATACAACTGCAGCAACAGGTAAAGGTTTTGCCATAGGCTCGGCGGCGCTTACTGCCATGGCACTTATTTCGGCCTATATGGAAGAGGTGAGACTTTGGTTCGGGAAAATTGCCAAAGCAGGCGAAGGCTTTGTTGCCAAAGGCGAGTATGTTTTTTATAACGACATTGCACCTGCCGTTCACGATGGAATTAAAGCAGTTAAAATATCGGGGGCATCGGTAAAAGATTTCTCTGCAGCATACGATATTACACTTTTTAATCCTCTTTTTTTAGGAGGTCTTTTCCTGGGTTCAATGATGGCATTTGTTTTTAGTGCAATGACAATGAAAGCTGTAGGACGCGCTGCTTCGGCAATGGTAGAAGAGGTTCGTCGCCAGTTCCGCGAAATAAAAGGAATTCTTGAAGGCACTGCAACTCCTGAATATGCAAAATGTGTAGAGATTTCAACAAAAGGAGCACAGAAAGAGATGTTGGCACCGTCGCTATTTGCAATTATTGTTCCTATAATTGTTGGAGCAACAATGGGCGTAGCAGGAGTTATTGGTCTTTTAGCAGGTGGCTTAACCGCCGGGTTTACTCTTGCCGTTTATATGAACAATGCAGGTGGTGCCTGGGACAACGCTAAAAAATTCATTGAAAAAGGAAACTACGGAGGAAAAGGAAGCGATTCGCATGCGGCTGCTGTAACCGGCGACACTGTGGGTGACCCGTTTAAAGATACATCCGGCCCTTCGTTAAACATTCTTATAAAACTTATGACAATGGTTTCGGTTGTTATGGCCGGACTCACTGTTACGTTAAGCTTATTGTAATTGCTTTTCGAAAAAGCATTAAAAAAACCATCTGTTGTTTTACAGATGGTTTTTTTATTCCCAAATTCTTTATTATGAATTATAAAGGCTCACCTTGAATTTATGGTGGATTAAATTTTTCATGCATAAATTTTTGCTACCCTAAACAAGAAAAATTTAACATCAGACACACCTCTTAGAGTAGCTCTGAAT
>Ga0256831_1000951_pt1 | contig 15361 bp, 13 predicted proteins | sample 132544metaG_FD_189087 | JGI IMG/M metagenome (GOLD analysis project Ga0256831, IMG submission 189087) | Hydrothermal vent microbial communities from Lau Basin, Pacific Ocean - 132-544 | ecosystem: Environmental > Aquatic > Marine > Hydrothermal vents | place: Pacific Ocean: Lau Basin | collected...
GTGCATAAAGGGCATCGTGTATGTCTGCTCTTTTTCTATAGATGTTCCTAAAAAGTCATACGTGAGGTCGTTAAATGCAAATGAAGTTGTCGCAGCATCAAACTCCCAAAAGAGCATCTCTGACATCTTTGCTGAGAGTTCGAGGAGTTTTTGGTACTTTAAGGCACTCTGTTTTGCACGTATGTACTGGAGTTCATTGACCTCTTGTTCAAGAAACTTACTTCTGGTGAGTTTGTCTATTTTGTGTAGTAACTCATGCATATCTATGGGCTTTGTAAGGTAGGCATCTACTTTGAGCTCAATGGCTCTGAGGAGCTTGTCTGTTTCATTAAACGCAGAGGTAATGATGATAGGAATACAGCCATCTTCTGCTCTAATGGCCTCTATCATGTCCAAACCGCTAAGTTTTGGCATTTGAATATCGGTTATGACAATGTCAGGTTTTTTAGCTTGGTACTTTTGTAGTCCCTCTTCACCATTATATGCCATATCTACATGATGTACTTTTTTCTCTAGGAAGAAGAGAATCTCTTCTGCTATTTCGACATCATCCTCGACATACAAGAGATGTAATTCGCTTAGCACTGTGGCACCTTTATTTCAGGTTTTGGCTTGCCGATGTAGTAACCTTGAAGCAGATCAACTCCACATTTGATAGCCGCTTCTTCTATCTCTTCGTTTTCAACATACTCGGCGATGGTCTGCATACCAAGAGAATGTGCAAGTGCTGTAATGGTGGAGACAAGAATTCTGTCCTTTTTGTTTGTATCGAGATTTTTGATAAATACTGCATCGAGTTTAATGTAGTCGAAATCCATCTCCATAAAACGTCCAAAGTTTGAGTTGTCCATGCCAAAGTCATCTATGGCAATTTTAAATCCAAGGAGTTTCAGTGCACGCAGATGCTCCATTAAAATGTCACGTTGGAAACTCATTGTAATATTTTCCAAAATCTCAAAGGTTACATTTGTAGCCTTTATATTGTATTTGTTGAGTTTCTCTTCTACAAAGACTATAAAGGTCTTGTCGAGCAGGTCTCTTTGTGTGAGATTTATGGAGAAGGCTATATCTTTAGCACTAAAATACTCAAAACTTTTGTTAATGATGATGCGCGTAATCGCCGTAACAATCCCGAGTTTTTCTGCATTGTCTATAAAACTAAAAGGTGGGATGACCTGATCTTCATAGAGGCCTCTTGCTAGGACTTCATATTTGACTATTTTTTTTGTTTTTGAGTCCATAATAGGCTCGAAATAGGGGACTATCATCTCATCTTTGACGATTTGTTGTGTGATTTTCAACCATTTAATGCGTTCTTGCGACTCGTGTAACTCTTGGCTGATATCTTCATTGAAGTAGTAGTACCTGCTGCCAACCAATTTTGCATTCTCAAGTGCATACTCAACATCTATGAGAGGAAAGACTCTCTCTTTGATGGAGGAGACACCAAAAGAGAAGTTGATGTTTATCTCAAGACCTTCGACTGTGATGGATCTTGTGTCAAAGTAGCTGATGATCTGTTTACAAAACTCCTCTACCTCTTGCGTTGATCTTTTTTTACTTAAAAAGACGAAGTGGTCAGACTCTATTTTAAAGAGTTTAAAGTCAGAAGTTTCATGTTCGAGTAACTCTTGCGCTGCCGTTCGTAAAATAGCATTTGCTATGACTTTTCCATACTGTTTGTTGATGAGAGAAAACTGTGAAATATCGAGTAAAATAATGTATGTGTACTGCTCACTTGCAAGTTCTTGCAGTAAACCGACATAGTTTGGCAAGTCTGTTGCTGCATCATGTGTATAGAGGTACTGTACTTCTTCTGTTTTTTTGTTTACAGCTGCGTTTAGGTCTCTGTTTATCTCTTTTAGCAGCTCATTTTGGGTAGTGAGCTGGCTGCGCAGCTCTAAAACCTCTACTACTTTTTTTATGGATTGTATAAGTTTTTTGAGTTCAAGCGGCTTGAGCAGATAGGCATCGACCTGTTGGTTGATGGCTTCAAGCAAATAAGCAGGTTCATTAAACGCAGTGGTGATAATGACAGGAAAATGCTCATCTATTTCATGGATTTTTTTTATCATATCTATACCGTTCATAATCGGCATCTGAATATCTGTTACAACAAGATCAGGTTTATGCTCTTTGTAAAGCGCAAGACCCTCCTCTCCATCGTATGCTACATAGAGTTCTTTTACAAGAGGTTCTAAAAAAAAGACTATCTCTTCTGATATTTCCGGATTATCTTCTACATAAAGCAGACGGTATTTTCTTAAAATCTCGTTTGTTATTTCCATTAACAAGTCTCCCTTTTGAGCTCAATTATAAATTTTGCACCATCTGCAGTGTTGAGAACGCTTAAACGACCCCGCATATTGGTTTCAACAATGGTCTTAGACATATAAAGCCCAATTCCTGTCCCTTTTCCCTCTTCTTTTGTTGTGAAGTAGGGGTCAAAGATGTTTTGGATGATATCTTGAGGAATTCCCCCTGCATTATCTTCTATAGATATTATTACATTATTGTCATTATTTTCATCTTTAGAAACGATTATAGTTATTTTTCTTGCTTCTTTTTTATTTTCTATAAGTGCATCTTTGGCATTTGTGAGAATATTTAAGATCACTTGAGAGAACTCACTTGAGAATCCTCTGACACATAAAGAGTCATCTATATGCTGCTCAAAGTTTATCATATGATTCTCAAAGCTAGACTTTACCATATCCATCGTTGCGTTTAGTGCAGAGTGTACGGAGAAAATCTCCGCTTGTTTGTTTGGACGGAAGAAGTTTCTAAAGTCATCAATGGTCTGTGACATCGCTTTTGTCAAACGGTTTCCTTTTGCAACACTGCGTTTGATGTACGCTTCATCAAGCATATCCATCTCATAGGCATTTTCAATGTTTTGCAGCAGTAAAGAGAGGGCGTTGAGTGGTTGTCTCCACTGGTGGGCGATGTTTCCTATCATCTCTCCCATTGCAGCAAAGCGGGATTGTTGTATGAGCATTTGCTCCTGTTTTGCTCGTTTTTGTACCTCTTCTTTTACTCTTTTGTCGAGGTTTTGGTTGAGAACATTGAGCTCTTGTGTTCTTTGCTCAACCCTCTTTTCTAGCTCTTCGTTGTATGAGTGGAGTTTTTCGTTTGACTCTTTAATGGTATCTACCATCTCATTAAAGCTTTTTGCAAGTGTTCCTATTTCATCTTTACTTGTGATGTCCACTTTTGCATTCAAATCTCCTGCTGCGACTTTTTGTGCAGCATTTTTGAGAGAGATTATGGGCGTAACAAGCCATGATGTGAGAAAATAGGAGAAGACAAGAGAGAGTAAAATCGTGCCTACTAAGAGTAAAAGCGCCGTTATGTAGGCTTTTTGCATGGCATTCTCATACTCTTGCATAGAGTGACCTATGATGACCCAGCCCCATTTTATGCCATTAAAGTTGATAGGATAAGCATAGTTGTAAACCTCTTTGTCTTTGATAATAGAAGATTTGAAAATCTTCGCCTGCTCTTTGTCCTTTTGCAGTGCAGTAATCTCTTTTGGCAGTTTGTCCAGCATCTCCCAGTGCTTTTTTGTACTGACAATATTAGCCGTATCGTTGATTTTAGTCACTATAAGATAAAGAAGACCGGGATTGTTGTTGATGACTTTTGTGTTTTGCTCTACGATGAAACTATAATCTGACGTGATGATGGCATCTGATGCAACAAGGGTAATAGACCTTGCTATTGTCTTGGATTTGGAATAGAGGACATCAATGAGTGACTTTTTCTTATTTTCCAAGTAAAAGTAACTCAGTAGCAGAGAGAGAATACTTAAAGAGAGGGCTATGAGTATAAAGGTTCTTGTAAAGAGACTATATCTATTCATGATTGTACTTCGCTTGTAATTTTAGGTACTCTTTGTAGTAACTACGTAAAATGTCCATAGACTTTGGTGCTACTGTAGTAAAGTTTCTTAGTTTAAAAAGTGCTTTGACATTACGTCCTTTTGGTGTTTTGTCCAAGTCTGCAACACTTTGGCGTAACTTTACTCTGAGCTCTTTAGGTGTACCTGAGTGTATGAGCATAAGACCGGGCATATAAATTGTAGGGCTTGCTGTGAGTACGCGTAACTTTTTTTTGAGTGCAGGGTTGAGTTCTGCTGCCATCTTGAGTGTGGATTCGGGAACAATGCAGGCATCACATTTTTTAAAAAATGTATCGAGCAGGGCGGTAGAGTCTTTTTTTGTCAGATGGTAAGTACGTATATACTCTTTTGGTCGCTTATGCTGCGTTTGGAGCAACTCTTTTTTTAAAAAGAGTTTTGCCAGTATATTATCATTTTTGAATGAAATTGTTTTGTCTTGGAGGTCGGCTAAATTTGTTATGTTACTTTCATTTGATACTAAAAGCAGGAGTTTTTCCGGTACATCGTCATTTTTTAGTATTGCCCAAAACTCCAAAGTCTGTGCATCGAGGCGTTTCATATTTTGCAGGTAGTAGATAGCATTGAGACTGTACGAGTCAAGTTTATGGGTTTCATAATCTTCTAAAGCTTTTTGTGCATCATCATAGTATTTAATATCTAAGGTAACACCTTTTCGTTTTGCGATCTCATCGAGCCAGAGACGAAAAGCTATTTGGGCATCTTTGTACTTGAAGTAGCTTAGATCTTTTTTGAGATACCCCATTACCTGATCTCTCGCTTGGAGTTGTAAAGCAAAGAGAACCATAATGAATGATAAAAAGAGTTTCAAGTACATAAATGCTTTTCCTGATTATTTTTGTAATTCTTCTTCAACAGACTTTGCGACAATATAGTCTGCGTTTGCGTGTGCAAGGGCATTGTTGTACATTGCTCTGTAGTAAGCACCAAGGGTATAAGACTCTATGAGTTGTGCTTCAATGACCTCTTTTGTCTCAACCATATCCTCTTGATAGGCACGAGTGTTAAGATCTCTGTTTTGTGCTGCGGTTTTGACAGCTTTTGAGAGGATGTTGTACTGCTTGTAACTATTTTTCATCTGTAAAAATGCCTGTTTGACCTGCAGGGCAAGTGCATCTTTTAAAATGATCTGCTTCTGTTCGAGTTGGAGCTTTTCAAGACGGTTTTGCTCGACCTTGTTGCTTGTACGCATACCGTTAAAGAGTGACCAGTTGACTCCTACACCGATGGTCCATGAGTTTCTGTTCGTCTCATTGGTCATTCCGTAGTTGTAGTCACTGTAGAGATTTTGCGCACTTGCCATAAGACCGATACTCGGGTAGTAGTCACTTTGTGCCTCTTTGATCTTTTCACCGTTTATTTTTATGGCCATTTTAAGTGTTGTATAGTCAGGGTTGAACTTGTAAGCAGTATCTACAAGAGTTGCAAGCGTTTTACTCATTTTTGGCTCTTCAAACGCAGCGTCTTTGATTTGTACTGTGTCATTCCATGGAAGCCCCATTGCAAAGATGAGTGCTGCTTTTGCCATCTCCTCTTTTTGTTTTATCTCTTCGCTGAGTGACTCTATGAGCTCTACTGAGAGTTCACTACGCAGGTAGTCTGTCTTTTTTACATGGAGTGAACCTCCTTTGTAGAGTCGCTCTGTAAGATCACGCACAAAACTCATGCGCTCCTGCGTGTCAGAGGCAAGTCTGCTGAGATTTTCTGCAAGTTTTGCACCGTAGTAGTAGCGTTTTATGTCATGAACGACCTCGTTTGTCGTTCTTCTTTTTCCTTCAGCTGCTATGCTTTTTCCCATTTTTGCCTGATTGATAAGTGAGGTGATCTTTCCGCCTGTGTAGAGTGGGTACTGTAGCTGTATTTTACTGACGGCTATATCGCGTCCGGCTGTTTGAACGGACATACTTACAGGAAGTTCACTTGTTGTTGGTGTTGCGTTTGCAATAGCACCATAAGCGGTTGAGAGAGTAGGGTTCCCATCAACGGCAGCTGCTCCACTAAGACCATTGTACATATTAATGGTCTGTGTATTGTCTATTTTTGTCACACCTCTAAGTTCATACATAGGTGCTTTATCCATGCGCATTGCGTTTACACTTGCATCAAGGCTGGGGTAGTTTGCACTCATTGCCTGATTGTACATAGTGTCTGCTATTTTGATGGCAGTTTGTGAGACCTTGAGCTTTGCATTGTTTTGCAAGGCTATTTTAATGGCGTCATCAAGTGTTAAAACATGGTTTGCTCCATAGAGAGAACCGGCTGTTGTCAAGAGAAGCAGTGATTTGGCGATAAAGTGCGTTTTTTTCATTGTTGTAGTTTTTCCTTTTTTTGAAGTTCCAGATAGTCATAGTAAAGATTCTCTATGGGTTTAAGATCACTCACCTTTGTTTCAATGACGGCATCAGTTCTAAATATATCAAGTACCTGTTTGCCTTTTTTTGTGTTGTTAAGGTTCATTGCAAGACCTTTTATGTAGTGTAAAAAGTCTGGATCGACGGCCTCTGTAAAAAAACCAAAATTTCCTGCGCAGTAGTTTGTGGTCTGTGCTATATAGAGAGTGTGTGCTATTTGGGGGTTGAGTTCTGCTGCGAAGCGAAATGTCTTTTTCATAATGATTGTTGCATCGACCTTGTGAAAAAAGAGATCGAGCAGTGCTTTGTAGTTTGTGCGTTTTGGCGAAAAAGTGATTTTTGTGTGCTTATTGTTCTTTAAAAAGAGATACTTCGCATAAATAGTAGCCAGCTCATTTCCTGCCAGGTAGGCTATGCGTGGATGCTCCATCGCAAGAAGATCTTCTATTGTCTTAGCTTTTTGCAGTACAAGTATAAGGTTCTCATCACTGCGGTTTTTTGAACCGCCTGTAAAGCCATCTTGCAATTTAGAGAGGTCAAAGTACTTGATGTAGGCGATGCCATAAGCAGAGAGGTATTCCGCTTTTCCTTCCTTGGCTGCTTTTGCAAGCCCTTTATCGTTATAAAAAGAGAAAGTTGCTGTATTGTTTGAGTCTTCAACGAGTTGTTGTAACCAGATATTTGTAGCGATGGTAACATCTTTTGCGCTAAATTGAAGCATAGCCTCGTTTGAGTAGCCGACTTCGAGGTGTCTTGCGTATGTGTTTGTAGTGAACAAAAGTAAACTAACGAATATGAAAAGTTTAAACATAAAAAGATAGTACTTAAACGAGCGCATGATGTCAATGATATATATCAAGAAGAGAGGAGGGGAATTGCACCTAAATATAAGGTGCAATAGTAAGTTTAGTGAAGATCTGCGTTTAGTTTGATCTCTCTTGTTGAGCGAGAAGCTGTGATTTCACCTGTGAGAGAGTTTTGTCTGTAGTGGATGCCATAAAGACCTGCAAGTTGTTTTCCTTTGAAAACTTCGCCTTCCATTTTCATGTTTGTGTTTACTTCCATGATTTTTTTGAGCTCTTCTGGGTAGATGGCAATTTTTGTTCCCTCTAAAATAGCAAGTCCTGCATCGATGATACAGCCATCACCTAAAGGAATACCACAAACAGAGTTTGCACCTAAAAGACAGTTTTTCCCAACTGAGATAGGGTTACCATCAGTTCCTGAGAGTACACCAAGAATAGAAGCACCACCACCAACGTCTGAGCCGTCACCAACAATAGCAGAAGAGCTGATACGCCCCTCAACCATACTCACGCCTGTTGTTCCTGCGTTGAAGTTGATGTATGAAGCACCCGGCATTACTGTAGTACCAGCTGCGAGTTGCGCACCAAAACGAACTTTACTTGTATCTAAAATACGAGTGTTGTCTGCTGGAATGATGTGTTGTAAAAATCTTGGGAATTTATCTACAAAGTCGATGTGTGGGAACTCGTTTGCAAGTTTGAGTTCTATTTCAAATTCACGAAGATACTCAAGCTCTATGGGCTGGCCATTTGACCATGCAACATTTGGAAGTGCGCCAAACGCACCGTTTAGATTGATTTCACGAAGACCTACTTTTGCAAGAGAGATTGCATAAAGTTTCAGGTACGTAGCTTCTACAGATTCTAACGGTGCATCTTCAAAAATGAAACATACTTTGAACTCACCCTCTAAAGAACCGTTGTTGATGATTTGAGAGTAGAGTGCTGAGACTACTTGGATGTTCTTATGTGCATCGCCATGTGCTTCGTCTGAGTAAGGTGTAAATGCGTTAAGACAATCTTTTAAGAACTGTAGGTTGATGTTACATACGACTTCATTTTGAGAAAAATCTACCTCTACGCCTTGCTCTTGAAGCGCACGGATAAAAATAGCCGCACTACCGAAGTTCTCATCCCAGTTTACTACAGGATATGTCGCTTGAAGTGATTTGTCTACATTTAACTGACCTAGATCGACTCTGGCAATACCAAAAGCTAAAGGGTCTTTGTAGTTTGGTGTTGTTGTTTTAATATCTTCTATAAGTGCTTTAAAAGCATCTGTTGTTTCGATGATTTGCATTGAATTCTCGCTTAAGTAATTTTGTGTGCAATTATACTTAAAAACTCCTAATAAGATTTTAAGTACAATGATAAAATACAAATTAAAGAATAGATTATGAATAAATGGCTTGAACTTTTAAAAAATGATGATTACCTCGGTATTAAAAAATACATCAAATCGGGTGGTGATTTGAGTGAGACGAATGAGGCAGGGGAGTCGGTACTTGCCTGTGCTTTGCGTGCACAGTGTGACATGGAGACACTTATGCTGCTCATAGAGAGCGGTGCAGATATATTTGACTTCGATGATGAGGGTGTGAGTGTTTTTGATATGGCTGTGACCTATGATAACAAAGAGATGGTACGCTACCTTATAGAGCAGGGAAAAGATATCAATGAGACAACACGTAAAAGCAGGTTTACAGCTTTAATGGCTGCGGCGTGTTACGGGCGTGTAGAAATAGCAAAAATACTGATAGAGCATGGAGCAGATCAGGAGGCGAAGGATTCAAAGGGATTTACGGCTGTGGACTTTGCCAGAAAAATGAATAAAAAGAGCATTCTCGAACTCTTTGAGTATGATGAGAATGCCCCTAAAAATACTGCGTACGCACGATAAGGTTTAGTCGAAAAACTTACCCTGTTTGGAGTGGTCTAACGGTTTGCGCTTCTCTTTGGCAAGCCAATCTTGCAAGAGTGACTCTACGACTTTGCTGAGGCTCATTTTGTAGCGCGACCTGGAATATTTCATAGCATCATCCCATGTTGCTTTGTCTATTAAAAGACTTCTTGTAACTTCATCTTTTGGTTTCAACTGTTTCTTCTTTCATATATGATTTTCAGGCTTTAAAAGCAATAATAGTTCCATAAAAGAGCTGTTTCATAGTACTTCATAGGGAATGTTTTTCTCCTTGAGTGCATCTTCAAAGAGTTGAAAATAGCTTGAAACTTCTTCTTCATTTTCCCCTGCGAGTGAGAACTCTACATTTGGTTTGTTCTGTATAAAAATAGGTAAAGATGAGAGTTCAATATGTGAGGGCACTTTTTGCATTGTTGAAATAAGAGTGTTCTCACTTGTTTTAGCTTTGAGTGTTTTACGGTGCTTCTTTTTTGAGTGAGAGAAGTTTTTCTCTATGGCAGCTTGTAGCATCGGATGTGCCATTGATGGAAAACCGGGAACGAAAAAGAAGCGATTATCGAGAGCAAAACCTGACATATTGTTTACAGGGTTGTGCAAAAGGGCTGCGTTTGGGGGAAGGTCCGCCATATGAATACGGTGTGGATAGGCTTCATCGCCGAACTTCTCTATGATGTCTTGCTTAAAGCGTTCATGGGTCACGACTTTTGCATCTCGAAAGACCTCTGCAGCGATTTCACGTGTCAAATCATCAGGTGTAGAGCCGATACCGCCAAAAGAGAACATCACTGCGTTTGGATCTTCTTTTATCATACGATAGGTACGTCTCATAAGCTCTTTATCATCTTTTATCACAAAAGAAGCGAAGAGTTCATGCCTATACTTTTGCAGCTCTGCTTGTAGAAATGAGAAATGCTTGTCAACTCTGCGTCCATTGAGTATTTCTGTGCCAATTATTACTGCATAAAAATTCATAAGTCACTCTTTTTTATTTTAATTATAGTATTATTGCATAAATATTTTACAAAGGCAGATAATATGTCGCAAATAGCAAAACTAGAAGAGTTACTGACAAAAAGTGTTATTCCTGACATCAAAGACAGACTCGATGAGATCTTTGAAGAGATAGCAGGAAACAAAGAGGCAACAGAAGATGCAAAAGAGGAGATCGAAGAGCTTCGTGAATTTAAAGCTGATCTTGAAGATGTTTTAGAAGACATTAAAAATGGTGATATGGATGAAGAAGAGGCAAAAGAGCTTGTCGATGACATCTTAACAGCGCAAGAGGGCAATGAAGAAGAAGATTTTGGATTTAAAGAAGAAGAGAAGTAAGGAGAAAATATGAGAATAATTTTACTAGGAGCACCGGGTGCTGGAAAAGGGACACAGGCACAATTTTTGACAAAAAAATATGACATTCCTCAAATCTCAACAGGAGATATGCTCCGTGCTGCCATAAAAGCAGGTACAGAGATGGGAAAACTTGCAAAAGAGGCGATGGATGCCGGTAAACTTGTCACAGATGACATCATCATCGGACTTGTAAAAGACAGAATTGCAGAGGATGATTGTAAGAATGGTTACCTTTTAGATGGTTTTCCTCGTACTTTGCCACAAGCTGATGCTGTAACAAACGCAGGTATTGAAATAGACGCTGTTATTGAGATAGATGTACCTGATGAAGAGATAGTAAAACGTATGAGCGGACGCCGTGCACACCTTGCAAGTGGAAGAACATACCACACTATTTACAACCCGCCAAAAGTAGAAGGCAAAGATGATGTAACAGGCGAAGATTTGGTTCAACGTGATGATGACAAAGAGGAAGTGGTACTTGACAGACTCAAAGTCTATCATGAACAGACTGAACCTTTGGTAGATTACTACAAAGCACAGGCTGCAAAAAACCCTAAACTAAAATATATTACAGTAGATGGAACAGCAGACATTAAAGATGTTGAAGATGCCATCGTTTCAGGACTTGAAAAGTAGTAGTAGAATGAATGGAACTGCGTTTAAACGCAGCTTCATTGTATGAAAGTTAAATTTTAGAGTTTATGAAACTCTGCATCTCAGAGACTATTTGTTCAATAGTCCCCTCACCAGAAATCACTTTTAAAAGACCTTTTTTTGTATAGAAATCTCTAATAGCAGCCAAAGGTTCAAGATAGACGCGCATACGGTTGTTAAAAACTTCATTGTTATCATCTGCACCACGGGCACGACCAAGAACACGCTCTCTAGCAGTCTCTTCACTTACCTCTACTTCGATGACTGAAACAAGCTCAATATCATCATGATTTTGCAAGTATTTGTCAAGTTCCATCATCTGCTCGATACTACGAGGATACCCATCAATAACGACAACATCTGTTTTTGCAGAGGCAATGGCACTTGTAATGGTCTCTATAACAATCTCTATAGGAACGATTTCACCTTTTGAAATGTACTTGTCTATCTCTTGACCACGTTTACTGCCTGATGCAACTTCTGCACGAAGCATATCACCTGTAGAGAAGTGAGAGATATTTTCATTGTTTTGAGCGATAAGTTCAGCATCGGTCGTTTTACCGGAGCCGGGAGCTCCGATGATGAGAAATAACTTTTTCATTACGCTTTTACTTGTTCACGCAGTCTGATGTGGAGATCGCGAAGCTGTGCATTGTCAACTTCTGATGGTGCATCCGTAAGTACACAAGAGGCTTTTTGTGTTTTAGGAAAAGCAATGACATCACGGATACTAGATTTTTTAGAGATAAGCATCATAAGTCTGTCAAAGCCAATAGCAAAACCACCATGTGGCGGCGCACCGAATTTAAGAGCATCAAGTAAGAAGCCAAATTTCTCTTGAGCCTCTTCCTCTTCAATACCAAGAAGTTTAAATATCTCCTCTTGTACCTCTTCTTTATGAATACGGATAGACCCGCCACCAAGTTCAGTACCATTTAAAACGATGTCGTAAGCAATTGATTCTATCTCTTCTACATCATCTTTATCTGTATCTTTTGGTTGTGTAAATGGATGGTGAAGTGCTTTTACGCGACCATCTTCCACTTCAAACATTGGAAAGTCAACAACCCATACAAACTCATAGGCATTTTCATCGACAAGGTTCATCTTTTCATGCTCTGCTATGAAGTTTCTAAAGCGACCCATATAGTCCCACACCACTTTTTTCTCACCGGCACCGAAGAATACGACATCGCCGACTTGCATATCAAGTCTCTCTGTAAGTAGATTGATGTCATCTTCTGTGAAGAATTTGATAAGCGGACCTTTAAGACCATCCTCTTTCATTTGGAAGTATCCAAGACCTTGTGCACCAAATTTACGTACGAAATCTTCAAAACCTTTCATTTCACGTTTTGAAAATACTAAGTCAGCCCCCGGAACTTTCAGTGCTTTTATACGGTTTTTATGTGGTTGTTGCGCAATTTTAGAGAAGATCTCATTGTCACATCTCTCAAAAATGTCAATAACATCGACCATCTCAAGACCATAACGAAGGTCTGGTTTGTCTGAGCCATATTTTTCCATCGCTTCTTTATAAGTAATACGGTTAAATGGTGGTTTAATATCAATGCCACACGCTTTAAACATACCCTCTAGTAGATCTTCTGCTACTTTTATGACATCCTCTTGGTTACAAAAACTCATCTCGACATCTATTTGAGTAAATTCAGGTTGTCTATCCGCACGTAGATCTTCATCACGGAAACATTTCGCGATTTGGAAATATCTGTCAAATCCTCCGACCATTAAAAGCTGTTTGAAAAGCTGTGGTGATTGTGGAAGTGCGTAGAACTCTCCATTGTGTACACGAGATGGTACAAGGTAGTCTCTTGCTCCCTCTGGAGTAGATTTTGTAAGAATCGGTGTCTCAACTTCTAAGAAACCGTTTGCATCAAGTACGTTTCTTGCTGCAATCGCTGCTTTTGAACGAAGACGGAATACTTCATACATATCAGGGTCACGAAGCTCCAAGTAACGGTACTTTAAGCGAGTCTCTTCACCAACATTTTTGTCACCAATGACAAAAGGAACCGGTGCAGATTTGTTCTCGATGATAAGCTCATCTACTACGATCTCAATAGCACCTGTCTTTAGACGTGGATTTGTAAGACCTTCTCCACGAAGACGTACCTTTCCTTTTGCAATGAGTACATACTCATCACGCACATTGTTTGCCACCTTATGCGCCTCTTGAGAGTCTGCAGGGTCACAAGTGAGCTGGATCAAACCAGTTTTGTCACGTAAATCTATGAAAATAATTCCACCGTGGTCACGATAGTTATTCGCCCAACCGGTGAGAACGACATCTTCTCCAACATTTGTTTCATTTAAATCTGTACAGTAATGAGTTCTCAAAATATAGAGTCCTATATAAATAATTTTCGCGATTATACCTAAATATAGTATAATTGACAAAATTATTCACTAAATGAGCAGACTTGAAAGCAAAAACAATACAAAAGGTAGGTGTGGTTTTACGCCCCTCGACACCTGAACTCAAAGAACATTACTACACTTTAGAAAAGATCTTTAACAAGCATGGCATAGAAGTGCTTTTAGACAGTATAAGCGGCGGTATGATAGGTGTGATGGGCATGGAATTTGATATATTATGTGAGAATTCTGATGCTATTGTAACGCTTGGAGGTGACGGTACGCTCATCTCCGCTGTGCGTCGCTCTTTTAAGTATGACATTCCTATTTTTGGTGTCTATGCCGGTTCATTAGGATTTTTGGCAGATATAAACTTCGATGAACTTGACAGCTTTGTCGCCAAGCTTGTAGCAGGGCAGTACAGAGTGGATGAGAGAGCTATTTTAGAAGCAACATTTAAACAAAATGGAAAAGATGTCAACATTTACGCTTTTAATGACATTGTTTTAACACGTCCCTCTGTTTCAAATATGATACACATAGAGACGCTCGTAGATTCAAAAGCCTTTAACACCTACTATGGTGATGGTGTCATAGTCTCAACTCCAACAGGTTCAACAGCATACAACCTCTCAGCCGGTGGCCCTGTTTTGTTTCCTTTGACAAATGTTTTTGCACTTACTCCCATCTGTCCACATTCACTCACCCAAAGACCTGTGGTATTACCCGGAGAGTTTTCCATAGAGATGAAAACACCGCAAGATAAAGCACTGGTTATCATAGATGGACAAGACAAACATGAACTCAATATTTCCGAGAGTATACATATACAATTAGCGGAAAAAAAGGTCAAACTGATTCATAGAGATGAGTTTAACTATTTTGATGTACTCAAAGAAAAACTTAATTGGGGTGAGTAAAATCGTAACATAAATATTTTTCATTTTAAGCTATGATAACATTTATTGTTTTTATAAGTGTATAATGCTATAAAAGAAGTTTTGTCTTTTACAGGACAAAGAAAAAGGTAGCCAAAATGAAAAAAATAATAGTAGCCGTCGGAGTACTCTCTGCACTTGCATTCCAAGGATGTGACCTTAGTCAGGTTCGTGAAAAGATTCGTGAACGTCTTGCGTTTGATGACAATAGAACAAAAGTTATTCCGATTGACTCAAATATTGATTTTGGCTTAGAAAATGGCATTTTGTATTATGCTGATCCTAAAGTTGAAGAGAATGGACTCAATAGAGTTCTACGTATTGATGATAATAATATGACCTATACTGATGTAGCTGTTGCAGGAAAAAATCCTCACTCAATAGACAGAGCCGGTAAGACAGATAAGTTCTATATCCGTACTCAGGATGATTACTCATTTGATGTAGTGAATTTCAAAGATGGTACCGATAAGACCATACCGCTCGAAGATGCAAGCCGTGGCGTTTTAAAACATAAACCAAGAGCTATTGGTGCTTATAATGATAAGTATAAAATTCAACTGCTCTCAGGCAGAGATATGCCGACTATTGATGTCATAGATGTAAATACAGATACGGTTTTGGCAACGCTGGGTGATCAAAATAACTCTATAGTAATTACGACAAACGCAGGTTCTGCAGCAACTGGTCATTCAATGTGGTTTGATGAGGATCATTTTGGACTTTTAGACAGAGCAAATCGTCTTATTCGCCTCTATAAAGTAGAAGACAACAATGGCACGCTTGCTTTCGTACATCTTCAAGATCTAAATTCTACTATGCCTGTACATGCACTTGAGAGAGTAGAAAATGCAACGATTAAGACTGATGGGCATATTTTCTATGCAATGGCTGATGGTGATGTAAACGCAGACCCTGTCATAGCGCCAAGTGTATATGAAGTAGTTTTCAATGATATTAATGAAACACTTTGCATTGCAAATGAAGTCGTGTTTAATGAGAGTAATGCAACTGTAGATGGTGTGAAACCGACAACGCATCAT
>Ga0256831_1000952_pt1 | contig 15345 bp, 15 predicted proteins | sample 132544metaG_FD_189087 | JGI IMG/M metagenome (GOLD analysis project Ga0256831, IMG submission 189087) | Hydrothermal vent microbial communities from Lau Basin, Pacific Ocean - 132-544 | ecosystem: Environmental > Aquatic > Marine > Hydrothermal vents | place: Pacific Ocean: Lau Basin | collected...
AAATCTCTTTTCTACTGTCAAAATATAGCGTAAAAGTGCTTTAGGTCGCAAACAAGTTTTCACAATTATTAATGAGTTATGAAAATCATCCTGCTCTAAATAGCCAAAAGGTGGATTTTTTAGAATAGGAGAGGTCTCTATGATATCAACTAAAGATGAGCGTTTTAAATAAAAGAAGAGATGGTTGAATCTTCTTTTTACATCTCCAATATTTCCCCCTATACCTAATGTAGCTCTATACTTTTTAGAAGATTGAGTAGGAGATAAATAGGGATAGTTTTTTTGATATATTAATGTAGTTTGGGATGACATCTATAAAACCAAAGCTCTACCATCTACCATCACGACCATATCCTCAATACGAATCCCAAACTCATCAGGGATATAGATACCAGGTTCGATGGTGTATACCATTCCATCTTCAATAATCATCTCTGACTTTGAAGCGATATAGGGCATCTCATGAATATCTAAGCCAACACCGTGTCCTGTGGAGTGGACAAAATAGTCTCCAAAACCTGCTTTTGTGATAATATCTCGTGTTAGTGCATCTACTTTTTTGGCTTTCATGCCTGAACGTGCTTTGTTTATGGCATTGTCATGGGCTTTGAGTACCGTGTCATAAGCTTTTTGTAGTTTTTTCTTTTTAAATTTCTGTTCGGTGTTAAAGGTAAAATCCTTTTTAGCATTAACGGTTCTTGTTCTGTCTGAGCAGTATCGTTTATGTTTCAGTCCTGCATCGACTAGGAGTAAATCTTTTTTCTGTAACAGAGTAGAGGTAGGTAAAGCGTGTGGTTTCGCTGCGTTTGCACCTACGGCTACAATGGGGTCAAAGGAGAGTTCATATTTACCATATTTCGAGAGAACAGTTTTTGCCATATAGGTTAAAATCTCTTCGGAGTTGTTAAACCCATGCTCATTGATGGTTTGAGCCAATTTATCAAAGGCTTCTGCACCCAAAGTAGCCGATATTTTTAAGAGTTCTATCTCCTCTTGGCTCTTTATCACTCTCTTTTTGTGAGAGAAGTCCACCACAGGCTTAAATCTAACCTTTAATCCCTCTCTAATTTTATCAAAATAGAAAATACTCCACTCTTTAGGGTCATAGGTTAATTTTTTAATTTTTGATGCTTCTATAAGATAGTTTGCTCTTTGATAAAGCTCTTTTTCTATAATCACTTCGGCATTTCGTACACTCTGTTGTGCTTCAATGGCATAACGTGCATCGGTAATAAAAAAAGCTTCTTTTCCTAGTTTTAAATAGAGTGCATTGTCAGAGCTGTAACCACACTCATAATAGACGGCATTCTCATTTTTTAATATATAATTCATTAGTATTGCCTTGATAATATTTTGAAACAATTATACATTAGTTTGGGTTAAATGAGTATGGGTTTTCCCAAGTTAAACTTGGGAAAAGATAACAAAGAGCTATTTGGCTTTAAGTGACTGCTGTGCTTGATGAGCCTGTTCTGCTTCATATCTGGCTTTCATCTCATTCATAATTTGAAGAATTGCTACCATTGCCATGTGATATGAGAATGGTCCAAAACCAGAGATTTGACCAGCACATACAGGAGCAACAAGTGAAGTGTGTCTGAACTCCTCTCTTTGATAGATATTTGACAAATGTACCTCTACTACGGGGATTTGAATCGCAGCAATGGCATCACGAATCGCAATAGAGGTATGTGTATACGCAGCAGGATTGATAATAACACCATTTGCCTCTCCCATACACTCTTGGAGTCTATCCACAATCTCACCCTCTAGGTTACTTTGAAAAAACTCTACCTCAACACCATTTTGCTCTGCAAAACCTTTCATTTGCGTATGAATATCATCCAATTTCATTGGACCATAAATATTCTGCTCTCTGTGTCCTAACATATTTAGATTTGGACCTTGTATTACTACTACTTTCATTTTATATATTACCTTAAATTAAATTTTGCCCATATTTTATCTAAAAAATACTGTTTTTATCAAATTTAATCTCCCCATTAACAAAAGTTTTCAGAATATTAAAATCTTTATCAAAAAGAACCATATCTGCCATATAGGACTCTTTAAGCTCTCCTACTCTTAAACCCAATTTTTGAGCAGGAATTTTTGTTACCATAGAGATAAGCTTAGGCAAGGAGATTTCACTATGCTCATAAAAGTTTTTTAGTGCTTCGTTTAGCTTAAGAACACTTCCTGCTAATGTGCCATCAGAGAGTCTGGCCTCTCCCTCTTTAACCGTAACTACCTGTCCTCCTAGGTCATACTCACCACAAGAGATACACCCAGCTCTCATCGCATCTGTGACCAAAACCAGCTTCTCTTTTTTTAATTGATAGAGAATATTAAAAAACAGAGGATGCAGATGAATCATATCGGCAATAATCTCACAACTCACCTCATCACTCTCTAAAACAGCTCCTACAATACCAGGTTCTCGATGATGGAGAGGATTCATTGCATTAAACAGATGCGTAGCGTGAGAGATACCCCATTTAAAACTCTCTTTACTCTTCTCATAAGAGGCATTACTATGACCAATACTTAAAAGAGTTTTGGGGTATCTCTCTTGTATATATTTAATAAATGCCTCTCCCCCCTCTACCTCGGGAGCTAGAGTTATCATCTTGATAATACTCATATAGGGTTCAATAAGCTCTAAATTTGGCTTTTGAATATAACTTGGGTTTTGAGCACCATGTTTTTTAGGATTAATAAACGGACCTTCAAGATGTACCCCTAATATTTTAGCTCCACTTTTAGCTTTTTTACTTTTAGCTCTTCTGTTTTTGGCATTATAGTTTTTAATATTCTCCAATGCCAACACTATCTTCTCCTCTGACATCGTCATGGTGGTAGCCAAAAAAGAGGTCGTACCTGTTGATAAAAGTGAAGTAGAGATAGTCTCCAACGCATGAGGTGTTGCATCCATTACATCAGACCCCTTGGAGCCATGTATATGTAAGTCAATAAAACCTGCACTCAAATATGCCCCTTTGGCATCTATGGTCTCTGCCCAAATAGGCAACTCTTTACTAATGGCAATAACCTCTTTCATATAGAGAAGATTATACCCCTTTAGAATTTCATCTTCTGTAATGATTTTTGCGTTTATAATTGCTTTCATACTTGATTATAACTATTTATCGTTACAATTTCGTTAAAAAGTAGAGACTATTATGATACAAACTGCCTTTCCCTATCTTGCTATTTTACTCTTTATCGCCTCAATGTTGGTCTATATCGAGGATAAAACCAAAGCAAAACTCTTTGAGTACCTTCCTGCTATCGTGATACTATACTTCACAGTTATGACCCTATCTTCACTAAATCTATGGACAAAAACCGAAGAGATAAACAGCACCTACAAAGCTTTTAAATCAAATCTCCTTCCTGCTATGATTTTTCTAATGCTTCTTCAAGCTGATATTCGTAATATTTTAAAACTTGGTAAAAAAATACTGCTTACCTTTTTTCTAGCCTCTTTGAGTATCTCTTTGGGCTTTATCATTATGTTTGCACTGCTTCATAACTTTTTTGAAGCAGAGGCATGGAGAGCTTTTGGGGCATTAAGTGGCTCATGGATGGGAGGCACTGGTAATATGGTTGCGATACAGAGTGCTTTAAATCTTCCTGATAGTGCTATGGGGTATGTTCTGCTTATTGACTCTATTGATTATGCCATATGGGTTATGATACTCCTAGCACTCGTCCCCTTTGCATCAAGCTTTAACCGATGGACAAAAGCAGATGAGAGTATACTCAATAGCCTTACAAAAAAACTTCACAATGAAGATGAAAAAAAAGAACCCATCAACTTCCCCTCTCTTTTTATGCTTTTAGGATTAGCACTCATGGTCTCTGTTCTGTCCCAAGAGATGGCACTGCTACTTCCTACGAGTGATTTTTTTACCACAACAACATGGATTGTACTTTTCGCCACAATAATAGGAATACTCTTTGGTATGACTCCTCTTAGTCGTTTGGCTTCTGCCTCTCCTCTAGCCAATATTATGCTCTATCTTATTGTTGCCCTTATCGCTTCACGGGCAAATTTTGCTGAATTGACCCAAGCACCTATCTATATTATTGCAGGATTTATTATTATTCTTATCCATGGAGCGATTATGATACTCTTTGCAAAAATTTTTAAACTGGATTTATTTACACTAGGCGTTGCCTCTTTGGCGAATATTGGAGGGGTTGCTTCTGCCCCTATCTTAGCAGGGGCTTATCATAAAGCATTAATTCCTATTGGCGTTTTAATGGCGATGATGGGGTATATTATTGGAACATTTATGGGTCTTGGTGTCTCTAAATCGTTGATGATTATTGCCTCTTAATAACGATTATGCTATTATTCCACCAATAAAATAAGTGGAGCCTATAAAATGAATTTTGCAAATCTATTTTCTGGTATGATGGGAAATGCTGCCAATACCAAAAATGAGCAAAGCAACTGGATAAAGTGTCCAAAATGTTTAGCTTTGATGTATTACAAAGAGGTTGAATCCAAATGTAGTGTTTGTCCTAAATGTAACAACCACTTCAGAATTAATGCCAAAAAAAGAGAAGAGTTTCTATGTGACACAGACAGCTTTGTTGAGTTTGATGCCTCTTTAGCACCGATTGACCCTCTTAAATTTGTGGATAAAAAATCCTATAAGAAAAGGTTGGATGAGGCAAAAGCAAAAACAGGGAAAACCTCTTCTGTTATTAGTGGCTCTTGTACTATTAATAGCGTTGAAGCAGAGATTGTTATCTTTGACTTCTCTTTTATGGGTGGAAGCTTAGGTTCTGTAGAGGGAGAAAAGATAATCCGTGGTATCAACCGAGCCATTGAGAAACAGTGTGGATTTATTATTGTCTCAGCTTCGGGTGGTGCCAGAATGCAAGAGAGTACCTTTTCTCTATTACAGATGAGTAAAACCTCTGCAGCACTTAATCGTCTGCATCATCACGGTCTACCATTTATCTCTCTGCTCACTGACCCTACTATGGGTGGGGTATCTGCCTCATTTGCCATGCTAGGAGACATTATCATTGCTGAACCAGGAGCATTGATAGGGTTTGCAGGACAACGGGTTATCAAGCAGACGGTGGGCGTTGATTTGCCTGAGGGGTTCCAACGCTCTGAATTTCTTTTAGAGCATGGACTTATTGATATGATAGTCGATAGAAATGATATGAAAAAAACCATCTCTGACCTACTTATTTTATTTTTGGAGGATAACCCAAAAGTAAAAAAAGCAACAACTGTTACAGAAGAGAGTAGTTCCAAAGAGGGTAGTCCAGAAGAGGATAGTCCCAAAGAGAGCAATCCTGAAAATAGCAGTCAAGAAGAGAGCAGTCCCAAAGAAGAGACTACTCCTTCTAAAGAAGTAGACAGCACCGATTAGTATCATGAAGATAAATATCTATATCATTGATAAAAAATCCAAAGATAATCTCTACGCTCCACTCATTGAGCATTATAAAAAAATCTCAAAACCTTTTGCTAAAATAGAGGTTTTTGAGATTTTCACAAAAGATATCATTAAAGCACATGATATATCCACAGAAGCTTCACAAAAATCTTATACTATCGCTTTTGAGAAATATCTGAACAGGGGGTTCAATATTGCTCTCAATCCAAGTTCCAAGGAGCTTGATAGTTATAAATTTTCAAATTTGTTTAAGGATAGAGGAGTAGTAAACCTCTTTATTGGCGGAGCTTTCGGGCTTGAGACGGATTTTTTAAACAAATGTGATATGAGCATTTCTTTTGGTAAAATGACGATGTCACATAAATTAATGAAAGTGGTATTGATGGAACAGGTTTTTAGAGGTCTAACCATTATAAACAACCATCCTTATCATAAATAAAATAGACAAAAAATTAGAGAATATAATTTAGGAGAAAAATACAATGTTAAATGAAGAACAGATAATTTTTTTTAAGACAGCACTAGAGGCAAAAAGAGTTAAAATTAAAAAAAATTTAAACCTTACCTCTTTAGAGATGGATGGCATGGTACACAATGAACTCAAAGATGAGGGTGACCATGCATCAATGGCACTAGGACATACTGTTGACAACGCAATATTGGCTCAACAATCAAGAGAATTAACTGAAATTGAACTAGCTTTAGGTAAAATACAAGAAGATGTTTATGGTATTTGCGAAATGTGTGAAGAGGAGATAAATATTGAGAGACTAAAAGTCAAAATATTTGCTCGATACTGTATCACCTGTAGAGAAGTTGTAGAAAAACAACAAAAATAGTAAAAATAAAAAATTTAAGTAGAGATTAGAGGAGTATTTATGCGTATAGGCTTATATATATTTGCGTCCATCGTTTTAATGGTTATTATCGGAATGTTTGTGTTTACATTTAACCCAAATGATTATCAACATATTCTTTTTAATATGCCCATTACCTTGCCTGTTGCTGTATGGATTGTTATCCCAATGTTCCTCCTAATGCTCGCTTCTGTTTTTCATATGATGTTCTACAGTACCAAATATTTCTTTAAATTTAAGAAATGGGAAAAAGATAGCAAAACCCTTAGCGATGCACTCTATTGGTCTCTTCTCAATGAGCCAAGAGAGCATAAGTTTAACCTAAAAAAACTAAAAGAGAGTGCGGTACTCCTTCAAGTAGCAAATATTAAGCTCAATGGTACTATTGATGGTGTCTCTGAAAAGATACAGAGTGCCTTAAATATTATCTATGAGCTTGACAAAGGAAACTGCGTTGACTTTAAAGAGAAAAAATTGGCACATGAACTCTCATTAAACAATCCACTGGTCATCCAAAATCACTTAAACTGTTTAGCCACAGATGAATCTTTTATCGAAACCGTATTACAAAACAAAGAGAGTTATCACAAAAAGGTTTTTGATAAAGCACTTCAACTATTTGTAGCCACCACCACCTTTCCAAAAGCCAAAAAGCACATCAAAGTTTTTGATAAAGAGAACTTTATGACACTTATCTCACGAATAACCTATGATGAGGATTTAGAAATCACTCAAGCTATTCTTGATGAGTTTATTTTGGAACTCAATACCAAGCTCAAATGTTCAGATTTTTTACTAATTGCCGATATTAGTAAAAAACCCTTCTCTCCTGATGAAAATCTTAAACTATTTAAAGGCTATGAGAGAACCTATGCAAAAGCACAAACAGCCTATCTATATCTCCTCTTTGATTACGAAATGGTGGAGAAAGCAGGAGAGTATCTTCATGAGCATGACCCTCATGAGTTTATGAGATTTAGAGCACTGTTTGACCTGAAAAAAGAGCATAAAAGATATAGAATTACAGACCTAATGAACATTAAACATATCTGTAATGACCTTTAACTAAAATAACCTTATAAAATATGTCAACACTAGATTTCTCAACCCCTATCTTTGCCCTTGCCCCTTTGGCAGGGTTTACCGACCTCCCTTTTCGCTCTGTTGTTAAAAAATTTGGAGCAGACTTAACCGTCTCTGAAATGATAAGCTCTAATGCACTGTCATTTCAAAATGCAAGAACCCTAAAAATGTTAGAAAAAAATCCACTAGAGACCCCCTATAGCATTCAGATAGCAGGTTCAGACCAACTGGTCATACAAAAAGCTGTAGAGCTTATTAACCAACAAGAGGGCATAGATATTATAGACCTAAACTGTGGTTGTCCTGCTCCAAAAGTGGTTAATAATTTACAAGGAAGCTCCCTACTTACTGATTTAAACAAAATGGGTGAGACCATTAGAACCATTAAAAAATACTCTGACAAAGAGTACACCTCTGTCAAAATACGCCTAGGGTTCAATGAAAAGAATCATGTGGAGATTGCCAAAATATGCGAAGACAATGGAGCAGATTTTATCGCTGTACATGGGCGAACACGAGCAGGACGCTACAAAGCTCCTGTCGATTATGATGCTATCAAAGAGATACAAAAAGCGATATCTATTCCTGTTATTGCTAATGGGGATATCACCACTCCACAAAAAGCAAAATGGGTACTCGAACATACAGGGGCAAAAGGGGTGATGATAGGTCGTGGAGCTGTGGGAAAACCTTGGATTTTTAAGATTATGAAAGATTATATCTTAGAGGGTAAGGAGTCAGAAGTAACACCTAAACTTGTACAAGAGGTGGTACTTGAACATTTCGACCAAATGGTTTCTCACTTTGGAGAGTATGGAGCTATTATTTTTAGAAAACATCTGCATACCTACTCTAAAATTGGCTACCAAGGGGCATCAAATTTTAGAAATTTGGTCAATAGAATCGAAGATGAGAAAGAGATGAGAGATATCACCAAAGAGTTTTTTGCTCAAGAGATGATTTAATGAGAAAGTTTATTTGATGGGTGCATTATTCAGGCAATATCTTCCCTATCTTCTAAGCTACAAACGTCAATTTGGTTTTGCAATTTTAGGCATGATAGCCGTAGCAATTGGCACAGCAGGTTCAGCACACCTTATCAAACACGTTTTAGATGATGTCTTTATCAACAAGGATGAGACGATGCTTATAGTGATGCCTTTTTTACTATTTGGTGTCTTTGCACTCAAAGGGGTGGGACAATATGTGCAGACCTACTATATGTCATATATGGGTCTAAATGTGGTCAAAACCCTACGAAACAACCTTGTAAAACACCTAAGTTATCAAGATATGAGCTTTTTTCAAACCATGCACACAGGCGAAATACTCTCACGTATTACCAACGACATTACACGGATACAAAGCACTGTCACCTCTATTATCCCCTATCTTATGAGAGAGACATTAACTATTATTGTTCTTACAGCTTATGTTATCTATATGAGTCCAAAACTCGCTTTTTATTTTTTGATTATCATGCCACTTGCTCTCTATCCTCTTAGTCGTTTGGCTAAAAAAATGAAAAAATACTCCAAACTCTCACAAGAGAGTACCTCTGGTATGACAGCACGTATTGCAGAGATTTTTTCAAATATTGAGGTAATAAAATCCAACTCAACCCAAGAATTAGAGGCTAAAAAGTTTGAAGAGGAGAACCAAAATGTTTTTAAGTATCTACTAAAACAGGTTAAAGTTAATGCCCTCACCTCCCCTATTATGGAGATTTTAGGCTCTGTAGCTATTGGGCTAGTTATCTATATTGGAGGCATGGAGGTGATAGAGGAGCGAATAACCGTTGGCTCATTTTTTGCCTTTGCCACGGCTCTTTTTATGCTCTATACACCCATTAAAAAAATCTCAAAACTCTACAACCAAGCCCAAGATGCCGTCGTTGCAAATGAGAGAATGTTCGAGCTTCTAAATATGAAAGCACAAATCACCTCAGGGGAGAAGATTCTAAACAGAGATATTACCCACATACGATTCCAAGAGGTATCGCTCTATTATAATGAAAGCATTGCACTAGATAATATCTCCTTAAAGATAGAAAAAGGTCAAAACATTGCCCTAGTAGGAGACAGTGGTGCAGGAAAAAGCTCCTTTGTTAATCTTTTGGTACGTTTTTATGACCCCCACTTTGGTAAAATTTTTATTAATGGTCTGGACAATAGAGAGCTAACACTTAACTCTTTACATAAACATATCGCCTATGTCACCCAACGTATCTATATCTTTAATGATAGTATTGCTGATAATGTTGCGTATGGAGAGATATTTGAAGAAAAACGGGTAATAGAGGCACTAAAAAAAGCCCATGCATTGGAGTTTGTGGAAAAACTAGAGAGGGGAATCCATACGCTTCTTAGTGAAAAGGGGAACAACCTCTCAGGGGGACAGAGACAACGCATCGCTTTAGCACGTGCATTATATAAAGAGCCTTCGGTATTGATTCTTGATGAGGCAACATCTGCACTTGATAACAAAAGCGAAGTTCTCATTCAAAAAGCACTTGATGAGTTAAAAAATGATATGATAACCATCACCGTAGCACATCGCCTAAGCACCATCAAAAATGCAGATACTATTTTGGTCTTTAAAGAGGGGAAAATTATCTGCCAAGAGAGCCATAAAAATCTCTTAGAGAGGTGCAAGGAGTATCAAAAATTGGTAGGAAAACATATTTAGTTGTGAAATATTCAAACAACTTTTTCACAATTATTAGATAAAATGGTGAAAATTAATTACAAAGGAAAAATTATGAAAAAAATGCTTATGCTCTCTGTTGTTACAGGTTCGTTACTCTTAACAGGTTGTGGGGACACTACATATGATGATTTTAATGACACAGAAATAGACCAATTTGATGAGGATTCTCCTGTTATTACATTAATAGGAGAGAGAAATATTCAGATAACGTTAGGTCAACGTACCATTAATGAACCTGGATATACGGCAACAGATGCACAAGATGGAGACATCACCTATGCGGTCAAAGTAACCAATGATATTGATTTAAATCATGCTGGAACCTATACTGTCACCTATAATGTCATGGACAGTGAAGGTAATACCGACATAGAAACACGAACCATTACCATTATTGACCCAAACAGTAATCAAAATAATAACAATAACGATAACAGTACTGTTATTCATGATGATGACACAAACTACGGTGGTGGTCTATATCCTGAAATAAAGTTTCCAGGAGGGAATCCTCTCTACTTAGCCTTAGGAGAGGAGTATGACACTAGATACTCTGCAACTGACCCTGAAGATGGAGATTTAGGTGATAGAATAAAAATAGAGGGTGACAATTTTGATGTAAATACGGAGGGAACGTATACCGTCAACTATAGTGTAACCGATTCAGATGGGAATACTGCCTATGCCCAAAGACAAGTATTTGTGGGTAATTATGGAAAAGATAGTGATTCTACTTGGAATGATACAACGACCACCCAACTGGAAGATTTTGAAAACTGGTACAGCGACAGTTGTGGTCAGATATTTAATAAAGGTTATTATAATGAAAATACAGGTTACTACAGTGGCACTATCTCTTGTAGTGGTCAAGGTCTACAGGATATTGACCTAAATACATTAAGTATCTTCTCTAGTATAAAAAGTTTAGATTTAAGCAATAATAGCCTAAGTAGTATAGATTTAACACCATTAGAGAATGTCAATATCATTAATGAGCTAAAATTAAATAATAATAACTTATCTTATATAGATTACTCTCCTCTACATAATGTCTATATTAATGACTTATGGGTTAATGGAAACAACCTAAACTACACCGAGAGTGAAAGAAAAGAGATTTTTAGAGGATTTAAAAATGTAGATAGAGGTAGTGATTATATTAGTCTCTATATTCACTTCTAAAGCATATTTTCTGAGCATATTTTATGGTATAATATTTTCATCAGAAAAAAGGGAATATTATGCAAAAAGAACCGATGCTAGAAGTAACATTTAATAAATTATCTAAAGAGTTAGAACAGCTCAAAACAGTGGAACGTGCCAAGATTGCACATGTAATTGATGTGGCGAGAGAGTTGGGTGACTTAAAAGAGAATGCTGAGTATCATGCTGCCAAAGACAAACAGGGATTAATGGAAGCAAGAATACTAGATTTAACCGACTTGGTAGGAAGAGCACAAGTGATTGACCCCAGTAAACTGCCTCATGAGCGTGTCAGTTTTGGCTCAAAAGTTGAACTGATAGACCAAGAGAATGATTCAGAGATAACCTATACCATTGTGGGTTCACAAGAGTCCAACCCTGAAGAGGGTCTTATCTCGGTGGGTTCACCAATGGCAAGAGCGTTACTTGGAAAAGAGGAGGGAGATGAGGTAACTGTCTCTCTTCCATCAGGTAAAAAAACATTCGATATCGAAGAGATTTCAGCTATGGATGAATTGGTGGAGTCATAATGATAAATGTAGGTATTGTAGGAGCTAGTGGATACACAGGCTTAGAGTTGGTAAAAATGTTGGTAACCCATCCAGAGTTTCATCTAAACTATTTAGCAACCACCACAGGAGATACGGTCATAGAGGCTCTGCATCCCTCTTTGGTAGATGTTATTACCCTCCCTGTTGATAAAGCTTCCATCGCTTCTGTGGTAGAGCATTGTGAGTTGGTTTTTTTAGCCCTTCCACACAAAGCTTCTATGGGATTTGCCAAAGATTTAATCGCCAAAGGGGTCAAAGTGGTTGACCTCTCTGCTGATTATCGTTTGGAGTTGGAAACGTATGAACATATCTATTGTGAACATGAGGACAAAGAGAACTTAGATAAAGCTGTCTATGCCCTTATTGAATATTACCGTGAAGAGTTAAAAAAAACCAAACTCGTAGCAGGTCCAGGGTGCTACCCCACGGCTACTCTTTTGGGAATTCTCCCTTTTATCCCCTATATTGACCCCAAAGCTCCACTTTTTGTTGATGCAAAATCGGGTCTAAGTGGTGCGGGTAAAAAACTCTCCCAAACCTCTCACTTTGTAAACATTAATGAAAATATGTTTGCTTACGCTCCTTTGCGTCATCGTCATGGTGCAGAGATAGCTGAAAAGATTGAGAAAATTCAAGGGGTTCAACTCAATGTCAACTTTGTGCCACATCTCATTCCTGCTACAAGAGGAGAGTTGGTCTCTGTTTACGCCACCCTACAAGAGGATATTGACCCTCTTGAGGTGTTAAAAGAGCATTATAAAAATGACCCATTTATTAGAATTAGAGAGAATCCTGTTGATTTAAAATCGGTAGCAGGAACACATTTTTGTGATATCTTTGCCACAAAAAATGAAAATGCTCTCTTTGTTAGTTCCTCTATTGACAACCTACTTCGTGGAGCTAGTTCACAAGCACTGGTTGCAGCAAACTTAATGTGTGGACTTTCAGAAGGAGCAGGAATCCCTACCATTGCCTATGTACCGTAAAACTAATCAATCAATTGATTGATTAGTATCAAATAAAGATATATTAAAAATTAGTATAATTATTGCGTTAGAAATATACTTTATGAGGTACAAAAATGAAATCAGAACTCCTATCCATTATTCAAAAAAAATTTCCCCTAACCTCTCGACCATTTGAGGATATTGCAAATGAACTAAACTCTGATGAAGAGACCATTATTCAACTTTTAAGAGAAGAGAAAGAGAAGAAAATAATAAGACAGATATCACCTATTTTTGATACTAAAAGTTTAGGATACAGCTCCTCTTTGGTCTCTTTTAAAATCAAACGTGAATTGATTGATAGTGCTGTTGAGGTCATAAATGCCCACCCTGGGGTATCTCATAATTATGAGAGAGAGCATTGCTTTAATATTTGGTTTACCCTCGCCGTTGCACCAGACTCAAAAATTGGATTGGAGAAAACTGTTGAAATTTTGGCTCAAGATGCCAATGCCACAGAGTATATTATGCTCCCAACACTAAAGCTATTTAAAATATCCGTTAAGCTCAATACCACAGGAACTGATGCCAAAAAAGAGACGGTCAAAAGACACAAACGCACCTTTATGAAGCTTACCCCTCTACACCATAAAGTTATCGCTCTAGCTCAGTATGATATTCCTATTATTAAAGAGCCATTTAAAGAGGTTGTGGATAAATTAGGTATCAGTTATGATGAGTTTTTTTCTATTTTAAATGAGCTAAAAGAGGCAGGGGTGATGCGTCGTTTTGCAGGAATTCTTAACCATAGAAAAGCAGGATTTAATGCCAATGCGATGGTGGTATGGGATGTGGATGAGAGCAAAGGAGAAGAGATAGGAAAAAAAGCTGCAGAGTTTTCAGCCGTTAGTCACTGTTATCTACGTCCCAAGTATCCAAATTGGCCCTACAACCTCTTTACGATGGTGCATGGTAAAACAACCAAAGAGACAAATGCCCTTATCAAAGAGATGGCAACAGAGATTGAACACTTTGCACGAAGACCACTCTACTCCACACGAGAGTTTAAAAAAGTTCGTATAGAGTACTTCTCACCACGTTTTGAGGAGTGGGAACGTAGCCATATAGAAGCATAACCTTATGGAGAACATAAAAATATTATTATTCTCAATTGTAAATAAATATCAAAAAAGATATAATACAGAAGAAATATAATATTAAAAAAGATAAGGGAAAAATATGCAAAACTTTTTAACCAAAGCCAAAGCCTCTGTGCCGATTATAGCCACACTTGATGGTAGAACAAAAAATAGAATACTTAATGAAATGGCTGATGCTTTATTGGATAATAGTAACTATATTATCAAAGAGAACAAAAAAGATATGCAAGAGGGAGAGAGACGTAAACTAGAAGCTTCTCTTCTTGATAGACTGCTCCTTGATGCCAAGCGACTTGAGGGGGTTGCTCAATCATTAAGAGATATCGCAGGATTAAAAGAGCCAATTGGTCGTGTTCTTGATGGGTGGGTACAAGAGGACAATATCAGAATTGAAAAAGTATCTGTACCAATTGGTGTGATTGGGGTTATTTATGAGTCACGTCCAAATGTAACTTCGGATGTTGCAGGTCTCTGTTTTAAAAGTGGAAATGTTGCCATTTTAAAGGGAGGAAAAGAGGCAGAGTTCTCTAACCAAGCCATTGCCAAAATTCTCCAAAGGGTTTTGGTAAAAAACAATCTACCAAAAGAGCTTATCTCCTTGTTACCTGACTCCTCAAGAGAGGGGGTTGCCAAACTTATATTAGAAGATAAGTATGTTGACCTTATTGTGCCACGAGGGGGAGAGGCTCTTATTAAATTTATCTCAAAAAACTCCTCTATACCTGTGGTCAAACATGATAAAGGGCTTTGTCACACCTACATACACCGAGATGCAAGTCAACAAAAAGCGATGAATATTGCCATTAATGCAAAGTGCCACCGACCAGGGGTTTGTAATGCAATGGAGACGCTAATTATAGACAAACATATCGCAAAAATTATACTTCCAGGTCTCTATAAAGCGTTTGTTGATGCAGGAACAAAGATAAAAGGGTGTGACACCACCAGAGAGTTTATCTTTGTGGAAAAAGCAACTGATGAGGATTATCATACAGAGTATCTTGCCAATATTTTAAATATTAGGGTAGTTGAGGGGATTAAGGATGCCATTGCACATATTGCCAACTATGGTTCAGGTCACTCGGAGGCGATTATTACAGAGAACTACTCAGCTGCAGAGATGTTTATGAATGTCGTGGATGCCGCCTGTGTCTATGTCAATGCCAGTACACGATTTACTGATGGTGGGGCGTTTGGATTTGGAGCAGAGGTAGGAATCTCTACCAATAAACTTCATGCCAGAGGGCCTATGGGGATTAATGAGTTGACCACATATAAGTTCAAACTCTATGGAAATGGTCAAATAAGAAAATAACATTTTATACTTTTCTGTTTAACTATAGAAAATTTAACTATAAAAGAATCGAATATAATTTAAATTAAGAGTGACAGAAATGGATAGAGTA
>Ga0256831_1000953_pt1 | contig 15305 bp, 17 predicted proteins | sample 132544metaG_FD_189087 | JGI IMG/M metagenome (GOLD analysis project Ga0256831, IMG submission 189087) | Hydrothermal vent microbial communities from Lau Basin, Pacific Ocean - 132-544 | ecosystem: Environmental > Aquatic > Marine > Hydrothermal vents | place: Pacific Ocean: Lau Basin | collected...
CTTTTATAGCTTCCTTAAAATTGAACATGTTTTTCACTTTCTTCTTTTGTCCGTTTGAGTACGATATTGTTAATGTGTCGCTTAATAATTCATTTTTAATATTTTCTAACGTTGTTATTGTGTCAACGTACGAGATGGTTGCAATTTCGTTGTAATTTGTGTCGAGCAGTGTTTTAAATTCAACAATCCCATCGTCGTTCGAAAGGTGACTAACAAGGTACGTAAAACGTTTCCTTAATTTACTGTTTTTGCCCAGTGCAAGAATATAGTCTTTAATTACATCGTCGGAATAGTTGCTTTTGTGGTTAAATGATTTTTGGTAAGGAGTGAAAAGCAGCGCAATGTACTCTTTTCGTGAGATGGTAAAATAGTCGGGCTTTTCGGCAACTTTGTAGTTTAAATCGATTGTAGTTTCGTTATCTTTTATTTTATAAGTAAGCGTTTCCGATTCGAGAATTGAAATGAGTTTGTCTTTGTCTTTTATTTCAGAAGGGAAATAGATTTTTACAATTACCGGACAGGCATATTCCGAAAGCATTCCAACGGCATTTGTCTTCTGTCGGAGTAAATTGTTGAGGTAGTAGAAGTCGTAACTGTCGAAAAAGTTTTCGAGTTTTAACGAAACACCGTAAATGGTTTGTATTCCTTTTTTCAACGTTTTTATTGGTACTTTTTGAGGGGTAAAAAGTAGCTCCTCAATCTTTTCTTCGTTTAGCTTTTCGGTATCGTAATAGAGTTTTACCCGGTGGTGTTTTACAAAAGTAGCTACGCCGTAAACGCCATCAACTTTTTTCATTTTATTGGCAAAAGCCATTGAGCTGCCGTAACATTTTATGTTTTTAAGCCCCGATTGGGAAAACACTCCTGCATTGGCAATCTCCTCTGTTTCGCCCCATTTTAGGTCGATGGTTGGAACTTCCCAAACATTACCCAGAATAATGCCAATTGTTGCCAAAACAACGAGTGCAACAACAGGCAGCCATTTTAAACTTTTCTTTTTGTTTATGGTGAGTGTATTATTTACCGGGCAGGCAGTCAAACAGTCGCCACATAAATTACAGTCGACATCTTTTACTGTTTCTACAGCTGCCACATCAATTCCTTGCGGACAATTAATTGTGCAGAGTTGGCAGTCGGTGCACGAAGTTGTGCTACGCGTAATTTTTGCGATGGGGAAGAGGCGGCTTTTTTGCCCCATCAATTCAATAATATATCCTCCTGCACTTGCAATTGCAAGTGGCCAAACGTAACTAATTTCAATTCCAAAACTCAACAGTATTAAATAGATGCCGAGAGTTGCCACAAAGAAGAGAGTAAATTTGAAAATATTGGAAATAGCACCCAGCGGGCATAAATATTTACACCAGAAAAGGCGGATGAATATTGACCCAAGAATTGCAATAGCAATAGAAATAATTGCATAAAGAAGTACCACGTCGGTATCGAATCCAGAGGCAAGTGCATAATACGGATCGAATTTCTTGCAAAATAGTTCGTTCGACTGCAGTGTATAATAGACGGTTATAAAAAGCAGAATATATTTTAGCGAACGCAGTGCTTTGTCGGCAACTCCTTTTATTGTATAACGTATTTTAAATTTATCGCCAATGGAACCCAGCCACTCGCTTACAGTTCCAATGGGGCAAATAAACGAGCAAAAAAGTTTGCTGAAAAGCAATACTCCAACAAACAGTATAGCGCCCATTACAATTTGTGCACTGGTCATGGTACACGAAAGTGCCTGACTAAGCAAGTAACTTCCCAGTGCCTGCATTCCTCCAAACGGGCAATATGCTTCGAAATCGGATGTGGTAATGCTAAAAAGTTGCGGGTAGAAAAAGAGAATTAATATAAAAAGTATAACTCCCCACTGAATAATGTAACGTGGCCAGTTTGTTGCTTTATTAAAAGGTTTCATTCGTTTCTTGCTTTTTCAAATGCCGGTTTTAGAACTGGTTGATGTTTAATTCAGATTGGAAAATCTCTTTTTAGTTGACGGTAACTTTGTCATCGTTCATGAATATCTTTTTTGCTTTTAGCGCATTTATTGCATCTTGTTTTGTTAAAAAGAGGTCTCCATCTTTTTCTTCCCAGGTGTCTCCACGCGAAAGTCCCATTTTTTTACAGCTTTCAACTTCTACCAAACTTACTCTTTCGAGAGCTTTCATAATTATGGCATCTCTTTTAATTTGTACAACTTTAGCTTTTACCGGTTTCCCCTTAATTTCTTTACCATTACCATCGACCTGTACAACCAAACCATAACATATTTTCCCAACTTTTACCCATTCAGGAACTAATTTCCTGAACTCTGTACTCATTTCAACTTTCTTTTCGTCGTATTTATATGAGGCAACTTCTTTCGATTTTTTTTGTGAATTACACCCGGCGAGTGCAAAGATTGCGAGTAATGCAAATAGTAGAAACAGACTTTTCATGTATTATAATTTAAAATTTAGAATCAGGTACCAAGACACAAGAATCAGGAACTAGTAACCAGCAACCATGACGTTTTAACTTAATCATGCTTCTGTGTGTGAAATCTTTTATCATGAATGTTTTATTTAATTATATTTTTAGTTTGAAAAATAATTGTTCAAAATACAAATGTTTTTCCTGAAATAATAGATTTTTAGAGATTATATTTTTAAGTATTTGGGTAAACTTATGTAAAGTAAAATTTATCGCACAAAAAAAGCCACTCAGTCGATGCATAACGAATGAATGGCTTTTTAAAATAAATTATTTATTGATTTTTAGCCCCCGGCAATCTTTTTAGAATCCATTAATAATTCCGATAAAGTCTTCGGCTTTTAAAGCAGCTCCACCAATTAACCCGCCGTCAACATCTTTGTTGGCAAAAAGTTCTTTCGCATTGGTTGGTTTACAGCTTCCTCCGTATAGAATTGAAGTTTCTTCGGCAATCTCGTTACCAAATTTTTCGGCAATAGCCGAGCGAATAAATGCATGAATTTCCTGTGCTTGTTCCGAAGAAGCAGTCACTCCTGTTCCGATTGCCCAAATGGGTTCGTAGGCGATTACAATCTTTTTGAAATCGTTGGCAGACAGTTGAAAGACAGTTTCGTCAAGCTGTTTTTTTACAAATTCGTTTTGTGTTCCTGCTTCGCGAATTTCGAGAGCTTCGCCACAGCAGTAGATTGGTGTTAATCCGTTTTCTAAAGCCAGTGCTACTTTTTTATTTAGTGTTTCACTGGTTTCTCCGTAATATTCACGGCGTTCCGAGTGGCCCAGAATAACATATTCGGCACCTGTCGATTTTACCATTTCGGCCGAAACTTCACCGGTGTATGCGCCTTTTGCTTCGGCTGCACAGTTTTGGGCAGCAACACCAATTCTGTCGGTATTTACTGTTTCAACCACTTTTGTGATGTGCGTAAAAGGTGTTCCCAAAACCACCACCACATCATCGGCGCCTTCGTTGGCAACCAGTGTGTCAACGGCTTTTGCCAACTCAACTCCTTCTTGCAAATTTGTATTGCATTTCCAGTTTCCTGCAACTATTTTTTGTCTCATAGTATTGAATTTTAATTTATTACAACTTCATTAATAGAAATACAAAAATAATAGGGAAAACGGGAATAAACGGTTTCGTTTTATGTGGCTCTTAACAATTAATGGCAATTTAATATCGAAATTAGATGAATCGATTTTATATATGAGGAGTGATAGGAAAGTTGTAAAATTAGTTCAAAAACTTCTCTTGAAACTCGTCGGGAGTTGGTATGTCGTTGTAGTGCCACTTGCCCAATACAGTGCCGGCTTTAATTACCAACAATCCCGGGTTCGACCGAATCATTGTTTTTAGTGTAATTTCGTCGCAATTAAAAAACTCGTAGGGAACATCGTTCTCTTCGGCAAAAACAGCAGCACTTTCTAAGTCGCTTGAGGTGAGGCAAATAAATGATATTTCGTTGTCAATAGCCCATTCTGCCAACGTATTTATCTTTTTCTGCGATTTTGTATTCGATTCGTCGAGATTTTTGGCAACCAGAATAAATACATAATTCTCGTCGTAAATAAAAAAGTCGATAAGGTTTTCTCCGTTGGCATTTTCAATTTGTAAATCGTGAATTGGCGGTTCGTAACCTTTTTGAATAAGTACCGATTTCATATCGCTGAATTCCCAGTTAAGCGTATCTTTCCACGGGTAATTCTTTTCGGTGAATTTCTTTATCTCGCCGTTTTTCTTGTTCTTGTAGTAAAATATATTTTTATAAATCTCTTTTGGTGCATCGTCGGGAGTAGACATTGCATCAGGAATATTTACCCCAATTTTATAGGGGCGAAAATCGAATATCGGCAAGTGATTGTATGAATAGAAAACCACTCCGAAATAGACAATTCCTGCTGCTAAACTTAGAATTAACGGATAGTTTGTTTTACTCTGTGCAACCTTTTTATTACGGTTTGCAAAAACAATAATTGCAAAAGCGATAAGGAGAATATTTTTGTAGAAAGTGTCCCAGTTCGAAATAACGAGTGCATCGCCAAAACATCCGCAGTCGGTTACCGGATTTTTTAACGCAATCCAAAGTGTGAGCGGTAAAAAGAAAGCCATAAACAGCAATCCGAGCCACGAGAAAAAGCGAATTTTAAAGTTGAACAAAAAAGTAACTCCAATAATAAATTCGGTAAAAGCCATTAAAACACCAAGCGGGAAAGCTGCCCATAGCAACCAGTCTAACCCCATAACATTAAAGTAGTCGGTAAATTTATACGACGAGCCCCACGGGTCGATTCCTTTTACAAAGCCCGAAAAAATAAAAGTAATGCCGAAAATTATACGCGAAATGTGGTATGCAATTTTTATCATGGAAATGGGTAGTAGTTGTGGTAATGTTTTAATGCAATTCTATTCCTCTCCGAATTCAATTTTTATCATTGCAAAAACAGCATAATTAATAATGTCCATATAATTTGCGTCAATTCCTTCCGAAATTAATGTTTGCCCGTTGTTGTCTTCAATCTGTTTTGTTCGTTTTAGTTTCATCAGAATTAAATCAGTGTACGAACTAATACGCATGCTACGCCATGCTTCGCCATAATCGTGGTTTTTATCCATCATTAATACTTTGGCTTTATTGAAATATTTATCGTACAGTTCAAGCGTTTTCTCCTCGGCTAACTCCTCTTCCGACGGTTTTAATTCGAGCTGAATTAAACCCATAATTGAGTAATTAATAATTCCTATAAATTCCGGGCGAATTCCTTCGTCAACTTTATTTATACCGGTTTCTTCAATTTGTCGGATTCGGTTAGCTTTAATAAAAATTTGGTCGGTAACCGAAACCGGACGTAAAATTCGCCAGGCAGTTCCGTAATCGCTCATTTTCTTCAAAAAAATACTTCTGCAAATTTCAATTACTTTGTCGTACTGTTTATTCGTTTTATTCATTGTTTTGAAAAAATCTTTATCGAGAATCTGTTTTTCTAATTTCGCTAAATTAATCTTTTTTGACAGGATTTGTTGTTGAACAACCATTGATTTCAGAAAATAATAATTTTTATTGGGCTTGGTTATTACTATGTTTTTCGACGAAGTGGCAAAAAGAACAAGCATAATCTCGATGTGCGTCGGGACAAAAAGCTATTTGTTTGAGTATATTAACAGGTTTTCATTACATTTGTGTTTGTCATATTGTTAAATTAAAAATTGAAATACACATGTTGATTACACAATCGGCAGGTAAATTCCTCAAAAGAAAAAATACAATTAACGTTGGTGGTAACCTTATCGATTTTACGGTGCCAATAGTTATGGGTATTGTAAATGTTACTCCCGACTCGTTTTACGATGGAGGGAAAATGGAAGATGAGAAGGTGCTTCTCGCTTCTGTTGAGAAGATGATTAACGACGGTGCCGGTATTCTCGATATTGGGGCGGTTTCAACTCGTCCGGGAGCGGCAGTTGTTTCTACGAAAATTGAGCTGAGCCGGTTGTTGCCTGCTGTTCAGACCATCAGAAACAGTTTCCCCGATATCCCAATTTCTATCGATACTTTTCGGTCGTGGGTGGCTGTGCGTGTTATCGACGAAATAGGCCCCGTAATTGTTAACGATATTTCTGGTGGTTCGTTAGACTCGAAAATGTTTGAAACAGTTGGGAAAATGAGGGTTCCCTATATTTTATCGCACATTCAGGGAACTCCAAAAGAGATGCAGGAGAATCCGCAGTATGACGATATAATTAAAGATATTTCGACCTATTTAAGCGAAAGGGTTAAACGGTTGACAAAATTTGGCGTGTTAGATATTATTATCGACCCCGGTTTCGGATTTGGTAAAACCGTAGATCATAATTACGATTTGCTAAACCGGTTAGATTCATTTAAGGTATTCCAGCTTCCAATGCTGGTGGGAGTTAGTCGTAAGTCGATGATTTGGAAAGCGTTGGGAAGTAGTCCCGAAGAAGCTCTTAATGGAACAACCGTGGTAAATACGCTGGCTTTAATGGGGGGGGCCGATATTTTGCGTGTTCACGATGTAAAAGAAGCGGTTGAAACGGTTACTATTTTTTCGGAAATTAAGGCAACTTTAAAATAATGCTTGCATTTATTACCATACGATTTCTCGACATTCTCGACATTATTCTGGTCGCTATTTTGCTCTATCAGGTTTACCGGCTGATAAAAGGAACGGTAGCATTTAATATTGTTATCGGAATGTTTTCGCTCTATTTACTGTGGCTGGTTGTGAGAGCATTGAATATGGAGCTGCTTGGCTCTATAATGGGGCAGTTTATCGGGGTGGGAGTTATTGCGCTAATTGTGGTTTTTCATCCCGAAATTCGAAAATTTCTACTGTTTATAGGAACAAATTATACAATTAACAAGGTGTTGTCGCTCGATAAATTATTTGGGACAACAAAAAATAAAGTTATCGATCATCAACAAATCGATGCAATTGTTGATGCGTGTGTGTCGATGGCAAAAACAAAAACGGGTGCATTAATTGTAATTGCAGGCAATTCGGAGTTAAAAGACCAGATTATTACCGGAGAAAAGTTGAATGCAAAAATATCATCGTCGTTAATCCGGACAATTTTTTTTAAAAATACACCACTGCACGATGGTGCTGTAATTATAACGGGAAATAAAATCTCGGCTGCCGGATGTATTTTGCCGGTAACACAAAAAGATCTCGATAAAGCACTTGGATTGAGACACCGGGCGGCGGTGGGAATTACCGAAATTACCGATGCAATTTGTTTAATTGTATCGGAAGAGCGCGGCTCAATATCGTTTGCAAAAGGCGGAGAAATTAAACGTAGAATTTCGAAAGAGGTGCTTACTACTCTTTTAGAAGAGAATTTTCATTCCAATAATTCATAAAAGTTTTAATCATTTTTTTGTGTAACTCTCAAGCTCCGGGTTATACCATTTTTCGTTCGCGCTTTATATTTTCATACGCTTCGTTTACTTTCTGAAATTTCTCTTTTGCTGCTTTTACAAAATCTTCGCCTAAATTGCTCACTTTGTCGGGGTGATATTTCATTGCCATCTTTCGGTAGGCTTTTTTTATCTCATCGTTTGATGCCGAAGGATTGAGACCAAGTATTTTATAATCGGCATCGGTATTTCGAATAAACATGGCTTGAATGGATTCGAAATCGTACGAGCTAATTCCCATTCGGTTACAAATTTGGGCAATCAATTCTTTCTCGGTATTATCGATATTTCCGTCGGCTTGTGCAATTCCAAACAGAAAATGTACCAGTTGAAGCCGTGCCGAGTAGTTCATGTTTTGTGCTATTTGTAAGCTAACATCGTCTATTGGAATGGTCTGTTTTAAAATATCGCGTAACATTTTAACAGCTTCGTTTGCCGATGCTGTTCCGAAGTTGTGAACAAGGAATTTTTTAACATAGTCGAGTTCTGATTTCAATACTTTCCCGTCGGCTTTCATCACTGCTGCTGCCAGTACAAGTAAACTGGCTACATATCCTCCCGAGGTTGTTCTTCTTTGGTGCGATTTTCCGTGTGGTGTTGTTTGCGCAGTGGCATCGAATGCCGAACCAATTACAAAACCGAAAATTGCTCCAATTGGGCCGCCTGCAAAAGCGCCAAGTCCGGCCCCAATCCATTTACCAAATTTTGCCATATTGTTTTATCTGTTTGTCTGTTTTTATTATTTCAGGGAGAATTAAACTCCTGTTGTCATTTTTTATTTCAATAGTAGCCAGCTTGCGTAGTTGCTCGTCGGTCCACTGTTTTTCCATTCGCTTCAACACCATCTCTTTCGAAATATTATCGCGTTTCATTACTCTCTCCAGCCTCTCTTCTTTTGGAGCCGTAACCAGAATGGTGAAATCCATATCTTTATACAGCCCGCTTTCAAATAGAATTGCAGCTTCGTGAATTACATATTTTGTTGTTTGCCTTTTTTGCCAACGCCGAAACTCTTCTTTTACTGCCGGATGAATTAGTGCATTAATTTTTGCGAGTTGAATATCATCATTGAGAATTATTTGGGCAAGTTTTTTTCGGTTAACTGTTCCATTATTCATATAAATACCCGAACCGAACAGATGAATCAACTCTTTTTTTATTTTCGGGTTTGAATTAATCAGGTTTTTAGCAACCACATCGGCTTCGAATACAGGTACGCCAAGAAGTTTGAAAACTTTGCAAACAGTAGATTTTCCACTGCCAATTCCACCGGTTATTCCAATTGTAAATCCCATTCGAAATAAATTAATTGGTTTCAATCAGGAATTCAACATGAGTGGGTAAGTACCTTATAATTTTCAAATTTGGAACGTCGGAATGAACATTGACTTTTAAATTTGTCGTTTCCGAATCAATAGAATTATAATCGACAAAAACCTTGAATTTGGTTGCATTAATATTTTCAAACTCGCTTAATCCAACTAAAACTGATACTTTAATTTCCGATGGGAAAAGTTTAATTCTAATGCTGTCGGGTTTATTCTCAATTATTACAGGAACTTTTATTGCTTTTTCGGTAAACTTCTCAACCGGAATTTCAAGTTGAACTTTATTGGTGTTTAAACTTGTGTTTTCGGGGTGAAGGATACTTAAAGTTGTGCTAACCGTTGCATTAAGTTTCTCGAATGTTTTGTTTTCGGTTTTCAGCGAGTGTATTTTTTCTAATACAATGGCCGGACCTGTGATTTCGACTTTTGAGGGTGAAATAATAACAGGTTCTTTTAAGTGAAATTGGGGCTTAAAATCTAAACTAATTTCAGCTTCAACCGAAACGGTTTTTGTTTGCAAACTATCAAGTTTAATAAAAAATACTTCGGGCTGAACATTCTTAATTGCTATTTCGTTACTCACCTGATTTGAAATTTGTCGTTTCAGTTTACCCGTATTAATTCGGTATCCATTGGGCGAGTTTTCAATGGTTTTTATAATATCGCTAATATCCAGAATTATTGGAGAAAGCGACAAGCTAAACTTATGCCTGAGAAGCGTAAAACCGTGTGCGTCGACATTTAGTTCTAATTCCGACGGAAGTTCGTTGGCAATAAATTGGCCTTTGGGAGCATCGATAAATTTTACAGGATAGGAGAGGGTGGTTGAGTAGTCTTTACTTAACGCATTTAAAAACCAAAGTGTTGTGGCAATAAGCAGACAAACCGAAAAAACAATAACGCGTTTGTCTTTTCTAAGTTTTTCTATTTGAAAATATTCCGATATCTTCGACAGATTTTGTTTCATTAATTACAAAAATAAGGTTTTAACACAAATCAAACTATTTCTGCAATAGAAATATACAAAGCCGGCAAATATTTTACAAAACATTTTTTTGTATTAAACATTTTTGCACGAGAATTGTATAAGTATAAAGCACTTTTATAACCTGCTTTTTTTTCGTAAATTGAAGTAAAATTATGTATAACTAAAAACAATGTATTATGTCAGATTCATTAAAAGTATTTTTTGGGATGATTATTGGTGCAACTGCCGGAGTTGTAGCCGGAGTATTAATAGCTCCAACTAGTGGTAAAGAGACCCGCGAAAGAGTTCAGGACAAAACCGTAGAGCTTTTGGAAGGTATTAAAGAACTTCTTTCGAAAGAAGCCGAAGAGAAAGCCGGCGAGGAAGCAAAATAAATTTGTATTTTGCTCCTGAATGAGAAACAGTTTTTAATGTGACGGGCGCACATCATTTTTGTGCCCGTCATAATTCTTTTACTAAAAATAATTACAATGAGTTCTCTTAGTCTATTTAAAAGAATAGAAAATTATATTATTTCCAGACTTTTACTGTTGAAACTAGAGTCGCACGAGTTAATTGGGAAACTTGTTGTACTAATGGTTAGCTCGTTTTTATTTATTAGCGTAGTGAATATAATACTGTTTTTTTTAGGAATTACATTTTCGTTGTTTATTGGCGAATTATTAGGAAGTACCATTTACGGGTTCGCAGTAACAACTCTGTTTTTTGCTGTAATTTTAATAATTCTTATTGTTTACCGTGAAAGGATAATTGAAAGCCCAATTATGGATGCAGTAATTAGGGAGTTAAATAAACCTGATAAGGATGAAGAAAAAGGAGAAAAGTAGAATTTCGAATTATAACGAGTTGTTGGCAATAAAAAGGACGCTTCGAAAGAATATTGCTAATCAGGAAGAGTCGTTAAGTAACGACATTTTTAGTTTAAATCATTTATACAATACCTATGTAAAGGTTTTTATTTCGAAGAAAAAAGGGAAGAAGAAGCTAGATAATAAGAATGTTTTGGCTTTAAATGATATGATGACTGAACTGATAAATCCACTGGTTAAAAACAGTAAGCATAAAGATGTTTATGCTCCGGTTCTCTCGTTAGGAATATCGGTACTGGTTGTAAATTTGCTAAATAACTCTTTTCAAAAGAATAAATCGACTTCAGACTAATTCAAAAATATTATTTATAAAAGCAAAAAACGAGTAATAGTAATTACTCGTTTTTTTTGTTGGTGATCCCACCGGGATTCGAACCCAGATCATAAGAACCGGAATCTTACATTCTATCCATTGAACTATGGGACCAATTTTGTGCTGCAAAAGTAGCAAAATTCTTTTTACAATGACGAACTAAAATCAACTTGTGTTAACATTAACAATGTTAATAAATTGATTGAACGAAGAATATTTTCGATAGAAGTTATCTGTACATTTGTCGCCGAATTAAAGTGGAGAAAAATGGAAGTGTGGATTAAAGATGTAAGTGATTGGTTTATTACTTATTGCAATTCGTTTAAGAACTTATCGGAAGAACAGAAACGAAATTTTGAAATAAAGAAAGCTCATTCTTTACGGGTTGCTAATCTTTCGGTTCAGTTAGCCGAAAAATTAGATTTTAATATTGATGAAAAAAAACTGGCCTTTTTTATAGGTGTGTTTCACGATATTGGCAGGTTTAAACAGTTGGTAGAGTTTAATACATTCGACGATTCCAAATCGGTTGATCATGCAAAATACTCTATTCAGGTAATTACTGAAGCGAAGATTTTTGAGAATTTTGGGATTGAAGGAAAAGATTTGGTGTTGGAAGCAATCTTTTATCACAATAAATTTAAGTTGCACGAAAATTTATCGGATCAGGAACTAAGGTTTGCCAAATTAATTCGCGATGCTGATAAAATTGATATATTAAAAGTACTGACTGATTACTATTCTTCTCGCGATAGTACTCCTAATCATGCATTAACCTGGGAGTTGCCGCAGGGAACATCAGTCTCTCCGGTAGTAGCAAAAGAGGTGTTGGGAGGGAAATTGGTATCGAAAAAGAATGTCGCTTCTGTGATTGATGTTAAGATTATGCAAATGTCGTGGGTGTACGATTTTAATTATCGTCCATCTTTTGAATATGTTTTAAAGAAGCGTTTTTTAGAAATTATTTACGAAACGTTACCCAAAAACGATTTGGTGATTGAGATTCACCGGAAAATAAAAGTGTATTCGGAAAATAAAATTTATGGGAAGTATAAAAGTCGCTGATCGAATAGTGTGTTTATGTAACTCGGTGACAGAAAAAGAGATTTTGTCTTTTTTAAAACGGGGAGCGAATTCAACTGCTGAAATTCAGCGGTTAACCGGAGCCGGAACATCTTGTGGCCGGTGCTTACCTGTAATCGACAATATGGTTTCAACCTATAAAAAGAAAAAACCCAAGGAACAGCAAACAAAGCTAAACCTCGGGTTTTAAAAGTGTATCTATTTGTATTAGAAGTAGCGCGGAGAAACAATCTTCTCTTTTAAGAATCGAATTTCGTACGATACCATTACTTCGTGCGAACCGTTACTGTGGTTATGTATATTTGTTGTTGTGTAATCGAAAGCATATCCCACGCGTAACTTTTTATCGAAAATCCATTGAGCAATAAAACCAAACGAGTCACCGGTTCTGTACATGGCGCCTAACCAAAGTTTCTCTTTAATTAAGAAGTTTGCAGTTAGGTCGAGTTCAACCGGAGCACCTGTATTCGAACTGAATGTTGCTTTTGTAAGCATTGTTGGTTTGAATTTTAAGTTTTCGCCCAAATTGAATACCAAACCTGCCATTAAATAGTAGTGACGCATTTCCGATTCTACCGAATAATTGTCCAGGTTATTGTCGAATTTATTGTTAATAATTTTTGGGATTGAAAATCCGACATAATACCTTTTGTTGTACAAGAAGGCACCCACTCCAAAGTTTGGCATAAACTTATTGTTTATTACTCCTTGAAAAGATGGGTCAGTTAATCCTTTATCGTAAGTTTGATAGGCATTTAAATCGTTGGTGTATGTTGTAAAACCTCCTTTTAATCCTAAACGTAAATTGGTTTTCTCTTTTATTTTTACCAAATACGAGTAGTCGGCAAACATATAAAAACGTTTTTCAATACCTACTTTGTCGCTAATAAGATTAAGCCCGAGAGCTACTCTTTCGTTTTTCAATGGTGCCTGCATCGAGAATGAATAGGTTTGTGGTGCTCCATCGAAACCAACCCATTGCTGACGAGCAAGAGCCATAAAACTTAGTGCTTCCCATGTTCCTGCGTAAGCAGGGTTAATGGTCTGTGTATTAAACATGTATTGTGTATACATTGGGTCCTGTTGCGCATTCGATGTCAAACTTGCAGACACAAGTAACAGAATCCCTAATCCTTTGATAATATTTGCTTTAATTTTCATAATTTCTAATTTTTTCAGATTAAACATTTATTACCTATTAAGGAAAATTGTACCTGCTTTTGGTTCTTTTCCATCATCTAAATACAAGATGTAGAAGTAGGTTCCAGGCGGTAGCCTGTCTTTACCCACCGTCCATCCATTGGAAGAGCGTCCGTCCCACCATGCATTAATGGTTCCCCATTGGTCGACATCTCCATAGTTTTCTTTTTCGTAAACCAGATTTCCCCATCGGTTGTAAATCTCAATTTTCAAACTATGAAGATCGCATAAGTCTATTACAAAGTAGTCGTTAATTCCGTCATCGTTTGGCGAGAAGCCGTTTGGAATAAAGAATTCACACGGTTCATCAGGATTTGGAGCAGGTGCAGGTTGGTATGGATCTCTCCAGTCACGAATTCCATTGTCGTTTTCGTCTTGAAGAGGAGCTAAACTTCCTTCAGGGTTGTAGTAATTTGTCCAACCATTTATTGCATCGTACACATCATCCAAACCATCTTTGTCGGCATCGGCAAATGTTGTTGGAGGATCGATGTCTGCAACATGGTCGAAGTTGGCGTCAAATCCTTCAATGTTGTCGGCAATGTCGTCATCGTCGGCATCTAAATCAAGATAATCAGGATATCCGTCTCCATCGGTATCAACAGCTCCGTAATAGGTTCCTGTTCCATTGCCAATGGTGTCGTATGCATTGTCCCAACCATTTCCGTTTGAGTCGCTGCTGGTAAGTCTTATAAATTCACCTTCGCGTTGCCACTCTTCGTTATCAGTAATTCCATCGTTATCAGAGTCAATGTCAAGATAATCGAAAATACCATCACCGTCAGTGTCTCGATATGTTGCCGATTTAGAGTCTCCGTCTCCGGTAAATCCTTCATCAATATCTAATATTCCGTCGTTATCGTCATCAATATCATCAATGTCGGGAACACCATCGCAGTCTGTGTCAAGCAACAAGTTAATTGTAACAGTTGCTTCAGAACAGTTTTCGGTATTTACGTTGTGACAAATTTTATAGGTGAACGATACAGTTGCTGCTGATGCATCATCGTTTACGTAGAGCAGCGAACCATCGCTAATATCGACCTGAACAGAACCAGGTAGATCGGATGTAAGTGTCATTGTTACACCTGCATCAGAGATTCCAACATCGTTAGCAAACAGGTTCATATCCCCTGTTATTTTGCCTCCGCGACAAACTACCAATGTAAGAACATCGTCGGTTGCTCTGAGAGCATTAATTCCACAATCGGCATCGCCCTCTTCAATACTAACATTTGCTGTACAGGTTCCAACGTTTCCGCTAACATCAATTACGGTAAGTGTAACTTCGTTATTGCCAACATTGGCACAAGTGAAATCTTCCTTGTCGATAAACATGGTGTCAATGCTGCAATTGTCGGTAGAGTTATCGTTAATATCCTGAACAAGGAGTTTAAATGTTCCTTGTTCGTCGAGTTGAGCAACCATGTCTTTGCAGTGAACAACTGGTGCAATGGTATCTTTAATTGTAATACTGCTTTGGCAAGTTGTGCTGTTTCCACAAAGGTCGGTAGCAGTAATTGTAACTGTTGCTCCTTCAGCTCCGGCTTCCGAACAATCGAAAGTTGATTTTGAAACCTCAATTGAAATGTCCTCGCTTGGAGTACAGTTGTCGGTTACTGTACCGGCTATTGCTGCAATGTCATCATCGCTAAACTCATAGTCCCCACTTTCGTTTAGATAAATTGTTATTGGACTACAATTCATTATAGGTTTAGTGGTGTCCTTAATTGTTACTGTAGCAGTGTCTGTCAACCCGGTAGCTGTCTCTGTTAATGTATAGTCTATTGGCGTTGGGTCGGTGGTGAAACCGTCCTCAGGGTCGAATGTAAGTTCTCCTGTTGCAGGGTTGTAAGTCCAGGTTCCTTCGCCTGATACTACCAATGTTGTCTGATCTCCGGCTGTGGACGGGTCAAGGTCTACTGTCACATCTCCTGGTGCAGGAGTTGTTCCATCGCCAAGAAGATCGTTGTCAAGGATGTTTAGAGTAGTTTTTACACCCGGTACATTACCGTTGCTGCTGTCATCGTTTGCTGTTGGGTTTACTTCGCCATAAGTTACAGTTACTGTAGCAGTGTCTGTCAACCCGGTAGCTGTCTCTGTTAATGTATAGTC
>Ga0256831_1000954_pt1 | contig 15301 bp, 15 predicted proteins | sample 132544metaG_FD_189087 | JGI IMG/M metagenome (GOLD analysis project Ga0256831, IMG submission 189087) | Hydrothermal vent microbial communities from Lau Basin, Pacific Ocean - 132-544 | ecosystem: Environmental > Aquatic > Marine > Hydrothermal vents | place: Pacific Ocean: Lau Basin | collected...
CTATAATTGAAACGCTCGAAGTAATGTCTGACGAGGAGCTAATGGAATCTATTAGAAGGGCTGAGGAAGACGTTAAAGCTGGAAGGGTTAGACCTCTCGAAGAATTTCTAAAGGAGTTAGATGATTAATACGCCTTCTTCCTATGCTTTATCGTCATCAAAGTGACTATTCTACTCTTTTCGTCGATTTCGTATAAACTCTTTCAACTCTAATCGTCCACTTTCCCGATAGGTCGTGTGATAACGGCTTTCCGAGCTTGGGATTCTCTCTGAGCTTGTCGATAACCTTTAAAATAGCTTCTTTTAGCTTTTTATTCTTCTTAGTCAAAGCTTTGAATTCTTTTTCGAATTCTTGCGTTACGTATATTTTGACACAACTATTATTCGATTTAGATATATTTATATTTTTTGCTCCACTATCGATAAATCTACAATAATGATAATTTACCATGCAAAACCGTTTTATCTTACCGAACAACTTTGGCTATGTATAGGCTTGTGTGTATCGAATGCGGTAGGGAGCATAATGAAGATAGATACACCTGCGAGTGCGGTGGACTGCTTGAGGTTAGGTTTGAAGATGTCGAGATCGATTTCGAGCTTGACGGAAAGAATTTGAGCGTTTGGAAGTATCGTTGCCTCTTACCGGTTAAAATCGATCCCGTAACTTTAAAGGAAGGTGGAACTCCCCTCTACCGCTGTAACAACATATCTAAAGACGTTGAGCTATACGTTAAGCATGAAGGGTTGAACCCTTCTGGCTCTTTCAAGGATAGAGGAATGACCGTGGGAGTTACGAAGGCTTTGGAATTCGGTAAGAGAGCTGTTGCATGTGCGTCCACTGGAAACACGTCCGCATCTATGGCTATGTATTCCGCAAAAGCGAAACTGAAGGCTTACGTCCTCTTACCAGCTGGAAAGGTTGCTTTGGGTAAGGTCGCTCAAGCTTTGATGCACGGAGCTAAGGTTATAGCCATAAAGGGGAATTTCGATAGGGCTTTGGAGTTGGTTAGGGAGGTTTGCGATAAGATGGGATTTTACCTCTTGAACTCGGTAAACCCCTTCAGACTCGAAGGTCAGAAAACGATAGCCTTTGAGATAGTTGACGAGATAGGTGTCCCAGATTACGTAATATTGCCAGTGGGAAACGCTGGAAACATCTCCGCTGTATGGAAGGGATTTAAAGAGCTCAGGAAGTTCGGTTTGATAGATGAACTGCCCAAGATGGTTGGAGTTCAGGCTGAGGGAGCTAACCCGATTTACAGAGCGTTTTTGGAAGGGAAAGACAGAATAGATCCAGTTAAGAATCCGGAAACGATAGCCACAGCCATAAGGATCGGAAATCCAGTCAACGCAAGGAAGGCCTTAAAAGCTATATACGAATCTGAGGGGTTGGTCGTTCAAGTAAGCGATGACGAAATTTTGGAATCTCAGAGGGCTTTGGCGAGGGATGAAGGTATCGGAGTTGAACCCGCATCTGCATCGAGCTTGGCTGGTTTTAAAAGGTTGGTAAATGATGGTGTGATCGATAGGGGAGACGTTGTGGTTTGCGTTGCAACTGGAAACCTTTTGAAAGACCCCGAAACAGTTCTCAAGGTTTGCGGAAAGCCCGTAGAGGTTTCTGCGGATTTCAACGAGATATTGAAGGTTCTATGAGGGAACTGAAGAGAAAGCTCGTTCACTTCACAGGGCTTGTAGTTCCCGCGATATACGTCTACTTCGGTAGAGATTTCGCGATCTCTTTCTTGATAGTAGTATTGGCAATCTTTTCTCTCTTCGAACCGATTAGGTTGGATGCTAAGCTTAGAGAAGAGATAAAGAGAGGTATCAAGCTATACGTTAGAATCGAGGATTTCGAGAGGGTCATTGAGGAGATAACGAGATCGCACGAGAGGAGTAGGATTGGTGCCCACATCTACTTTGTTGTTGGAGCTTTGATAGTCGTTTGGTTTACCCCAGATTTTGCCGTCGGTATAGTAACAGTCGCGGTGGTAAGCGATGCTTTGGCGTCTTTAATCGGGAGGTTCGGAAGGTTTAGGTTTAGGGGCAAATCTCTTGAAGGTTTCTTGGCTTACTTCGTATCCGCAGTTCTCGTATTGAGCCACTTCAACTGTCCCCATCCATTCGTTCTGTCTTTGGTTGGAGCCCTCGTTGAGTTGATGGGCGTTCCTCCAGACGACAACTTCTCGTGTCAAGTTGCCATGTGCGTGACCGCAACTCTTTTGAAGTTGCTAACTTAAAGTCCGAATCTTAATAATGTCCGAACGTTCGGGTTTTCGTGCGAACAGTTACCGTTTTAATCTATCCGCTACCTCGGTTGAAAATGGAAGAGGTTCACTGGGCCGATGCAATTGCGGATGAACTTCTAAAAATCAGAAGGGATCACAGAATCGCAACTGGAATAACCCCTTCAGGCCCGATACACTTGGGAAACTTGAGGGAGATGCTCACAGCGGATGCGATAAGGAGGGCCGTAATAGATAAGGGAGGTGAAGCTGAGATAGTTTACATCGCGGACACTTTCGACCCTCTGAGGAGGAGGTATCCGTTTCTGCCAAAAGAATACGAGGACTACGTCGGAATGCCCCTAAGCTTGATACCCGATCCGGAGGGATGTCACGAAAACTACGCTGAGCACTTCCTCCAACCCTTCTTGGAGTCTTTGGAGATTCTGAACATACCGGTCGAGGTTAAAAAGGCACACGAGATGTATGAGAAAGGAGAATACGAGGAGGTCACGAGGGTAGCTTTGGAGAACAGAGATCGGATAGCTAAGATTCTTGCTGAAGTTACCGGTAGGAAGATTGAAGAGGACTGGAGTCCCTTCATGCCCCTCTGTAAAAACTGCAGGCGTTTGACCACTACAAAAGTTGTAAGCTTTGAAGGTCGTAAAGTTGGATACGTTTGCAGTTGCGGTAGCGAAGGTGAAGTCAGTTTGAGGGAGGGAAAGCTCGTTTGGCGTGTCGATTGGCCGGCCAGATGGAAGATACTGGGTATAACGTGCGAACCATTCGGCAAGGATCACGCTTCAGCTGGAGGTAGTTACGATACTGGAAAGAGGATAGCCAAGGAGATTTACGGAATAAATCCGCCGTATCCGGTTCCCTACGAATGGATAAACCTCAAGGGAGTCGGGGCTATGAGCTCGTCTAAAGGTGTCGTCGTTCCGGTTAGGGAGTTCGTAGAGATAGTTCCCCCCGAGATCGTGAGATACGTAATAATAAGGGTCAAGCCTAAAAAACACATAGACTTCGATCCCGCAAACCTCTTGGACTTGGTGGACGAGTTCGAGGATGGTTTGAAGAAGGGGGACAGATCGGTCGAGCTTTCCATGATACCCAACGTCGTTTACAGCGACGTTCCCTTCAGACACCTCATTGTCGTCGGACAGATTGCTAAATGGGATTTGAACAAGGTTTTCGAGATTCTGGAGAGGAACGGGTATAGGATAGACGACGCAACAAGAAGGGACGTTGAGAGGAGAATAAAATACGCCAGAGCTTGGCTTGAGAGGTTTGCGAGCGATAGACTGAAGTTCGAAATCGTCGAAGACGTGGATAGGAGTTCCTTCAGCGAGGATGAGTTGAAGTTCTTGAAGGAATTTGCCGAATCTCTGAGGGAAGATGCGAGTGCTGAGGAGATACACAACAGAGTTTACGAAGTTGCCAACGCTTTGGGCATTAAACCTTCGAAGGCCTTTCAGGCCATCTACAAGGCCATACTTGGTAAGAACTACGGGCCGAGAGCTGGATATTTCATAAAGACTCTCGGAGTGGGTTGGTTCAAGGAGAGGGTCAAGAAGATAGTTGAAAAATTAAAATAAAATTTAAATTAACCCCTCCCTACGTAACTCCTCGTAAGCATCTACAGCACAGTTCGCTATCAGCGTCATGGCCTTTCCAAGCGTTTCGATTGCGGAATCGACATCGACAAAATCGACGTTGGAAACGATATCGTAAACCTCCTTGAACCTTCCGTCCCTCGTCGAGTTGTATGCTATTCCAACTTCAACGCTAAGAGCGGAGAAGAATTCCGAAACTACCTTCAAACCGCCGTCAAATTCCTTATCCTTTAAATTTTCCAAAGCTCTGACGAGCTTCATCCCTATTATAAGCTCGGACTTCAGCTTTTCAGAATACTGGTAGAGTTTCAGAGCGTCCATCGAAGGAAATTTAAGGCGGTGGTATTTAACGGTTGTGTGGGATGATGAACGTTCAAATCTGATCATGATGAGACTGGGCAGGACTGACCGATGTGAGAAAATCCTTCAAACGCTCGAAAGGTTTAAGATTGCAAACCTTGTATGGCGGAATCCCCTTCAAATCCGCCTCGATAATCCTTTCATCGAACGGAATCTTGGCTACGAATTTCAAATCGCCCACTTCAAATCCTCTATCCTTGTTCAAAACGAAGTAAACCCTTTCGATACCTATATCCCTTGCCAATCTCTCTATCTTTTTGGCGGTCAGTATGGACTTCACGTTCGGCTCTACAACCGCAAGCATGACGTCAACTCCTCTGGCCGTTCCCCTACCCAAGTGCTCTATTCCAGCGTCCATGTCCATGAGCAGGTAATCGCTCTTGAGAATGGCATGCCTCAAAACGGCCCTCAGAAATGCACTCTCGGGGCAGAAACAACCCTCTCCACCCTTCTCAATAGTCCCCAAAACCAGAACCTTTATTCCGTCCTCGTTTCTTACGGAATACTTTTCGATGACGTCATCGACCTTCGGATTCAGCTTGTATATCAATCCCCTTCCAACCCTCTCGTATATCAAATCCTTCAGCTCCGATAACGGCTTGAAATCCTTAACTCCCAAAGTCAGAGCCAAGTTCATTGATGGATCGCAATCGATTGCCAAGACCTCCCCCTCTCTCGAAAACAAATAGGATAGTATTGCGGTAATCGTTGTTTTCCCCACCCCTCCCTTTCCAGCTATTGCGATCTTCATCTCACTATCGACGCCTTCAGGTTTTTCATGTTTTCAGACTTCTTCATCTCAGCCAACTTTCTCAAAGCGTTCAAACCCTTCTCGCCAATGTTTTTAACCTCAACCTTGTCTTTGATACCCTCGAAAACATCTAAAGCCTTTTCGCTCCTTAATATTACGGTGTTCCATCCGTTTGGCGAGCCAACGCTTCCAACGCTTACGTCCGCAAGCTCTGCCGAAAAGTCCAAGCAAACCCTGCAACCGTCCCTCATCAGGTGTTTCATGTCCTTTATGGGTATCTCCCTCCTTCCATCACCCTCTACTATGAACTTGCCCTTCTTTATGTCGAACCTCCTAACGCTATCCAAATCTATCCCGATCTCCTCGAGGTATCTGAAGAACTTCGACGAGTTGAAGGTTTCCATGCAGAAAAGACCAACGGTTAAAACTATCTCTCCGTTGAAAGCGTAATCCAAATCTTGCAACTTCCTAACCGCTTGGATGTGGCAGGGCAGTCCGACGAAGGCGACTCTCAAACCCTCATCCAATGCCTTTCCCAGAGCCAAGAGACTTGGGCACTGAGTGTATTTCGATCCGGCGGATTCAAGTATATCCTTCCTGCTCTTCGCTATGAAGGGCTGAGGATTCCAGTCGTAGGACTTTGCAACTATGCACGCATCGACGATACCCTCTTCCAAGAGGTGAACGAGAAGTGTTGTTGTGAATCCACCGTCCTGACACACACCCCTTATCTCCTCATCCAGAGTCCTCGCACAGATTATCTCTCTGTAGAAACCCAAGGTTTCGTCCTCTCTGACACCGTTCAAAAACTTCTTCTCTAAACTCTCAACGTTTATTTCGGTTCTCGGGCAAACGTCGTAGCACATTCCGCAGTCGAAGCAGTTCTTCGCGTAGGGTGTCTCGTTTTCGTAAAATACGTTCTCACAAAATGCCCCACACGCTCCGCAGTAGCAACATATGTCCTCCAAAATCACGTCACTCATAAGGTCGGAAAAGCTCTTCCGCATCTCACCACCCCCTTATAAAAAGTTACACTCCTCAAAGGCTTCAAATTCAACTTCAAACCTCCAAAATGGTTTCTGAATATGACCTCAAGGAGATCTATACCGTAAACTTCTCCGTAAGCTATGCATGGAGTCGTTAATCTTGCGTTGACGTCCACGACGAACGGAATATCAGAAACAACCAGATCCACTCCGACGTAGCCGTGCAATCCCTTTATGCAATCCACGACCTTAATAGCTTCCTCGTAAACCTCTCTATCCAACTCGTATGGGGTTTTGAAACCGACGTATCTAAATCCGTTCAAAATCTGCCTGTTTCCACTCAGTATTTCGACGTCCTCCCCAACCAGAAGTGAGACGCTTACGTTTTCCCCCTTAACAAACTCCTGAGCTACGTATCCTTTTGGAACATCGTTATCAAACCTTATTCCGTATCCGTCACACCCCATCCTCGGTTTTATCAAGAATTTGCAGTCCAAGGGTTTTAAAGACGTTTTTGGAACGTTCACCTTCCCCTTCAACCTCCTGTAGAGTTCCCACTTGTCAGACGTTACCTCTATCGCCTTGGAATCGCTACCTAAGTTTTCGCACATCCTTTCCGCCTTGGAGGTTAGCTTGTAAAGGACGTTGTCGATTTCGGGTGCTACTACGAGGAAGTATTCGCTCTCCTCGAGGAACCTAACGAAATCCTCCCTCCAATTCGATGTTTTGGGTAGATTTAAATTCAGGTCTCTTCTGACGAAGGATTTGGGTTTCAGTTTGGAGTTTATAAGAGTTTTGAACATCCTCAATCCTTCCGAACTCAGGCCGTTGAAGTCGTTCGCACAGGTGGTGTATTCGAATACGAATATCATAGCCTTTCTAACAGTTTAACCTTTCTCAAAATCTCTCCATCCTTCGAGTGAGGTGTTCTCAAGACCGTATCGTTGCCCTTCTCTATCTCCCTCGCACTGTCCGCAAGAATTCCCGCAATTCTCATCATCTCGTGTGCGGTCGCACATAGGAGTGTGAACCTCTCGAAGTCCCTCTCAACGAAGCATGCTCTGGATGTTATCTCTCCAACCTTCTCTGCTATGTAGTAACTCGCCAGAGCCTTGGCCTTTGCGTATGGATTTGAGAAACCGCCGAACTCTACCGCCTTCAACCCATCGACGACAAGTTTCGGAACATAATCCTCCTTCAAAGCCCTGTCAATTTCCGTTTGAATCAACCTGATTACGCCCGTTACGGCCAAAACCCTCAAAACGTCCGAGTTGAAAAGGGTCATCTCAGTGGGATCCAAAAATTCCCTCCTCGCACCTATCATGGAATCCGCCTTCACTATTATGTAACCGCATTTCACGCTTTCAAGCCACTCCTTGCTCGCGTTGTCCGATACAACTACCGTTTTGAACGGAAACTCCAACTCATCAGGTTTCAGGTTGTAGCTCACGTTCGGACACGCAATTATGAGCAGATCGCACTCCCCAACCTCTTTTAAAACCTCCTTCTTTATCTTAGAGCCCGAGGAGATCACCCTCGTTTCCAAGTCCTTTCTCCTCGCAATCTCGTCCAAGCAGTATTCCAAGAGGATCGCACTTCCAATCGCACCCATCTTAACTATCCCTACCCTCATACCACCACCGATTTGTTTTGATTAATCATGATATTTAAAAAGCTTTCTAAGACCAAACCTTCTCCAACCAATCCTTGATGGCCGAAGAGTCAACTGGACCAACCAAAACCTCCCAGCCAGTAGCATCTTCAATTGCACCTTTCAAACGCGATGCCAGTCCCGGGATTATCAGCTTTCTGTGTTTGACCTTCTCTTCAACCTTGAACTTGTCCAAAGCCTCTTTAACGGCATTCGCGTTGAACCTACCGCTTGCAACAGATGCACCCACACATATCCCACCCGTGTCTATAACGAGGAGGTAGCAGTCTATTCCAGCGGATTCCAAATCGGTTTTCACCGTGTAGTATGTCAGCATGAAGTTCGTCGTGACGAAAACAGGTGCGTTTCCGTTCGGGTTTCCTATCTTATAGAGACCGCTCTCAACCGCGACTGGAATCCTCGGATCGGTGTATATGTTTTCCCTGAGAACTATGCTCGGCATTAAAACGAGGGGATTGACCTCTCTGAAAACCATGAGATCCGCGTATCTGCAAACGAAGGTCATGCTCGCCATCGCACTGTAAAAGACGTCGTCGAAATCTATCTCGACCATTATCGGATAGGCGAAGTCTCTATCTCCCTTTATACCGTTCACCCTTATCTTTATCACCCTGTCGTAACAGCTTGAAATTCTATCGAGAACGGGATTGATTACGTATTTTACCCCTTCACCCCTGAACTTCTCCGCCAAGAACTTTAACTCCCTCAGATCGTTCGACTTTATCATAACGGGAACTTCGTATGCCTTTGCAACCTCCAAGAAGTCCTCGTAGTTTTCAACGGTTGCGTATCCTATTGCGGTCCTTCTAACCTCCAAAGCGGACTTAAGGACGTTCGGCGGTGCGACGATCGCCAAACTCAAGTCTATCTCCTTCAAAGCCCTTAGGAATTTGTCCTTGTCACCCTTAAACTCCAACAGAATTCCGTCGAGTTTAAGCTCCTTTCCTATGTATATCTTCTTGTAGCTCTTAACCTCTTTAACGACCTCCTCGTAGTTTTGCTCGTTCGCCTTTATTAGGAAGGGTGGCTTGTTGAAAAACGTTAGCTCGTGTCTGAACAGAACCTCCTCCCCTCCAACGACCAAACCATCGAATTCGATTTCTTTTATGTTCGGCTCTATCAATTCCGCAATCTTCTTTCTCGCCTTTTCGTCCAGATAGGGACACTCGTCGAGCTTCTGCTTCCTCTGAATTAGATTGGTTGCAAATCCCATGCATGTCGTTCCGCACTTCATGCAGTTCGTTTTGGGAAGGAGCTTGTAAATCTCCAACGGGCTTTTGGCCTTCATGCGAACTCCTCCCTGAGCTTCTTCAAACACTCCGCACTCTTGGGGTGGAGATTCAAAACCAAATCCGCTCCAGCCAGTATTGAAACGAGGGAAGTCCCTATCTCCCATATTGGCCCTCTAAAAGCCCTGTCCCCCCAAGTCGTTTCGTCCAAGGTCGTGTCCTTCATCCACGCCTCTCTGCAACCCCATGCGTTCGAGCCAGCGGTCATTATTGGATAGGCTAAATCCTCGTCACCCTTCAAACCCGCCAACCTTATCCTCTCCATCGTAGTGAATGAATACTCCGTTCCGTAACCCAGTCCAGCGGTGGTGGTGTCCATAATTATCTCCCTCGTGTGCTTGGCTATGATCCTGTTCAACTGCTTCTGCTGGTTTATGTCGAGCTGAACCCAAGATATAACCGCGTTTCCGCTCTCCTTAGCTAGTTTACCTATCTCCTCACCGCTCTCAAGCGTTGCGGAGTTTAAAACTATCCCCTCATCCTTGCAAACCTTCACGACCTCCCTGAATAGGGCCACGTCCTTCTTCACGTCTCCGCAACCTCCAACAACTACGGGCATACCTACTTCGTCCAAAAGCCTCTTTAGGGATTTTACCGCCTCCTTAGGCTCTCTGTTCTCAACGTCTATGCTTATAATGTGAAAGGCAATCAAATCCGCCATCTTCTTCTCTTCTATAGCCTTGGCCTGCTCTATTGGGTCGTTCAAAAGGTCACCGTAAGCGTCCCTGACTGCTTTGGGCAGTTTTATCTTCGTGTCGAAAACGTCCAGAGCTATGGCGTAGCCTATCTCGAAGATGCTACCCTTCCCTCCAACCTTGACGGAATACCTCCTCGTTCCCTTCTCCGTATTTCCTATGACGACCTCTCTGATTCTGTTCGGAAACTCCAACTCCTTGATCTCAACCTCTGGAAGTTCTATTTTCTTCTCAACCCTCTTGGAAACGATCTCCGAAATTGCCTTGGTGATTGCTGGAACTATGAGCTCCAAAATAAGCTCACCCTCAATCTCCAAACCTTCGATCTCTTCCAAGCCCTCTATATCCAATCCTTCAATCTCAACCTCGAAATCCGCCTTCAAACCTTCGACCTTCAACCTCATTGAACCACCATCCCTATACCCTTCGCAATATTCTCAATAGCCCTTCTCAGGTTCTCGTCCTCTTCCAATGCCTTAACAACAGGAATACCCTCCTCCAAGCACCTCTCAACCGCTTCGCTGTATGGAACCTTAAAGTCACCTTCAGCAGATTTGTTTCCGATGACGAATATCTTGGCTTTTATTCCCAGCTCTTTAACGAGCTCCTCTATCCTTTTGGCGGTATCTCTGCTGAGCTTACTTCTGTTTACGACAACAAGTATGACGTCAACGAAGTCGATCGTCCTTCTGCTCAGTATCTCAATTCCGGCCTCGCAGTCCACTATCACGTTGTCGTAGAAGTCGACTATCTTCTGCATTATCTTCTTAAGGAGGCTGTTTATGTAGCAGTAACATCCTTCCCTCTCCTTCTTCCCCATGACCAACAGGTCGAACTCGTTTTCGTGAATGACCTCGTTGATTCTTGCTTCAAACCACCTATCCTTGTCCCTTATTTCGTATTTCTTCATGTAGAGTTCATCGACAACGTCCGCAACCGTCTTTTCGACTTCAACACCTAAAACGTCCGCGAGGTTCGAATCTGGATCCGCATCGACCGCAAGCGTATCTCCGTATCTCGAAATAAATTTGGTTAGTAGGGCTGAAATCACGGTCTTTCCAGTTCCCCCCTTCCCAGTTACCGCGACCTTCATGATTTCTTGATAACGATCCTGTCAATCTTTATCTTTGCGTTCTTGAGTGTGATCTTTATCGTAATACCTCCGAGGGGGACGGTAACCTCTTTAGCCTCCGCTACCTCCTTAGCCTCCTCCTCGACCACTTTAGCCTCTTTAACCTCCTTCTTCTCAACCTTAACCTCTTCGACCTCTCTTTCTTTAACCTCCTTCCTCTCCTCCAAGCTTTCGAGTATCGCGTCAGCAAACTCCCTCTCCAAGTATCCCTCATCTACCAGTCCGTTTAGGACGTTCTTCAACTCCTCGGCACTCAATCCGAACTCCTTCATTATGTCCTCCGCACTTATCTCCTCTCTCTCCTCTATGTATCTCAAAACCTGCATCTTCACGTCCCTCTTCATCAGAGGATGCCCCACTTTGGCCATGAACTCCTTGAGTTCCTCTATGTTGGTTGCATCTTCCTCAGTTGCGATTTTGTCCCTCATCTCCTCCGGAATGTAGTTTATTATCCTCTCCTTCAAAGCTTTGGGCATCCAAACGACCCTCTCCCACCCACCGTCCGCTTGGAAGAACTTCTTACTCCTGAAGTATCCTATACCTATCCCTATAAACCCCACAACCTGCTTTCCACCCCCGCACTGCCCCGCCATCGTTGAGAAGGGTAAGCCGTTAACTGCCAAGCCGTCGTAACCCCTGTGGACGAAGCCGAAACCGTCAACCTCTGGAATGTAAAAGCCCACGACTTCGAAGCAACCGCAGGATGTATGTGGAGAGTCTAAGAAGCTGTGAAGTTTCACCTTCTGAATGGTTCCACCGCTCTCCCTCTGAACGACCTCGTTTACCCCCTCGTATTCCCCTCCAATCGGGTCTATGCACTCACCCTTCTTTACGGGTTTGTTTGGCCCCTCCGGATCGACCATAGCTGAAGCTCTCGCATCGAACCAGGTTAAGGCACCGCACAGAGCGGGTCTCTCTGGGGATATCACGCACACGTGAGTTGGGGCGAAGCTCTGGCAGAGAGTGCATGTGTAGAACTCGTCAACGTCCTCATCTCTAAGCTTTTCAATCCTCTTGTCCCTCTCCTCGTAGATGGGCATGGCGTATTCTTCGAGCAGTTTCTTCACGAGCTCCTCGTCCGTTATGTATATGGCCTCAATTCCCTTTATGAACGGGAAAGAGCTCTTGTAAAGCTTCATTACCGCCTTGGCAATCTGAGTCAGGCTCTTGAGCTTCTCAGCCAGACCCTTGCTTATCCTAATCCAAACCTCGTATCTCGAGTTTAGATGCATGCATCCCTCTATGTAGTTCATGAACTCGTGATTCCTCCTCTCCAAAACGGACTCCAAGTCCCTCTCTATTCCGGAAACGTAGTATATCATCGCCAGAGGATAGGCTTTTCCCTCCTCCATCTCGTCTATGTCCTTTCCAACTAACGTCACCTTCATGTCCTCTACGTCATCAACAGCCAAGACGAGCTCGAAAGCTGGCTTTTTCCTTCCGAACTCAACGAACATGTCTCCCTTCCTTATCCTCTCACCCTCGTATGCAGGAGAGACGTCAAAGGGAAGTTCTTCCTCACCAACGCTGACCTTCCCCTCTAACTTCAACTTCTCCCTCATACCCTCACCTCCAAAGCCCTGACAAACCTCTCGAGCATTTCGTAATACTCCTCGTCCTTAACCTTCGGAAAGCTGAAGCTTGCGTGCGGATGGTAAAAAGGCTCTATTGCAACAGTCTTTATCTTGGAAAAGTGCTTCAGAGCTGATAGAACCCTTGAGAGGTAGTAGGGCATGAATCCGAGGTAAATCGCCAAATCTATGCTCTTCTCCTCCACTCTGAAGTCGGGATCGAGCATGAACTGTGTTACGTAGTGTAAAGAGAATGTCGTGAACTTAGGCTTGACACCCCTCTCTATCAGGGGTTTGCTTGAGGCCGAACAGGCTATGACGTCTATCCCCTTCTCGTTTATCCTTACCGCCACATCCACAAGCTTTTCGTTCTCCAAGAGCTTTCCTCCCGTTATCAATACGGGATACTTTGACATGTTGACGAGTTTTGCAAGCTTCTCTGGCTCCAAAGCCTTTGCACTCCTCGATACCTGAACGTCCGCATAGACGCTCATAAAGATCACCTCCTGTATTTCTCGTATATGTCCTTCAACAGGGTAGGATTGAAACCGGGATCGTATTTCCTAATCGGCCCCTCCAGAATCTTCTTCTTGTCCCAATCTATCTTCCAACCGTGTTCCTCCTCAAGTATCTGGAGGAGTTCGTCCCTAATCTTAAGAGGTAAATCTTGTTCCGTTCTCACGAAGAGGTGCCAGTCGTCTGGGTAACAGCCAAGATACTTCTTACCGAGCTCCAAGTAGTGAGTTAGCTTTATCTGCCTTCCCAAGTATGTGTCCGCTGGCCTGAAACAGAGTCTTGCAAGCAGAACTATTGCTTCTTCCTTCGTTTCCGCACAAACTATCAAAGCGTCTGGACAGGGCTCAACGTAAACCTTCTGCCCGCTCTTTATGTCGTAAACCCACCAATTTTCCCTCTTCCAGAACTTGCCCACGTATCCCCTCCTATACTTCAGGCAGTGTGGAGATGCGACAACTGGAACCCCCAACCTGTTAAATCCCGTTGCAATAGATGCGGCCTTTTGGCTCATCGCACCCCAAGCCAAACCTACGGCACCGACCCTGTTGAGTATGTAATCCGCTATCTCCGCGTAGTTTCCCAGAAGGTTTCTTCCAGCGAATATGTTCGCTATCTTTATAACCGCTCCGCTTATATGTGAGTTTGCTACGCAACTTCCGACGTTGACGAGACATCCAGCGTCGAAATCTCCACCGTATTTCTCGTAGAGGCCCCCTTCTATTCCCAAGTCCATTGCGTGGCAACCGGAAGTAACGACTATGTATCTCCTCTTTAAGAACTCCTCGATTATCTCCGAAAGCTCCCTCCTCGCCCTCGGATAGTTCGGACAGCCCACTGGTGCAATCACACCCGGAATCGTTCCCATGACTATCGGCTGTCCCACGTTTCTTATTTCCGAATCCTTTATCGGACCCCTTCCCGCCCTTACCTTCCCCCTCTTGGCTTCACCTATCCTGACTATCACATCGACTATCCTTACTCCCCTGTGACAGACCTGCTCGCACCTACCGCACGCTATGCAAGTCTCCTCAAGCTCCTTTAAAAGGGAGAAGTCTCCGTTCTTAGCTCTTGCAAATGCCAAGTCTATCCTCAAGCTGTGGGGACAGTTCTCAACGCACCTTCCACAATTAACGCACTTCTTTATCTCTTCCTCGACGTTTACACTTACGTTTCTTCTGCTCCTCCTCAGGAAGGACTTGAATGCGGTTTTTACCGCAACCTTCGCCAACTTCTCCATGTCCCTTATCAGAACTCCCTTCGCCCTTCCGTTCACCAAGTCGTCAACTATATCGTTGACGTCATCGTTTGTTCTGTCCTCACAACCCCTAACGGAAGCTTCGGAAGTAACTATCAACGGAATTCCGAGCTTCGAACACTCTCTGAGTAGGTCCGCCCTTATGCACTGCTCGTCAACAACTATCAGGTCCGCAAAACCCTGTCTAACTATTCTAAGCTGATAGCTCAAAGTTCCCACTATCTTGGCCTTCGCGTCGTATCTCGTTGTGTCTATTGCTGTGCAACATATTCCCGCTATCTCTATCAGGTCGTGCAGGTCCTTCTCCCTTAAGTAGTCGTCTATGAACCTCGCTGGAACGACGTTGTGACCTATGACCAGAATCACGGGCTTTTCCAAGTCCAGAGCTCCAACTCCTGACTCTATAAGGGGTGCGTCTGGATCTCCTTTTGGATAGTTCAGGCAGGATATCTGAACTATATCCGCGAGCTCCATCGCCACGTGATCTATCATGCTCACGTGCAGAGCCTTGGATTCGTAGTCCAAGTAACTCTCCTCCTGACCCGTGTGTATGGTGTGCAGAACCCTCGTTATCTCCTGCTCTATGTAGTTCGCCACCTCCCTCAAATCCTTGAGCTTTTTCGGTTTTATTCCGAAGACGGTCATTATGTTCGGTGCGACCACGTCAACTTCCAAACCCAGGTCTATGGGATGGTCCTCGCCGAACTCCCTTATCATCTCCTCCAAAAGGTGTCTCCCGTGGGTCGCGTGTGCCGAACACCCTATGGCACATGCCAAAGCAACTATCCTCGCCTTTTGGGTTTTCAAATCTATTCCACACGCCCCCTCCTTGTTGAAGGATAGGTCGCAAGGTCCCATCGTGCAGAGGTTGCAGAAGTCCTGCATGGGCATGTATATCGGTTCGAACCTTTCGAGTATCACCCTATCCCAATACCTCAAATCGAGGATGTGAGGCTTGGGAGTGGGCCCTACGGGTAGGGTTTCCTCCTTAACCTCCTTCTTTTCCTCAGCTTCCGCTTTGACCTTCCCCTCCTCAACTATCTCCCCGATGGTTACGTTGACGTTCTCAAGCTTCATGTTCCTCAAAACGTCTTCTATCTTGATGGCCATCTCGACACCCCATATCTTTAATGATTGATAATTGCGGATTGGAGGTTGGTTATAAGCCTTTTGGAGTTCACAAAAGTCATGAAAATAGAATTTGATGTTAACAAAAATGAATTCAGTATTATTA
>Ga0256831_1000955_pt1 | contig 15297 bp, 8 predicted proteins | sample 132544metaG_FD_189087 | JGI IMG/M metagenome (GOLD analysis project Ga0256831, IMG submission 189087) | Hydrothermal vent microbial communities from Lau Basin, Pacific Ocean - 132-544 | ecosystem: Environmental > Aquatic > Marine > Hydrothermal vents | place: Pacific Ocean: Lau Basin | collected...
TTGGGCATAATAAACTCCATAGTTATTTCCAAGGGTAGATACGGCAGAACGAGGGAGATAAGGTTGGACATGCCAGTTGACGACATAAAATCGGTTCTGCTTGAAGATTACAGGTTGGAAAACCTCTCGAAGTTCGAGAGGGATTTGAAGAACCTTGTAACTCTTGATTCTTTTGGTGAGGTTTGAGAAACATTAATAATCTCATCAAGGTTCTTCCAACGTGGCTTACGGTAGGATTCTTTATAGAGGTGAGATTTACGAGGGATTCTTTGAGATAGATGGGGGTAGGGTTGTAATAGATGGCTACGAGATTGAAGATTACAGGTTTCTCCCGCCCGTGAAACCTTCAAAGATAATCTGCGTAGGTTTAAACTATTTGGATCACGCCAGAGAGCTTAACATGGAAATTCCTGAAGAGCCTGTGATATTTCTGAAACCTCCTTCAGCGTTGATAGGTCACGAGGATACTATAATTTTGCCAAATGTTTCCAAGAGGGTAGATTACGAGGGGGAGATTGCGGTAGTGATAAAGAGGAGGTGCAAAAACATCGATAGAGATAACGCTATGGATTACATATTGGGATACACCTGCTTCAACGACGTTACCGCAAGGGACTTACAGAGTAAGGATGGGCAATGGACGAGGTCGAAGAGCTTCGACACCTTCGCCCCTCTTGGCCCCTACGTGGTTACAGAAATTCCAGAAGTTTTAAAGATCGAAACGAGGTTGAACGGTAAAGTTGTTCAAAAATCAGACACGTCGAACTTGATATTCGACATCCCAACTTTAATTGAATTCGTTTCAAGCGTAATGACTTTGGAAAGGGGTGATGTTATAGCCACTGGAACTCCTTCAGGTGTTGGAACTCTTAAAAGAGGGGATGTTGTTGAAATAGATGTTAATGGTTTAGTTTTGAGGAACTACGTGAGGTGATGCTAATGGAGAAGGAATATAACGCTAAGGCGATTGAGGAGAAGTGGTTGAAGCTTTGGGATGAAAGCATGTATTACTTCGATTGGAACTCTAAAAAACCGCACTATATAATAGACACACCTCCACCCTACCCAACTGGCTCCTTCCACTTGGGTAACGCCTTGAACTGGTGCTACATAGATTTCATTGCGAGATACAAGAGGATGAAGGGTTACGAGGTGATGTTCCCTCAGGGTTGGGACTGTCACGGATTGCCTACAGAAGTTAAGGTCGAGGAGATTTACGGAATAAGTAAGAACGACGTTCCGAGGGAGGAGTTCAGAAGGCTCTGTAGGGAATTTACGATGAAGAACATAGAGAAAATGAGAAGCACTATGAAGAGACTTGGCTTTAGCATAGACTGGAGTAAGGAGTATATAACGATGCTTCCCGAATACTACTCAAAAACTCAGCTTTCCTTCGTTAAAATGTATAAAAAGGGCTTGATATACAAGGACTACCATCCCGTCGTGTTTTGTCCGAGATGTCAAACGACCATAGCTTTGGCGGAAATCGAGTATAGGAAGGGTAAGACAAAGCTGAACTACGTAAGGTTCGGTGAAGACGTTGTAATAGCGACGACGAGACCGGAATTGATTCCGGCATGCGTTGCAATTGCCGTTCATCCCGAAGATGAGAGGCACAAGCACTTGGTCGGTAAAGAGGTTGAGGTTCCCCTCTTCAACTACAAGGTTCCAATAATAGCTGACGAGGATGTCGATCCAAACTTTGGAACTGGTATAGTGATGATCTGCACCTTCGGAGATAAACAGGATGTCAGGTGGTGGAAGAAACACAACCTACCTCTAAGGGCTGTCTTGAACAAAGATGGGAGGTTGAACGATTTGGCTGGTAAGTACAAGGGTTTGACAACGAGAGAGGCGAGGGAAAAGATTTTGGAGGATTTAGAAAGAGAAGGAAGGTTGATAAAGCAGGAGGAGATAGAGCAGAACGTCGGAGTCTGTTGGAGATGCAAAACTCCAGTTGAGATAATAGCCGAAAATCAGTGGTTCGTTAAGGTTGAGAAGGAGAAGATAATCGAGAACGCGAGGAGGATAAGGTGGGTTCCTGAGCACATGCTCCAAAGGTTGATAGACTGGGTCGAATCGATGGAGTGGGACTGGGTTATAAGCAGGCAGAGAATTTTCGCAACTCCAATTCCAGTCTGGTATTGTAAGAACTGCGGGGAGATAATCGTTGCAGAGGAGGAGTGGTTACCTGTCGATCCTACGAAGGACAAACCTAAGAAACCGTGTCCCAAGTGCGGTGGCAACGATTTTGAAGGCGAAACCGATGTTTTAGACACTTGGATGGATTCATCTATAACACCGCTCGTGATATGCGGATGGCCTGATTTGAAAGAATACCCTACTCACTTGAGACCACAGGGACACGACATAATAAGGACTTGGGCGTTCTACACGATTTTAAGGTCTTTGGCTTTGGTTGGAGATATTCCTTGGTATGAGATAGTCGTAAACGGGATGGTTTTGGGTGAGGATGGGAGAAAGATGAGCAAGAGCTTGGGCAACGTCATTTCACCCGAGGAGATAGTTGAAAATTATGGAGCGGATGCGTTAAGGCAGTGGGTTGCGACTGGAGTTATAGGAGAAGATGTCGCCTTCAGCTGGAAGGAGATAAAATCTGCCTACAGATTCGAGCAGAAGTTCTGGAGCATAGTGAGGTTTGCAACTCTTCACCTGAAGGAAAAGCCAGAGTTTAAAGCTGAACTGCTTAGAGATACTGACAAATGGATTCTATCGAAGTTGATGAGGCTTGTGAGGGATGTTGATAGATACATGGGTGAATACAGATTCGACAAAGCATTGAAGGCCATAAGGAGCTTCACTTGGTATGAGTTTGCTGACAACTACCTCGAAATCGTGAAAAACAGGTTATATTCTGGAAGTGAAGAGGAGAAAATTCCAGCGAGATTTACGATATACAAGGTAGTTGAAACGTTGATCAGACTTTTGGCTCCAATAACACCTTTCTTGGCTGAGGAGTGCTGGCAGAGGATTCATGAGGCTATGGGTGTTGAAGTTAACAGCGTTCACGTGCAGAGTTATCCCAAAGTGGATGAAAGCTTGATAGATGAAGAGGCTGAAAGGAGGGGTGAACTGATAAAGGAAATTGTAATTGCGGTGAGGAGGTTTAAACACGATAGGGGTTTGGCTTTAAACGCTCCGTTAAAGTCCGTTAAGGTGTTCGTTCCCATCGAAATAGATACGAGAGACGTATCTGGTGCTTTGAACTCCAAGGTTGAAATTCTGAAGGATATGCCGAACGTAGAGGTGAGGGTGAAGAGATTAAAGCCTAAGTTTGGGATAATAGGCCCGATGTTCAAAGGTAAGGCTAAAGAGGTGGCTAAGGCTGTTGAGGAACTGAGCGATGAAGACAAGCTGAAGCTCTTCGAGGGTAAAACGGTTGTTGTTAGCGTAGACGGTAGTGAAATAGAGGTTAAACCGGAGTGGTTCGATCTCGAAATAGAGAAGTTCGTTAGGGGTGAGAACGTTGAGGTTTTGGAAACCGCAAATGCGGTAATTCTCGTTGAGGTTTAAACTTTTTAACAGACAAACCTAAATTTAATGCGATGATGAAGAGTGCGGGTTCTGATTTGTGATGAAGAACTGACGGACTGAAAACTTATTTACTCCCTATCAATTTTCACCATGGAAGCCGAAATTACAAAGGTTATAGTCGAGAGTGCAATGGAGGACTGGATAAACTACGGGGAATGCGATGTGGTGGTTGTTGGAGCTGGCCCCTCTGGTTTGACGTCCGCAAGGTATTTAGCTGAAAAAGGCCTAAAGACGCTCGTTTTGGAGAGAAGGTTGAGCTTCGGTGGCGGAATCGGCGGAGGAGGAATGTTATTTCACAAGGTCGTCTTTGAGAAGGAGCTTAGAGATTTTTTGGACGATCTTGGAATGAGGTATGAAGAGAGAGGGGGACTTTTGGTTGGAGATGCGTCCGAATTCATGGCCAAGTTGGCAGTTAAGTGCATAGACGCTGGAGCGAAGATAATTCATGGAGTCAGCGTTGAGGACGTGATATTCAGGGAAAACCCCTTGAGGGTTTGCGGTGTTTGCATTCAGTGGAGTGCTGTGGAGTTGGCAAATCTACATGTCGATCCACTCTTCATAAAATCCAAGGCGGTTGTAGATGCCACCGGTCACGATGCAGAAGTTTTGAGAGTCGCTTCGAGGAAGATTCCGTTAAATTTGGAGATGAAAGGTGAGAGATCCGCATACAGCGAAGTGGCGGAGAAGGTCATAGTCGAAAAGACAGGTAAGGTTGTAGATGGATTGTATGCAACTGGTATGGCAGTCGCATCTCTTCACAATCTTCCAAGAATGGGTCCCATCTTTGGAGGGATGATCTTAAGTGGGATTAAGGTGGCTGAAATCGTTGCCGACGATCTTCTCAAATAGTTTTTGTAAGCGGACGAAATTTATATATTCCCTCCCGAAGTTCTTACTTAGAATGACCGTGATACAGTTCCTCGGAGGATGCAGGGAAGTGGGAAGGTCCGCCATATTAGTTGACACTGTAATGCTCGACTACGGCTTAAAGCCTTCAAATCCTCCAGAATTTCCAATGAACGGCGTAACTCCTAAATCTGTCATTATATCTCACGCCCACTTGGATCACGTGGGTGTAGCCCCCAATCTAATCGATTACGATCCGAAAATCTACATGACCCCACCCACTCTCGATCTTTCCGATGTTTTACTGAAGGACTCCATGAAGGTAATGAGAAATCCACCCTACACTATAAGGCAGTTCAGACAGTTCGAAAGCAACGTGATAGAAGTCGATTACGAAGAACCATTCTACGTTGACGGTTGGGAAGTTACACTCTTCAACGCTGGACACATCCCGGGAAGTGCAAGTGTTCATTTGAGCAAGGACGTGAACATCCTATACACCGGCGACATAAAGCTTGAGGAAACCAGACTGTTAGAGTCAGCCTACACCGATTTCCCAGAAGTTGATGTTTTGATTGTGGAAAGCACATACTTCGGAATAGAGCATCCGGACAGAAAGGAGCTTGAAAAAGCCTTCGTTGAGTCCATACTCGAAACCTTGGACAACAAGGGTCATGCGATAATCCCAGCATTTGCGGTGGGAAGAACGCAGGAGGTTCTGATGATACTCGAAAGGTATGGCATAACACCCTACGTCGATGGAATGGGTAGGGACGTTTGCTCCTTGATAGAGAGGTATCCGGACTACATAAAGAGCGTTAAGGCCTTGAGGAGGGCTATTAAAAATGCAATACCAGTTGAGAGGGGAATGAGGGAGAGAATTCTTGAAGAACCGAGCGTAATAGTAACCACTGCTGGAATGCTAAACGGAGGCCCGGCCCTTTACTACATATCGAAGCTCTACAACGACGAGAAGTCCAAGATACTGCTGACAGGTTATCAGGTTGAAGGAACAAACGGACACATGGCTTTGAACAACGGAATCATCGATTTGGGTAACAGAATCGTAAAGCTCAAGATGAAGGTTGAACAATACGACTTCTCGGCACATGCGGACGATAGACAGCTCAAGGAGTTGGTCAGGAAGGTCGTTGATAGGGGAGCTGAGGTAGTATTTACGGTTCACGGTGAGGATTGCGAGAGCTTTGCCAACTGGATAAGAGAGAACTTGGGTGTTAACGCATACGCACCTAAAAATGGAGAAATCTTCGTCATTTAAAGGGGTTTCACATCCACAACAACCTTTTCCCCGTCAACTTCAACCTCGAACTTACCCTCAACCTTCCCGAATATAGGCATAGGCTCTTCCTTCGTTTCTCCCTTCAAGAACTTAAGGCCGACTTGGGGGAACAAGGCGTATATCAACACGTCTTCATCGCTCGGATTTTCAAATCCCATCTCGATTAGCTCCTGCCTCCTCTTCTCAAACTCCGGCTCCAACAAATCTGCTGGTCTGCAATCGATCGGTTTTTCGTCACCCAAAATCTTCTTCCTGATCTCCTCCCTTATCGGTGCTGGAGTCCTCCCATACATTCCTTTAACCAAATCCCTCGTCTCCTTTGTAACAACTTTATATCTCTCTCCAGTTATGACGTTCAAAACCGCCTGAACACCGACTATCTGGCTTGTGGGAGTTACCAATGGGACGTAGCCCAAATCCTCTCTAACCCTTGGAACCTCCTTCAAAACATCTTGCAGTTTATCTAAAGCGTTGTATTCCTTAAGCTGTGCTATAAGGTTTGAGAACATCCCTCCAGGAATTTGGTAAACCAAAACGTTCGTATCTGGAATCGTGGAACGCCAGTCTATGTATCCCTGATACTTCTCTCTAACCTTCATAAAGTAGTCTCTGACTTCGAGAAGAACGTCAAGCTTCACTCCCGTTTGGTATCCTAACTCCTCCAAGGCGTAAACCATCGTTTCTGTCGGAGGATGGGAAGTTCCCAAGCTCAATGGAGATATTACGGTATCTATCATCTTCGCTCCAGCCTCGACGGCCTTGAGTAATGACATGGATGCCATTCCACTCGTGTAGTGGGAGTGGACGTCTATTGGCAATCCAACCTCCTTCTTCAGCTCCCTAACGAGTGTGTAAGCCATCTTCGGTGATAGTAAGCCGGCCATGTCCTTTATGCATATCGAATCAACCTCTAAAACCGCCAACTCGTTCGCAATTTCAACGTATCTCTCTATCGTGTGAACGGGACTTATGGTGTAGCATATTGTCCCTTGAACGTGAGCATCGCACTTCTTTGCGGTCTTTATAGACGTTACAAGATTCCTCACGTCGTTCAAAGCGTCGAATATTCTAAAAACGTCCATTCCGTATTCAGCGGTTTTTTTAACGAACTTTTCAACTACATCGTCCGGATAATGTCTGTAACCCACAAGGTTCTGACCTCTCAGGAGCATCGAAATTAGGGAGTTCTTTAACCTCTTCCTTATCTCCCTCAACCTCTCCCAAGGGTTTTCGTTGAGGTAGCGGATGCAAGAATCGAAAGTCGCACCGCCCCAAACCTCGAAGCAGTATATTCCGGACTGATCGAAGGTTTCGAGTATTGGAACTATGTCCCTCAACCTCAACCTCGTGGCCATCAGCGATTGGTGTGCATCCCTCAAACTCAGATCGACTATCTTAACCTTCATCGGAGCAGATGTAAAGCGATAATATAAAAAGTTAAAGCTCGAATCTGAACCTCCTAACCTTAGTTCTCTCTCCCAACTCGTAGAGATCGATCCTTACACTTCTCCCCTCAACTTCGAGAACCATGAAACTTGGAACTCCACTTCCCCCTCCACCTCCCCAAGCTCCGGTTGCCGATCCGGGGTTCAAAATCAGAACTTCACCCCTGTAAACATCTGGCTTGTGGGTGTGTCCCGTTATCAAAACGTCAACGCCCATATCCAATGCAACTTCGCTCAACTGCTTTCTATCCCCCCTCGGATATATCCCGTGCCCGTGGTAAACGCCAAAAGTCAAATCGCCTACTTCGAACCTCTCCTCCCTTGGAAGGGGTAGGTGGTCCATGTTTCCTCTAACAACAATTGTCTCTCCAAACGACTTCAGCTCCCTTAGAACGTTCTCACCAGTCAAATCTCCAGCATGTATTATAAGTTCAGCTCTTTTCAAAAAGGGAACTATCTCGTTAGGAATCTTTAGGGCTCTATCCGGTATGTGGGTGTCGCTTATCACCACAATCATACCTCTACCGCCCTAACGCCCACACCCATCAGCTTCCTTATTACAGCATCTAAGAACCTAACGTGCAAACCCCTCTGCCCAACAAATGCACCTATCTCGTCTCTCACTGCAATCGTCAGATACTGCCCTACGAAATCTACATCGCTTATGTATTTCCAAATCCACGAAACGGGGTGTATAGACCTTATCAGTTCTTTGAAATCCAAAGTTAGTTCCACACCCCTGATTTTCTTACCGACATCCTCCTCTATCGCTTTAATTCTCTCTCCACCTCTTCCAACCAACCTACCGTAGTGACCTTGCTTCACGATTATCAAAGCGTCCGGAGTGTGTTCTGATGTGATCTCAAATCTTTCCTTCTCCTCGCTGAACTCCACGACCGTTATTATGTCCGCATCTGGGGAGTGTATCTTCGCGGATTCCAAAATATCTTTTTCAACATCGCTGAGATCTCTCGTCCTCATTCTGAACTCTATCAGAAGTCTCAAACCCCTCTTGGCACCCTCCCTAACTATATCTTTGATTCCCAAATCGACAACCTTCGCGTTTTCCTCTCCGGTCAAAATGTCCCTTATCATGCTCGCTGGGTCTTGGGCGTTTCTTAGAGATTGGAATATGGGGTCACCCGCAACTATGAGCCTGCTGTTTCTACCTATCCTTATCAAAACCTCGACGACGCTTTCGGGTTTCAACGTCTGTATTTCGTCCAAGAATACGACGGAATCGTCAAAAGTCCTACCTTTTAGGTAGTGAGGATCGACGAAGGTCACCTTGCCTTCGGATATCAACCTCTCAACTTCGTTGAAATCTACGAACTGACCTACGACGTCAATCATGTAAGCCTTTGCGAGTTGCACGAACCTTTCGCCATCGGCCAACGTAAGCTCCTTTCCCGTCACGACATCTATCACCGGCTTAACGACTACGAACCTCTTGAAGTCGCTTGAAACCGCATCTATTCCGTAAGCTAATCCAAACAACGATTTACCGGTTCCAGTTGGCCCGAATATACCCACTATATCGTAATCGGGATTCTTAAGAGCCTTAACTATTTCCCTCTGACCTTTGGTGAGTGGCGTGATCCTTTCCAATATCATGGATTAATATAATTGTAATGGGCTTAAGTAGTTTGCTGAGAAAAAATTAGAACCTGACCCTCTTCCTGTCGAGAAGTTCCTGCCTCTTTCCATCGTTCCAACCGCTAACCCTCTGGTAATATCCGGTTACACGTGAATACCATTCGACGTTGTTGCTGTTGCAGAACGGACAATTTCTGTTGATACCACCGCTCAACTTACCGCAGTCCCTGCAGAAAGTCATGTCCTTAGTGTAGGCCCAGTAACCTATCAGGGTCTTAGTTGCGATCTTCCTCGTCAATTCCCAAAGAAGTTCTGGATTAGGTGAGCTCTCTCCGATCCAAACGTGGGCCATCATTCCACCGTTGCACAGCGGATGGAAGGAACCTTCGATCCTCAACCTCTCGAATAGTGGAACGTCGGCACTTACCCTAACGTGTGAACTGTTCGTGTAGTAAACCGCACCGGTCTCAACGTTGCCCTGAACTATCGCCCTTCCGTTGAACTCCTTCAAATCCAATAGGGCCAGTCTGTGAGCACACGATTCAGCTGGAGTTTGCGTTATAACCCACCTCTGCCCTGTTTCAACGCTCCACTCGTTCGTTACATCCATCATCCTCTTGATGACCTCTAAACCGAATCTCCAAGCGTCCTTGCTTTCGTGCAATTCTTCACCTACATGCGCCTTCAGCATCTCGTTCAATCCGACGAATCCAATGGACCTAACCACCTTGTCAACCCTGTAGTATGGTTCTCCATCGACATCCTGAGTTAAGAATGGCAGAGCTCCTTGCTTCATTCTCTTGATTATTATCTCTCTCTTCAGTTCTATAACCTCTCTTGCAAGCTTCATTCTCTCCTCAAGAATTTCGAAAAGCCTTTCGTCGTTTCCGTTTGCCTCGTAGGCTATCCTCGGTAGGTTTATCGTTACCACCTGCAAACTCCCAGTTCTCATGCAACCTTTCTGAAAGTCCTCCCAATCGCGATTGTCCGGAGCCAAAACCAACCTGCAACACTGAGCGAAGACGTTGTCTGGTAGATATCCAGCTAACAGATTGAGGAAGTATGGCGATCCGAATTTAGCCACGACCTTGTGAACCAATATCATGAAATCATCGAATCCCTCCTTCTTGAAGCACTCCCTTCTCAGCTTGTAATTTGGCTTGGGGAAGAAGAACGGCTTTCCAAGATAGTCCCCCTCCAAGTATACTTCGGTCAAAGCCCTTGCAAACATTATAGCCTCTTCCTCGAAATCTCCGTAGGTTATCGAATCCCTTACCTTTCCTCCCGGTAAAACCGCTGGCAGATCTTGGCAGATTTTTGGAACTCCGTATTCTATGTCTATGTCGCTGAATACCGTGTTGTGGCAGAGTATTCCGAAGGCGGTTATGAAGTTCTCGTTGTCTTCAACGCTGAGATCGTAAACGTAACCGTCGTATTCGATCTTCTTTATCTCCTTGATTTCAACCGGAACGTTCCTCTTCAACCTCTCTATAACTTGCGTTAGGTGCGGATTTAGCTCTGCGATTTTTTCAAGCGTTCCGAACTTCAGTCTTCTTCCGTTAGATTTCCAAGAATGATCTCTGTAGGGTTTTCTTACGCACAGCTCTCTCAAATAACCTTTAACGACTCTGTAATCCATTGGGAACGAGTTTTTATCGCAGTCCCTTATCCTTTCCCTCTTAGCCCTTGATACGACGAACGGCTTTATCTCTTTAACATGCTCCTTTGAAATTTCTATTATGTAGCATTCGTGGTTTCTCTTCGTTTCCACATCGTTTATCTTCAAAACTTCACCTTTCTTCTTTAATCTGACCGTGTAGAGGAATCCCAAGCTTGAAAGTAGCAGATGCAACTGTCCCAACAACTGCTTGGAAGTCGTGTATATCTGCACCCTCCCGTCTTTGCTGACATAGCCGTCTCCGCTTATTAGACCTCCGAGGAATGCAAGCTTTATTGTCCTATCTCCGTTGAGAACGAAGTCTGGGATGTTCTTGTTCTCCGCTCTGCGGTTTACCATACTTCTAACGAATTCGTAAAAGCCCTTGTTTGTGAAGCAGACGCAGTTGTCTCTGTAATTGACAGATAAGTTCGGGTTTAAGTTTTTGACAAAGTTCCCGACGAACTCGATTACGTCTTCATCTTTCGTCGCTATTCTTATTCCGTTCGTGATGTAACTACCTTCAGCCACAAACAGACCGAAGAACTGGCAGAGCTCGGTTGTGATCTTTAACTTCTCAGGAATGTCTTTTCTCTCGTAACCCGTTTCTACGTAATCTCCAAGCCTGTATATTTCTCTAAATGGACTGTCAAACGTTCTGACTATGTGCCTCATCTCCATTGGCCTAACCTGAACGAGTTCTCCCCTTTCGTTGTAGTTGAAGAGCGAGTGGTCTTCGGTTACTACTACGGATGTCCCGTCCTTGCCTACGATTCTGTATATCTTTCCTCTCGGCTTATGTCGTGAAACCGCATACACCCTCTTAAGCTCCGCTCTACCAGTTCTAACGTTCACGGAGATCGTGTAAATATCCTTGTCGAGATAGACTATTTCAGTATCTTCCCTTTTGATAACGTTGTTGCTATTTTCGATTAACTCATCGACGAACTTACCGATCTCAACAACCCTGCATCTTCCGTTTTCCACAACGTATATCAGTTCGTCTCTACCTAAGCTTTGACCACCCCTTGCAACGTACATTTGAGAATTCGAAAATACCGCACAGTATCTGTTAGATCCAATGAATCTATGCGTTCCATCGACCTCTATATCGTAAACTATGAAATCACCTTCTTTTTTCTCTATCGATGTGATCTTGAGGGTGAACAGTGTTGAACCGTCCGTCATAGCCATCAGCTTTTCGTTCTTTGCCGAACATTGAAATCCTATCTCAGCGAATGTGCACGCATCGAACACCCTAATGACGTAGTATCTCCTTGCGGACTTGACCTTGACATCCTTTATTTCTCCGCACTCCTTCTCGTATTCCCCGATGGTCGGAAGTATTCTGAATCTGAGCAAAGCAAACACTATGTCGTCCTTAAGACCCTCACTGACAGTGGAACAGCCAACGAACTTTGCTGTGGAATTAGTTACGTAACCGTCGCCAGAGAAGTATGCTTTAAGCAACTCCGCAAGTTTACCTTTGGGCAACAGCAACATCCAAGCTGGGATCCTCCTTTCGTGATCGTATCTGCCTATCTTGAGGACATCCAAGAACAGCTTAACTCCGAGCCTTCCGCCAAACCTTAAGTTCCACTCCCTCTTATCAATAAATGGATCGTTGCCGAACACCTTTCTAATGCAAGCCTTCGCATCCTCAACGAGCTCTTCGTTGCCCAAAGCCAAGCCGACACCCATACATTCATCGCTCGAATTGAAGTAACCGTCCGCAATGACGTAACCTACGAGCCTTAAGAATTCCGGACTAACTTCGAGCTTCATCGATAAGTAGTATTTCTTCTTCGAGTGCGTTGAAGATGTTATCAAAACATCCGCTATGTCGTCCAAGCTGAGGTTGAAGTGCTCGACGAGTTTAACGAAGTCGCTGAACGATATCGTCCTTCTGCCTTCCATTACCTCGTTGAACGTCCAAGAGTCCATTCCCAAGAACTTCATGAAGTTCTCCTCACCCACCTTTTCGACAACATTATTCAAGTTAGTAACTCTGAAACGTTTTGCGTAGTCTTTATCCTTAAACACCTCATACAGATTTATGTAAGGAACGTCGATCTCGACTTCTGGGAATGCAAACACTATTTCGTCTCCAACCCTCAGATCTTCAGCCCTTACGGCCTTAAGCCTGCCATCTCTGATAACGTAAAGGCTGTGGTGTCCTGTGACCTTTATACTTATACCCCTTTCCGTCTTTATTTCGAGTATGTGGTCGCTCTTATGTCTGCTCATTCCCGTAACCTTTGCAAATCTGACTCCTTTCTCATCGCAAGTTAGGACTTCCAAGTCGTCGTTTATAAGCAGAACCTCGTTTCTGCCAAACACCCTGACATCCTCAGCTTTTCTTTCCATCCAACTGTCAACGAGTTCTCCTATCTTGACCCTCTCAACCCTTCCGCTCTTCCTAACTATCAGTTCCGTATTAGGATCAACGCTCATCTCATAGATGAACATCTGAGCCAACTGTTTTATTCTCTCGTAACTCAAACCCTGCATGTATGGAGCCAACCAGACGTTGAAGAAGTCCAACCCCTGACCTCCAGCGAAGTTCGTTTGAGCAGCTGCTAAAGCCTTCGCAGCGTGTAGTATTGCAACCTCCGGATGTTTAGCAGGGCCAGCTACCGCCGTATTTTCGCCGGTTCCATCGACCTTCAAACCGTTCTTCAGGAACCATCTCAAGTCGTGCTGGAAGCAGTAGGGACGAGTGGCGAAGTATTCGAGATCGTGAATGTGGATTTCACCCCTCATGTGTGCATCCGCGAGATGGAGGGGTAGAACCTTTAGCAGAGCGTACTCCTTCATAACCCAATCCGCAACGAGCTTGTGAATAGTTTCTGGGTTGTGTTGCAAGTTGGCGTTTTCCCTGACACCCTTCTCGATTATCTGAGTTACGTCGTAAACTGGTAAGCCTAAACGTGTGTAGTTTGCCCTCTCCCTCTCCAACCCCCTCTCCAAAAGCTTGACGTTGACTATCTCCCTTATGAGAGGTGCAGATATGAACCTTATTCTCGACCTCCTAACAGTTTCCTCGACCTCTAAAGCAATTTCCTCCGCCGTCTTTCTGTCCAAACCAGTTTCCTTAATCAGCGACCTAACTATCTTCTCCCTATCGAACCTCTCTATCGTGTTTTTCGAAGTTCTCACCATGAGGAACTCCTTGTTGTGGTCTATCGACTTAAGTTCTGCAGAAGTCTCGTCCATGAAACGCCTTCTTTCAATCCTCTTTTAAGTTTTTCGCTATTAATATATTTAAGCAACAATGTAACTTTCGATAGATATTATTGAAGTTCGAAATTCAACAGATTTTTAAAATCTTTTGCAAACCTTTAACGGATGATGAAACATCTCTCAACTGAGCGGTGATGATGGGCATACGGTTCTGATAAACTATTTTATGCTCCCAATAGCAAGTATAAACGACAACATACTTTCGGCAAAATCATTTAGAAAATCCAGTTTCGATTACCTTTTCAACAGATCATTCTTTTATTCATATCTGTTCTCTACGAGATTTTGGCGTGAAGTGATTTGTGATAGATGAAACCCACGTGAAGACTGTTATGTTTCCGTTCTCCTTGTGAGATTCAGGGCTGGCGACAGAGGACACTGCCCCCTCCTCATTTCCGTTCTCTTTATGAGATTCTCTGCTTGAGCTTTGTCTTTATTGCGGAGGGAACGAAGATTGGTTTCCGTTCTCTTTATGAGATTCAACTTTGATTACGTCAAAAAGAGAGCTAAGTTATTCAAGTTTCCGTTCTCTTTATGAGATTCTGATATATGAGAGTGAACATATAAGCGGTGCTAAATTACCTTTTAAGTTTCCGTTCTCTTTATGAGATTCAGGGGGACTGATGCATTCGGTTTCTACAACGGAGAAGCTGTGAGTTTCCGTTCTCTTTATGAGATTCTGAGATTCAAATTTGAGATTTGGTATTCTATACGGTATCTGTGACTAACTTCTATAAAAGAGTATTGGTTGCCACCCAAATCTGCCGTGAGTATATAAAGAGCAACCAATCTGAGGAGATCGTCTTTTTCGATCTATGGACGTAGCTACGGATTTCTATATTTTTATAGCCAACCCAATTCGTTTTAACGATCGGTTAAAAGTGAACATAAACGATCCATTGGATGATAAAACAACGTCAACCATTTCATAGAAATATAGAGTGTTTATTTTGCTCGAAATCGGTTTATCTCCCTTGTAACGAATTATCCACGTAGAAAAATTAACGAATTAGTAACCAATAATTCATAATAAAATACGCTATAAAACTGAAACATGTTTAAAGCTCCCGCAAATATACCTCTATATCAGTGCGATCTCCCTCCTATTCCGATTACGAGGTGAGACCAATTCGATCATTCAAATTTTAGCAAAATATCCATCTTTTTAAACGGACAATCGTCTAATTTTTACGTTGATAGCTTAATTTTTCAACAGCAAATATTTTATTAGAGCGGTTTCAATCCCCGACATGAAGGCCCTACTGATAGTGGACATGCAGAAGGACTTCTGCTGCGAAGACGGGGCCCTTTACGTTGGAAACAACGTCAAAGAGATCATAAATTCCGTGAAAAATGTCGTTGATAGTTTGAGGGGAAATGTTCCCATCGTGTTCACTCAGGATTGGCACAGGAAAGACGATCCAGAATTCAAGATATGGCCGAAGCACTGCATTCAGAACACTTGGGGTGCTGAAGTGATAGACGAGTTGAATCCCAGCGAAGAAGACTACTTCGTTAAGAAACGCAGATATTCCGCATTCTTTGAGACCGATTTGGACTTGACCCTTAGGGAGTTGAAGGTCGAAGAGCTGATAGTTTGCGGGGTTGTAACGAACATATGCGTCCTTCACACCGTGGCGGATGCGGTAATGAGA
>Ga0256831_1000956_pt1 | contig 15295 bp, 8 predicted proteins | sample 132544metaG_FD_189087 | JGI IMG/M metagenome (GOLD analysis project Ga0256831, IMG submission 189087) | Hydrothermal vent microbial communities from Lau Basin, Pacific Ocean - 132-544 | ecosystem: Environmental > Aquatic > Marine > Hydrothermal vents | place: Pacific Ocean: Lau Basin | collected...
TTGCTTAGTTTTTAGTGGCTGTTTTTTGCTCACCACCTAATACCTCTATTAATCGGGGAATAAATCGAGCCAGTTCTCCGGTCATAATATTAAAGTCGGCATCAAATTGTGCTGCGGCGTCTTCTGCGCCATCATTGGATGCTTGCTCTAGTAATTCATCCGAAAATTTGAGGCGTTTAATTGCTAGATCATCCTGTAAAATACATTCAATGCTATCATTCCAGTTCAGTGCTAATTTGGTGACTTCTTTGCCATTATTTAAATGCATTTGAATCTCATCACTGCCTAAATCTTGTCTTTTGCAACGGATGATTGCTCCGTCTTCACTGGACTCTTGTAATTCACATTCATCTTTAATAACAAAATCGTCTTTGAGATCATTCCCTTTGAGCCAGTTAGTCATTAATAATGCCGGAAGGGTATTTGTTTTTAAGGGCAAAACAGGCAAACTGCCAAGGCTTTGTCTTAACAGCTCCACCAGTTCTTCTGCTTTATTATTACTGGATGCATCAACAACCATAAATTGACTGTCTTGATCGAGATAGGCATAAGAGCGTTTAGAACGAGTAAAGGATTTAGGTAATAAATCCAGAACCACTTCATCTTTGATACTTTGTTTATGTTTTCCAACAGGACGGCGACCTGTTTCACTTTGTATGCTATCGAGTTTTTCATTCAGTGCATCATTGACAACACTGGAGGGCAATAATCGTTCTTCTAGGCGAACACACAACATGGTGGTTGTGCCAATGGTATGGGTAAGTTGCATGCTACTATCATTTTGTGGTTGTGCAAGGGGGGCTACCCAGCCAAATGAAGAAGCTTGGGTTGAAGAACAGGGCTGAAATGACTTTTCATTCAGGTGCTTTTCCAAAAGCTCGTTATCTATGGAAAATGGCTTGCTAAAACGGTAAATCTTCAGGTTCTTAAACCACATGGTTGTTTTGTCCTTAACAGGTTAATACGTTAAATTTGGCGCTACTTTAACGTGTATCGGTGCTATTTAAAAGTGGCTTATACCGTATGAATGACATTGGTAACAACTCCCCAGATATGCAAGGTTTCTTCTGCTGCAATATCAATGGGGTCAAAATCATCATTTTCTGGCATTAAGCGTACTGCTTCACCCTGTTTTTTATATAAGCGTTTCACGGTTAGCTCACCATCAATAGCAGCAATAACAATTTTGCCGTGGCGGGCTTCGAGTCCGCGGTCGACAATTAATATATCATCAGGATGAATGCCAGCATTGATCATTGAATAACCGGTGACACGGACAAAAAAAGTGGTGGCAGGATCGTTAATCAAATATTCCCCTAAGTCCATCATACCTTCAATGTAGTCATCTGTAGGTGCTGGACATCCGGCAGCTACCTTGCCACCATATAAGGGTAATTTAAAGCCACCAGCATGGGCATATTCTAAAATACGCTCAACCATACTTTCTGGCACACGAATAGCCTTGGTTGATTCAGAAAATTTACCTGTTCCTTTAGGGCGACCTGCGCCACTGCGTTTACCACCTCTTGGCATACTTTCTCTCCTAAACTATAAATTGTAAAGTATAAATGTAAAACCTAAAGCAATAGAAATATAATATATTTTTGTACGGTTTTCAATGCATGTATTCTAGTTTTTGTGCAATTATCTCTATGTTAAGTTGATAATGCTTAGTGCAGAACCGCTGTTTCTCTGAGAAATAGAGGTATTCGTATTAGGATAAAAAATGACTATAAATAGACTAATGGCATTGCTATATTGGCTCAAGTGAGCTTAACTATGAGATATAGATACAAGAAATTAATTCCTCCTTAAAATTATGGTTTTGTTTGTGCATTTTTTATTTAATAAATGGTCTGCTTTTATTGTTCACATTTTTCTTTTGAGTTGTTCCTTATGGTGGTTAATATCTCCTGTTAAGGCCGCTTTAATTGCTGAAAAAACACCCTCAGATGTCTATGTTCAGGTACAGCTCCTGTCTCAGGATGTCCACGCTTTGCGTATCAAAAATAAAATTTCAACTGCTTGGCCAGAAATAGTGCCTGAACAAGGTCGCGAACCTCGCCATGTCTTTCAAAAAACATTAGAAATTTTAGATAAGATTAATCGCTATCGAATTAATGTTTCTCATATTGGGGGAATTACAGTACCACGTTTTCCTGGGCGTGATATTACCCCAAATGAGGTCTATAGTGTGGTAATACGTCTGCGTCAAGAATTAGCCTTGTTAGTAGGAGAAGATAATCAGTTTGTGAGTCATATAAAAGCACCCGCTTCTGATAAGGTGAATATTACCTCTAATGATGTTTATGCGGCATTATCAGAAATATCCACTGCCTTGGATGAAACCTTGGGTATTCGAGGTATTACGCCCTCAGAAGTCTATATTCGTAGTGAACAAGTCTTGGAGTTGGCTCGTTTTTTACGCAATAGTCAGAATCAGCCTATTATTAATCACAAGCCAAAACGCCGTAGCAATCAGTTGCCTAATCATGCTTTGCACGCGGTTAACCGTCTATTACTGCATATAAATAAAGCGGAACATAATCTTTGGATGAAACCTATTAACGTTTTGCCTGTTCCTAGACGAGTGATTACTCCTGGTGATGTGTATGATGCAATGGGTTTAGTTTTGGCTGAATTACAACGTATACAATTTCGCTTGGGTTTAGAACGGAGCTTTGCAGCGCCTACACTTAAAAGCACTAAAACATCGGATGATGTGATACAAAATGTTGAATTTGCCATGCAACAATTGCCCTTATTCAAAGTTGGGGAACCCTTACACCAGTATGATCGAGCTGCATTGGTTAAAAACCCGAATCATGTCTACTCGGTAACAGAGCATATATTGCGAGAGCTTAAGCAATATCGACGTTTGCGAGGTATACAAGTCAGTCCAAGAAAAGCGGTATTAGTACATGGCTTGCAACCACAGCATGTGTATGGCAAAACATTAGAAGTTATTGAAAAAATTAATTTGATCCGCCAACGTCAGAATATAGGTGCTATTGCAGAGCCATTTTATCCTTTACGTAAAATTACTCCGACGGAAGTATTTAATGAAACGTTGCGGGTTGATGAAGAATTGCATATTTTATTTCATTTTTCAAATATGAAATCCCAGCTTTGGATCACTGATCCTAATATTAATGAGTATACCGATAAAACGCCTTCAGATGTATTTTTTTATATGCAACGCATTTCCTTACTATTGGATACGATTCTTGGTGTGGATGCCTTTACACCCGATTATGTTTATCGAGAAGCACAGCGTATTCAACAGGAGATTTTTATTTTAGCCCAACATCTTGGTCGACCTATTCCTTTAGAAGTTTGGCAGAATATTAAACTGGATCTCACCGTACAGCCTGAAACTGTTTTTAAGCAGGTAAAAATTTTGCTTGATACGGTTTTGTCTGTAGAACGCCGAGCGGGTATGTTTCAGGTGAAAAATTTTTCTGTACCTCCTAGTGATGCGGTTACCCCTGCAGAAGTGTTTAATTTAGTTCGTGTTGTTTCTTCTGAAATGACAGAATTAAAGGTATTTTTAGGTATTTATCAATTACCAGCGTATCAGCCCAAGGTTCATGGCAAACAGCCTGGCCATGTATTGCAGCTGATTCAGGGCAATCAAGCGGCATTGGAATTACTCTTACATAAGCACCTGAAGCCTAAATCAGAAATACTTACTAAAGTAAAAACAAAGAACAAAGCCAGCGTGAAAAAAGAGCAATATAATGATAATTAAACAAAAATGGTCATTACCGGTTAAATTTGCCTTAATGGCTTTTATTATTGCAGGTGTTGGTATTTTAGGGATTGCTATTTTTAGTTATCAAGATGCCGCGACCTTATTGCGCAAACAGAGTGTGGAACGTTTAAGTGGTGAATTAGAACGATTGACACTGAGTTTGCAAGAAAATATTGATCGCATGCGTTTTGATGTTCAACGTATTGCCCGTTCAGATGCGGTAGCTGGGTATTTGCGGGCAGTTGCAGGTGATGGCTATGATGATGAGTTGAATATGACCCAGTCTCTCTGGCGACAGCGTATTGAACGAGATTTAATCAGTTTGCTAGAACAACGTCCGGAGTATTTGCAAATACGCTATATTGGTATTGCCGATGATGGGTTAGAAATTGTTCGTGTTGAGCGACAAAAAAATAAAATTATCAATGTTTCACAGCCGGATTTACAACATAAGGGACGCTATGACTATGTGAAAAAAACAGTACAGCTTTCACCAGAATTACAGTTTGTTTCTGCCATTGAACCCAATCGTGAGCATGGTAATATTGTTTTTCCGCTACAGCCAGTGATAAGGGCTGCAGCACCGGTTTATGCAACACAAAATAAGGTCTTTGGGGTCATTGTTATCAATGTCAACTTTGATATTATCAGCCATCCATTTTCGCGGGCACCAGATAATGTTTCCTATCACATTGCCAATCAACAGGGAGATTATCTTTTTCATCCTAACCTTAGCCGTCGTTTTACTTTGGCTCTAGGAGGGGACTCCGGTTTTAAAAAAGATTATCCTAAGTTTAAATTACTCTCATCCAATACTCTGGATAAAGAATTTCATGTCCTAAATTTACCACAAGAATCAGCTAGTCTCATTGTCCGCTACTTAAACTATGATCCCCTAGATAAAAATAAAGTGTTAATTGTCAGTGCACTGGCCTCTCATCGAGTTATTGAGGAACAGTCTCAGGGGCTTAAACGCCGTCTGACGATTGGTGTCATCGCCATTGTTATTATTTTAAGTATTGCTATGGCACTATTAGCCTTTTATCTATTAAAGCCGATACAAATGTTAACGGATGTTGCCAACCAAATTGCCAGTGGCAATGAAGATATTAACATCCCTGATATGAAACGCTCTGATGCCTTAGGTGTTTTGGCTGTTTCATTTAATACAATGCTGACTCATTTGAACCAGTCTCGTTATGAGTTACGCAAATTGGCCAATCATCAAGAAGAAATGATTGCTCAGCGCACGATGGATTTGGAAGTGGCGTTGGAAAAAGCAGAGATCAGTGTGCGTACTAAAAGTGAGTTTTTGGCCTCTATGAGTCATGAGATCCGCACCCCTATGAATGGTGTATTAGGGATGTTAAGTTTATTGCTTGAGTCGCCCTTGGATAAGGAGCAATACCATCATGCCTATTTAGCACAAAGCAGTGCTAAAGCCTTATTGTCACTTATTAATGACATTTTAGATTTTTCTAAAATTGATGCGGGCAAATTAGAGTTGGAAATTATTGATTTTGATTTGCGCAGTATGTTAGGTGAATTAACTGAAGCGATGGCTCTGCAAGCTCAAGATAAAGATGTGGAGCTGGTTCTAGATGTGATGAATATTGAGTCCTCAATGGTCAAAGGTGATCCAGGACGATTACGACAAATTTTTTCCAATTTAATTGGCAATGCGATTAAATTTACTTCAGAAGGTGAGGTGATTATCTTTGTGGAGTTATTGCAAAAAGAAAAACTATGCCTGCATTGTAAAGTTATGGATACTGGGATTGGTATTCCAGAAGATAAACAAGCATTACTTTTTGACTCATTTAGTCAGGTTGATGCCTCAACCACTCGAAAATATGGTGGTACGGGGCTGGGTTTAGCCATTGCCAAAAAACTTTGTGAACAAATGGGCGGTGCTATTAAAGTGAATAGTACCGAGGGTCAAGGGAGTTGCTTTGAGTTTAGCGTATTGCTTGAACCCAGCCATCAAGCTCATCAAGTGTTGCCAGAAACCAATATTCAAGATGTCAACTGCCTTATTGTTGATGATAATAGTGCTAATCGAAACGTATTAAAAGGACAGCTTGAACACTGGGGTGCTCATGTTGAAGAAGCAGAAGATGGTCCATCGGCCTTAGCCCTATGTGCTGCTCGTCTTGATAAACAACAAGCACTATTTGATATTGCCTTATTGGATCTACAAATGCCAGAAATGAATGGTGAGGAATTAGGCAAGGCCATTCGTGCTCAACGTCGCTATGATCCGATGAAACTGATCATGATGACCTCAATGAGTCAGCGTGGTGATGCACAACACTTTGCGGAGCTGGGCTTTAGTGCTTATTTCCCTAAGCCGGTGGTTACTACGGATCTTTTATATGCACTGTCTATTGTAGCGGAAGATGGTGAAACATTAAAAATGGCTCAGCCGTTGGTGACTCGTCACTATGTTAAGACGCTCGCCTATAATAAGACCATCGATCAATCATCTCGACTATGCCATGAGACTGAGTTGGAAAATATTCGTTTGCTACTGGTTGAAGACAATAAAGTTAATCAAATGGTGGCTAAGGGCATTATAAAAAAATGGCATATACAGGTTGATGTGGCTGAAAATGGCCTTGAAGCTTTGGCCTGTTTAGATAATAGCCCGCCTGAGGCTCCTTATACGTTAATTTTAATGGATTGCCAGATGCCAGAAATGGATGGTTATGAAACCAGTCGTCAGATCCGTGCTGGTGGTGTGGGCAAGTCTTATCTTGATATTCCTATTATTGCCATGACAGCCAATGCCATGCGTGGTGATAAAGAAAAATGTTTAGATGCTGGCATGAGTGATTATTTAAGCAAGCCCATTGATCGGGAATTACTCTTTGCTAAATTATGCCAATGGTTACCAAAGCCGGAGAAACAGACTGATAATAATAATGATGAGCCTAATCTACAAATTGATTGGGATCAGCCAAGTGCTTTAAAGCGTATTGGTGGTGAAGTAGCAGAGCTAACCAGTTTGATTGAACTGTTTTTAGAAGAAGTCTCAGAACAAATACACATCCTTGAAAAAGCCGTTGCAGATACTGATCTTGCTCTTATGCAAGCAGCTGTGCATTCGATTAAAGGTGTGGCCTCTAATATGAGTGCCCGCAAGTTACATACTCTGGCAACAAAAATGCTTGACTCTACTCGAAAAGAAAGCAATTCTGAGATACAGGATGATTACCAAGCGCTTAAAGATGCGTATAAATGCTTAAGAAAAATTTTAATGGATTATTTATTTCAGCATCAAAAAGAAATAGTGCCAACTGTGCACTTGACTAATGAGCAACTTCATAGTGTATTAAAGGAATTGGCTGAAAAATTGCATCAAGGTGACTACATAGATGCCAAAGAGCTTGAGAGCCTTAAAACAGCCTCTGATAATAAGAACATAACGTCTTTACTTAAGGACTTCGTAGAACGAATAGTTCAATTTGATGCGGATTCAGCATTAGAAATACTCAAGCAGATTGAGTGTGAGTTGACTTTATAAAGAAGAGATATTAAAGAATAGGAACCCTATACGTGGTAGAAAAATCAGTTATCCTTATTGTTGATGATGTACCTGCAAATGTTCAAGTATTAGCGAGTTGTTTAAAAAATGACTATCATATTAAAGTCGCAACAGATGGTCTAAAGTGCCTACAATTGGTTGCAATCAAACCGACACCTGATTTGATTTTATTAGATATTGAAATGCCAGGTATGGATGGTTATGAAGTGTGCCGCCGCCTAAAAGCTGATCAAGAAACACAGAAAATCCCCATTATTTTTGTTACGGCCAGTGATCAAGAAGAAGAAGAAGAAAAAGGCTTGCAACTAGGTGCCGTTGATTATATTACCAAGCCAATACGCCCCTCAATTGTTTCTGCGCGAGTGAACACTCACATTACCCTTAAATTGCAACATGACAAATTAATGGCTATGGCCATGCATGACCAATTAACAGGCTTATATAATCGGCATTATTTTTTTGACAGTGCCGATAAAAAAATTGCTGAGGCCAAAAGGCATCACTACCCGTTGAGTTTGGTGATGATGGACATTGATCATTTTAAGCACATCAATGATCAGTACGGCCATGCAATAGGTGATAAGGTGTTACAAAGTATTAGTCAGATGATCAAAGCACAGTGCCGAGATGAGGACATTCTAGCTCGATTTGGTGGTGAAGAATTTATTGCCTTATTTAATCATTGTGATATGAACTATGCTTATGAAAAAGCTGAAAACTGCCGACAGATCATTGAAACGACAGCACTAGACGATTTGTACCTTACTTGTAGCTTTGGTGTCGTTCAGATGAGTGCTGATTGTGATAGCTTAGAAAACCTAATCAAACAAGCAGATATGGCTTTATATCAAGCCAAAGAAGGAGGCAGAAATCAGGTGGTGTGTGCCGATAATTGCCTATTGCAAGAGGTTTAATTAATGTTACTTGAAAAAACTTATCATGGAACATAAAAAAGCCTGTTAGTTTATCAGATTGATAAAAATAACAGGCTTTTTTAGTCACTTAACGATTGTAAACAACCGTTAAGTGAGAGGCTAATAAAATTTACTTAGCCGCAGGAGCTGGTGCTACTGGAGCCGCAGGAGCTTGTGCTGACCACTGCTTCATTCTCTCTTCGTATGCTTTACGAGAAGCTTCCATTTGTGCTTGTTGCTTAGCTTGCATTTCTTGCATGTGTTTTTGATGAGCTTCATACTGAGCTTTAGCTTGTGGATTTGGTGCCATCATTGGTTGAGGAGCCATCATTGGTTGTTGCTGAGGTGCCATCATTGGACGAGGTGCATAACCATAACCGTATGGTGCATTAGCATAGTTATTATAGCCATTACCACGGTAGTTCATGTTGTTATAACCATTGTAATTGCTATTGCCATTACCATAAGCTGAACCACGAGTATTACCTTTACCACGACCACGACCACGACCTTTAATAGTGATTTCAACATCACCATCCATATCCGCATTACCAGAACCATCACCCCAACCATTGCCATAGCCATTGCCATTAGCATTGTTGTTCATGTTGTTATAGCCATTGCCATTCCAGTTTGAGTTGCTATTGCCATCACCCCAAGGACCCCAAGAAGAAGCAGAAACGCTCATAGATGCAGTAGTAGCAGCGATTGCAGCAGCAATTAATAATTTTTTCATTGTATACTCTCCGAAAATTATGTTTAATAAGTAGTGTTTTTTAAAATGTGTTTGAAACGTTTTTAATTGATAAAAACTCCCTTAAGCTTAGTATTGAAGCTAAGTCTAAAAAGTTATTTTTTCAATCTTTTTATATGGTAGAGATAGTATATCTTTGAATTTTAATATAAGCAAGTATTAATATAAAAATCTATTATTTTAAGAGGCTATCTTATGGTAAAGTTCAGGTATGAATTGGTTTTTTGGTTTTTTTTGTTAATGGTAAGACATAATTAATATGGATAAGAAGCGTATTGAGGTAGCTAATTTTTTAGCTGACAATCGGGTTAGGTTGCTGATTGCTGGGTTGCTTGTTGTTAGTTTGACTCTTTTAGTATTTGTGGTGTTATGTTGTGATCTTATCAATTGGTCGAAAGAAGAGAATATTCAGTTTAAAAGTGTCATATCAACGGGGATGAGTAAACAAAATAAGCCACTTGATTCTCGCTCAGAGATTTCATTACAAGAAAAAAAGATATATTTTTTTGCTACCTTTTATAATCTAGAAGCGGGTAAAAGCTACCAGTTTACTTGCCAATTTGTTGATTCTTCGGGGCTTGTGGTATTTAAGTTGGATACCAAACCTTTTACCCCTAAAGGGAGCAGTTATCATCAATGGTGTTGGTATGGATTGAACCCAATGGTTGATCCCACTGGAACATGGTGGCTGCTAGGGGCATTAAATGGTAAACCAATGATTGAACAACGTTTAGAAGTAACCCCTTGATTTTTATTGGATAGCTTACCTTACCTTATCTTTAGGGGGCACCAATTATAGGATGTTATATATGCATGACTTGCCTAAACAATTGGCTCGTTTTATCCCCCATCGATTGTTGTGTGATCTTAGTTGCGGATCACAATCGGAACTTAAACCAGATGGTCAAAATTTTGATGCCGCTGTTCTATTCTTAGATATTTCAGGATTTACCCCTCTTGCCGAACAATTACACAAAGAAGGTAATAGTGGCACTGAACAACTTTCTCATATACTCAATGATTATTTTGGCAAAATGCTGGTTTGTATTAACCAGCATGGTGGTGATGTGGCCAAATTTGCCGGTGATGCATTACTGGCCTTCTGGCCAGCGGATAATGAATCATTAAGGGAGACGACATTACGAGCTGTGGCCTGTGCATTGGAAATACTGGCAACATTAAATAATCATTTGGTTCAGGATGATATAACTCTGTCTTTAAAAGCTGGGCTTGCTGCTGGAGCTATTTCAGCACTAAGGATTGGAGGAGTAAGAAACCGTTGGGAGTATGTTTTGCTTGGCAATACTCTTAAAGAGATGGGAGCCGCCGAAAAAAGTGCTCGGGTGGGAGAACTCCATATTGCCGCAAATAGCTGGCCATTAATTGCTCATGATTGTGATGCTCAAGTTGATGCTGCAGGCAATATTCATATTCTTGGACAAAGAACATCATTAACAATAGCCAATTTATTAACACCGGTTAATCTATCAGAACAGATTATTGAACAACTCTATGCTTTTATCCCATTTGCAGTGAGGGAACGTTTTTCGGCAGGGCAGAGTGATTGGATCTCTGAGTTGCGTCGGGTCAGTGTTATTTTTGTCCAAATTGACTTTGAGCAGGAAAAACAATCGAATTTATTGCCTTTAGTGCAACAGTTATTAGAAGAAATACAACAGCTTATTTATCAATTTGAAGGAGCCCTTAGGCAATTTATTGTCGATGATAAAGGGCTGGTTTGTATTGTGGTTTTTGGCTTACCACCCTTTGTTCACCAAGAAGATCCTATTTTTGCGGTACGTGCTGCCCAAGCATTGCACCGGATGTTGGATAAACTGGGCTACCAAAGTTCTATTGGTGTGAGTACTGGGTCAGTTTTTTGTGGTGTGGTAGGTAATGACTTGCGGTGTGAATATGCAATGGTAGGTGACACCATCAATTTATCAGCACGTTTAATGTCTGCCAGTGATCATGCCATTCTCTGTGATCAGGCAACTTATCAGAGTGCTTCGAAGCAATTTGTCTTTCAGAGCTTGCCAAGCTTGTCTTTAAAAGGGAAGCAAGGTCTCACTCTTGTCTATCAACCCAAAGAAGAAATGCTCCATCAAACAGAGCAGTTTGAAACACATCTGATTGGTAGAAAAAGTGAATGTAAGCAACTCTTTAACTTACTGGATAGGTTGAGTCATCATGCCCAAAGCAATTGTGTTTATATTGAAGGAGAAGCGGGAATTGGTAAATCTCGTCTAAACAATGCTGTAGTCCAGCAAGCTTTAAATAAGGGAATGACTGTTTTGCAAGGAAGGAGTGATCCTCTTGGAAAATTATCTTCCTATCATGTCTGGAAACCAGTATTTATGGAAATATTGGCTTTGGATAAACACCTAGATCAAGAATCATTAGTAAGCCGTATTCGTCATTTACTTACTGAGAAAAACCAATGGCGAGAACGTTTGCCATTATTAAATCCAATTTTGCCCTTTGCTTTTGCCGAAACAAGTACCACACAATCATGGACAGGCTCAGTAAGAGCAGATAATACCAGACGGTTTATGATTGATTTAATCACAGCCTATGTTGGTGAGCAGTCATTATTATTGACTTTGGAAGATGCTCATTGGTTTGATTCAGCCTCATGGGATTTGCTGGTCAGTGTAGAAAAATCACTTAACCAAGCACTGCTGATGGTGACTTCACGTCAGGTGGATGCACAATGGTCAAAAAGTGTTCATAGTTTTATTGATCAAGCCATTAGTATTCGTTTGGGTGGGCTGAGTGATAATGACATATCAACACTGTTATTTTCTCTTTGGCAGGCCAAGGAAATTGAGCCAAAATTACGTTGCTTTATTAGTGAAAAATCACGAGGTAACCCTTATTTTGTAGAGGAAATCGGCCTAACTCTAAAAAATTCAGGCAGTATTCAGCTAAGTCCGTCAGGTGTAATAGAACCCTTGGGTAATTTAGATACCTTAGCCATACCAGAAACGATTCAGGGTATTATTACTGCTCGTATTGATGGCCTATCTGTTGATGAGCAATTGACGATTAAATCAGCCAGTGTGATTGGTTATGTCTTTCCATTAGCCTTGCTTTGTGACATTTACCCACTTCCTAATATGCGCACAATGATCCCTCAATTATTAGCTTCTCTTAATCAGTTGCATATTACCTTGCAAGTAGAACAAGAACCCAATGCCATGTTTTCCTTTCGTCATCTGGTGATGCGAGACGTGGTTTATGACTTGATGCTTTTTAAACAAAGGCGTTGCCTACATCAGGCCATTGCTAAATGGTATGAGAGCATTGCACAAGTAGCAAATTATCCCTTGTTGGCATACCATTTGAAAAAATCGGGTGAGACAACACGTGCTATTTATTATTTGGAAAAAGCAGCTGAAAATGCAATTCATGAATTTGCTAATTCTGAAGCGATTGCCTTGCTGCATGAAGCGATGGCTTTGTCAGCAAAAAGTGGCCTGAACCCTGAACCATTGCAACAAGCGAATTGGGAACGGTGGCTCGGTTATGCACGACTGTATATGGGGGGTGAAGCGCATGCCCGTGAGCACTTTAAAAAAGCACTTTCCTTGATGGGCTTTGCGTTTGCAAGAAACCAATGGTCTTTATATTGGGGTATTACGAAAGAGTTGTTTAAACAAGCCATGTTCAGGTTCTTTAGCAAACAAAACAGAGAACAGGATCCTGTAAAAATAGCACGTTTAGTGGATGCCTCAAGAGCCTATGAAAAAATTATGGAAATATCCCAGCTTGCTAATGATACATTGAGTTTGGTTTATGCAAATTTAAGAGCCTTAAATTTAGCAGAACAGGCGGGCTCTGATCCAGAAAGAGCACGAGGTTATGCCAGTTTGAGCATTGGTTTTGGCTTTGGTGGGATGCATACCTTAGCGACCTATTATTCTCGCCTTGCTTGGCAAATTGCTAAAGCTATTCAAGATAAACCCTCTATGGCTTGGGTACTTGAAGTTGATGGGATTTATGGCAATATTTTCTGTCGTTGGGCATCGGCTCAAAAGGCACTAAGACAAGCCATTAACTTAAGTCAGGAATCGGGTGATCGATGGCGTGAAATGGAATGTACGGGTTTACTAGCTGAAGGTCTTGTCTTTAATGGCCGTATTGATAGTGCTCTAGAGCAATATGAACAGCTAATCGAGTTATCAAAAGATACCTCTGTCTTTTTATACTTGGCTTGGGGTATGAGTGGCAAGTCCAGCATCATGCTCTATCAAGGTGAAATTAAAGAGGCATGGCAACTCTGCTCAAAAGGTGCTCAATTATTAGAGCAAAGTGAGAATAATTTACCTAGACTTTTATGGCAAGCAGTTGATGTGATTTACCACCGTTTTTGCCAGCAACCGGAGCGGGCTTGCCAACTTGCTTTACAGACCATACCGGAGCTATCAGCCATTCGTTTTCCTGCTAATTATTATATTATTGATATTTGCTCTATGCTTGCTGGTAGTGCTCGTGACTTACTTACTCGGAGCGAAGAGCAACAGCAATTAGAGGTGTTAATAAAAGAGTGCAGCCGTTTGTTAAAACGTTTTGGTCAGTCCTTCCCTACAGGCAAGCCACGTTGGATGCTGAATGAAGGCAGTGAATTCTTGAGATTAGGTAAAATAAAAGAAGCCTATCAGTGTTGGCATAAAGGACTCATATGGTCTCTATCATTAAACATGCCGCTAGAAGAAGCTTGGCTACGCTATAAAATTGCACAACATAAATTGGGTCCATCTCCTGATAAAGAGGCACAAAAAGCAGAAGTTATTTTTAATGCAAGACAAATTCGCTTTCGTGATTATGATTCATTACTTTTTGAAGATATATGATTCTAGATTAATGGCTTAGGTTTAATGCTAAGTTCTGCCAAGTAGGGTGTTGCTGAATTGTAATACTGTGAGTCTGACCAATAACATCCGTTAGCTTTTTAATTGTGATAAATTCATTTATATGCTGTTATCAGCATAAGTTGCCTGAAAAATATTTGGGATTTGCCGTATCTGCTTCAATAAGGGATCGTATTGAATATCTGAATTTACCTCTATAGTCAGTTCCATAGAAACAGATTGATCAATACTATCTGTCTCTGTATTTGCTTTAAGTACATTCACTTGTGCTTGATTAAGCAGTGTTGTGACATCTTGTAATAACCCTTGGCGATCAAAGGCATCAATTTGTATATTAATTTTCTCTTTGCTGGAATGTTCGCCCCAATTGAGCTCGATTAATTTTTGATGTTGATTTTTCTGTGTGGCTCTAAGCAATATTTCTGGGCAGTTTTTATGATGAATTTGTATGTTTTTAGATGAGAGTAGTTCACCGATAATTTCATCACCTATTTGTGGTGCACAACAAGTTGCCAAATTAATATTGTGATCGCCAATGCCTTGTAAGTGCTTACTTGACACCACAGGATTATTATCATTATCTTTGAATAAGGCTTTAAACCATTGTCTAATGCATGACCTTGCTCGAACGGTACTCACATATTTTTTTCTATGATCCAACCAGTATAAATGAGGAGAGGATTTTTTGTCCGTTAATATTTCTATGCATTCACCAGAATTGAGTGAATAACTTAGAGGCACTCGATGACCATTGACTAGAGCACCAATGCATTGGTGTCCTACTTCGGTATGGATGCTATAAGCAAAATCCAGAGCAGTTGCTCCTTTAGGTAGAGATTTTATTTCTTTTTTAGGGGTCATGACTAATAATTGGTCATGAAAAAATTCTGTTTTAAACTCTTCTAATAAGGTGTCATTATCAATTTGATTATCTAATAATTGACGTAGTGCTGAAATGGTTTTTTCTAAGGCGACATCTTGCTTACTGCCTTCTTTGTAGCGCCAGTGTGCAGCCACACCTTGCTCAGCAAAATCATGCATTTCTTGAGTACGGATCTGGATCTCAATCACTTGATGTTGGTGATCAATAATGGCGGTATGAATTGACTGGTAGCCATTATCTTTTGGATTAGCAATATAGTCATCAAATTCATGGGGCAGGTGTTGCCATTGATTGTGTATAATACCAAGAATGGAATAACATTGAGGTAAATTCTTAGCGATAATACGTACGGCAAGTAAGTCGGACAATTCGTGTAATTGCATCTTTTTCTTTTGCATTTTTTTCCAAATGCTATATAAATGCTTTGGCCGACCTTCTATGCTACTGGCTTTAATATTAGACTGCACCAGATGATTTTTTAAGTGCAGGACAAATAAATCAATATAGGCTTCTCTATCAGAGCGTTTATCTGCCATAGATTTTGCTAAAGATTTATAAGAGGTATTATC
>Ga0256831_1000957_pt1 | contig 15285 bp, 14 predicted proteins | sample 132544metaG_FD_189087 | JGI IMG/M metagenome (GOLD analysis project Ga0256831, IMG submission 189087) | Hydrothermal vent microbial communities from Lau Basin, Pacific Ocean - 132-544 | ecosystem: Environmental > Aquatic > Marine > Hydrothermal vents | place: Pacific Ocean: Lau Basin | collected...
TTGCTGCCCTGCTCTTGCCAGATAGAACTTTTAAGCCTCTACAGTTGCCGGTTAAGGCGTAGTATCGGGCAAGGTAGTAGGTGTAAGTTCTATGGAAGGGTCTGGCGTAGGAGAGAGCTCTCCTGAAAAGTCCCAAATCGCTGCTGAAAAGCCTGTCAAGAATGTAAACGGTTGCTGCCCTTTTAAAGGAGCTCCCGGCAGAACTTTTCATAAGCCTTACGTAGTAGTTAAACTTACCGGCTAAAGTTTTAGAGAGGAACATCAGGAAGAAGTAACGTTCCTCTGGAAGAGAGATTTTGAAGAGTTTTCTCGCAGCAGTTCTCTCTCCCTTTTTCAAAAGGGTATAGGCCAAAAGGTAAGTATAGTAAGGATCCTCCCTCAGGTAAGATAGGTAAAAAAGGGCGGTGTCTATCTCCCTGTTTCTGGCAGCCATCCAGACCTTTTTCCTCAGAACTTCTGGCTTAAACAGGAATGAAACATCGCCTCTGTTTGCCATAAAAACATCTTCATCAAGGTTATTTGTAAGAGAGAAAACCTTAAGATACAGATTTTTTGCCTCTTTTTCTCTTCCATTTCTTCTTAAAATAGAGGATAGCTTCAGCTTTCCGTATAGATTTTTGGGCTCCGAAACACCATTCAAGATAGAACAGTTGTCAATGTATAGAAGAATAGCCGGTTCTTTCAGGTCAGAGTTAAAGAGTTTTCGGAATTCCTGCGAACAGAAATTACCTGTTTTAACAGAACTTACAAACAGCTCAGCACTCTTATAGGGCAGAGCCTGCGAAACGAAAGGAAACAGCAGAAAGAGTAGAAAAACCGCAAAAACCATGTAGCAATTATACCGTTTAAAGGAACCCCTCCCGAAGGAGGGGCTTTCAGGCTGCTGAGCAGCCGAGGGGACGGCTTTTGTGGGGCATCGGGGAAAGAGTCCCTGTCTATAAAATATTATCGTTCTTTTACGACATAAATTGACTTAAAGAAAGCTAAAGTTCACTAAAATAGTTCCGAAAATAGATAAAGGCTCCTATTGGCCAGAACAAAAACACGGCGGTGAATCATGGACATAGCAACAATAATCGGTATCGCCGCAGCTTACCTGCTGATTATTGGTTCAATAGTCATAGGTGGAAGCCCTGGTGCTTTCATAAACGTCCCCTCCCTTCTCATCACCGTTGGTGGTGGCCTTGCCGCAGCAATGGCAGGTTACCCGCTGGGGGAGTTTATAGGTGGTCTTAAAGCCATCCTCAAGGCTATAAAACCGGAGGTAGGAGACCCTATAGAGACCGTTGAGTTTTTAACCGAGATAGCAAAAAAGGCCAGGAAAGAGGGAATTCTGGCCCTTGAGGCAGACATAGACCAGTTCTACGCAAAAGACCCTTTCTTGGGAAACATAATGAGAATGCTTATAGATGGGCTGGAAGCTGAAGAGGTAAAGAGCACTGCAGAGAGCTCCATGGCACAGATAGACCAGAAACTCTCAACAGAGGCATCTGTCTGGGAATCCTTGGGAGACCTGTTCCCCGCCTTCGGTATGATAGGAACACTAATCGGACTCATCCAGATGCTTCAGAACCTATCTGACCCTTCAGCCCTTGGGCCCGGTATGGCCGTTGCCATGATTACAACACTCTACGGAGCGATACTTGCAAACACCCTCTGTATTCCTGTGGCCAAAAAGCTCAAGTATTACAAAGAACTCAAAATGCTTTTCCTTGAAGCCTACATACTAACCGCAGAGGCAATAGAGAAAGGGATAAACCCTAACATACTCCGTCAGAAGCTTGCTGGCCTGTTCGGAGTTGAGCTGAAAGAGGGTCAGTAATGGCAAAGAGAAGAAAGGAGGAGTGTAAAGCTCCTCCGGCCTGGCTTACAAGTTTTGGTGACCTGATGTCCCTTCTACTCACCTTCTTTATTCTCCTCTACTCCATGTCCACCATCTCTCTGGAAAAGTTTCAGCAGGCCATAAAGGGAATTATTGAGGCCTTTGGAGGCCATTACGTAATCTACGAAGAGAAGGTAATTCGGGGAAAGAGGGTTCCCGTTGAACTGCCCAACATGTACCCGAAGATGAGGAGTAGACGCAGAATTGAGGAGAAACTTCACCAGATAAGAGAAACTCTTAACAGGATGGGAATAGAGTCGGAAATTGCAAAGTTCGGAACCTGCATAAGGTTGAGGATAAACACAGATAAGCTATTCCCTCCCGGGAGTGACAAACCCTACCCTCAGGCAATACCGGTAATAATGGAGATCTGCCGAAAACTTAAAGAGTTAGATCTTCCAATCACAATAGAGGGTCATACAGACAACACTCCCATAAGAAACAGCAGGTTTCCTTCAAACTGGGAGCTCTCTGCGGCACGGGCAACCAGCATTTTAAGGCTTTTTATCCAGTGTGGTTACGACCCGAAAAAACTCTCGGCAGCCGGCTGTGGCCCTTACAGGCCTATAGCTCCAAACACAACACCTGAAGGCAGAGCAAAGAACAGGCGGATAGAGATAGTAATCCACCTGCCCATGTGAGAGGAAAATGGCAAGGAAGAAAAAGGAGGAGTGTAAATCTGCCCCGGCGTGGCTTACAAGTTTCAGCGATTTAATGTCTCTTCTCCTTACTTTCTTTATTCTTCTCTACTCTATGTCTACGTTAGACATAACAAAAGCAATGAAATTTCTCTCCTACTTTCAGGGAGAGAAAGCAAAGTCTTTTGAACAGGTATCGGTGGTTAAGCCCATTCAGATATACACAACGGATCTGGCAAAGAAGATAAAGAAGATACTGAAGAGGATTCTTCCCATCTCCGGTTACCAGATAGTTGTAACGAAGAACTACGTAATGGTAAGGCTCTTTAACCGGATTCTCTTTGAGGAGAACTCTCTGAAGCTGACTCCCCAGGCAAAGAAGGCTTTAGACCGGATAGCCGAAGTGATTAAAGGCTTGAAAGGGAACTATCAGGTTGTTGTTGAAGGACATACGAGCAAAGGAGAACCTACAGTTCCTCTGCCCGGTATTCAGGACAGCTGGGACCTTTCCATAAGAAGGGCAACGGCTGTTGTTAGGTATCTGACTTCAAGGGGCGTAGACCCTTCAAAACTTGAGGCGGTTGGATACGATACAACGAAACCTTTATACACCTGGAACAATCCGATACTTCAGGCAAGGAACAGGCGGGTTGAGATATACATAAAGGTTGCCGTTCCCAAAAAGGAGAGAGAAGAGAAAGTTGAGGTGAAAAGGGAAGAGAAACTGCCCGGAAAAGGGCAGGAAGGGGCTAATTCAGGAAAACGTTGAGTTTTTTGCGGAGGGCATACTCTCTCATCTTTTTCTTTGCCCTGGTTTCAAGCTGACGAACCCTTTCACGGCTGATTCCCAGCTTTTCGCCTATCTCTCTAAGGGTTTTAGGTTCATTTCCATCTAAACCGAAACGCATGATTATTATCTTCTTTTCCTGGGGTGTTAACTGCTCAAGCATCTCCTGAATGCTCTGTTTCAGCTCCTCTTGAACAACCTTCTCCTCAACTTCTGCAGTCCCTTCACCCTTCAGGAAGTCTTTAAATGTAGTATCTTCTTCGTCTCCTATGGGTGTATCAAGGGAGAGTGGAACCTGGCACACAGAAAGAAGTCTCTCTATCTCCTTTGGTTCCATTCCCACGTACTCGGCAAGCTCTTCGGTTGTGGGCTCACGGCCCAGTTTCTTAAGGAGCTCCCCGTAAGACCGGGTAATCTTATTAACAAGAACCGCCTGTTTGACAGGTATCTTAACTGCACCCGTCTGCTGGGCCAGAGCCTGCATGATAGACTGCCTTATCCACCAGACGGCGTAAGAGATAAACTTTACTCCCTTGTCAGGGTCAAAACGCCTTGCAGCCTCTATGAGTCCTAAAATCCCTTCTGCTATAAGGTCGTGGAGTGGAAGGCCACATCCTAAATACTTCTTTGCAACACTTACAACGAACCTGAGGTTTGATTCAACCAACTTTTTCAGTGCCTCTTTGTCTCCCGCTTTTGCCCTCTTTGCAAGCTCAATCTCTTCTTCACGGGAGAGGAGAGGAATCTTTGATATGGCCTTTAAAAAGGCGTCTAAGGAGTCTTTATCGGGAACGAAAGACTCAATAAGTGAAGGGTCTATCTCCTGATCAAAGAGGGGGAGCTCCCCTTCTTCAGAGGGAACTCCCACATTATCGTCAAAAAGCTGATTCTCCTCATCTTCTAAGAAGAATTCCTTCTCTTCCATTCTACTCCTCCGGTTTGAGAACTACGTAGATCACTCCCTCGCCCCTTATAACCTTGAGGAGAACTCCAGAATCACCGGCCTGACCGAGAGCTTTCACAAGGTCGTCAACGTTCCTTACAGGTTTCATCGTTCTTGGAGTTATTCCTGCCTCAACGATGATGTCTCCTTCACGTAAACCAGCATCGTCGGCAGGGGAGCCGGGTTTAACGGAGGTAACCAGAAGACCGTGTTTTATCCAGCCGGGAACGCCGAGTTTCTTGCGGAGCTCCGGCGTAAGTTTTTGAACAGACAGCCCGTACTTACTCATCAGGTCTACAGAGGCAACGCTGGTTCCTCCGGGCATCTGTCCGATTTTAACCGTAAGAACCTTCCTCTTGCCATCCCTGATAACGGTAATCTTAACCCTCTCTTTAGGAGGAGTATTTATAACCTTAAGTTGAAGGTCTGTTACGTTCTTAACAGGCTCTCCGTTAAACTCAACAATGATATCTCCGCTCTTTAAACCTCCCTTCTCTGCCGGAGAGCCGGGCATAACCTTGGTAACAAGAACTCCATGGTCAACTCCAAACTTTCTGGCAAGCTCAGGGGAAACATCTTCAATGTAAACGCCAAGCCAGCCTCTAATCACCTTTCCATACTTAAGAAGGTCGTTCATCACTTTTTTGGCAATGTTTATGGGAACGGCAAAACCCAGGCCCTGAGCGTTTCTGACAATGGCAGTGTTGATTCCAATAACCTTGCCGTGAATATCACATAGGGGACCACCGCTGTTTCCGGGATTAATGGCAGCGTCGGTCTGGATAAAGTCTTCAATAGGGTTAAGACCTAAACCGTGCCTTCCCTTTGCAGACACAATTCCGTGGGTAACAGTCCAGTTGAGGCCGTAGGGGTTTCCGATGGCTATAACAAACTCTCCAACTTTTATGGTGTCTGAATCTCCAAGCTCAACGGTGGGAACTTTCTTATTGCCGACCTTAATCTTTATCAGGGCAACGTCGGTTTTCGGGTCTCTACCAACAACTTTTGCCCTGTAAACTGAACCATCGCTGAGCTTTACTTTTATAACCTTTGCCTTGGCAACAACGTGGTTGTTTGTAAGGATGTAAGCCCAGCCTTTTTCCTCTTTAACGATAAACCCTGAACCGAGAGCTCTCATCTGGAAGTGTTCTGGAATTTCAGGGAAAGGAAAGCCAAACTGGTGGAAGAAGTCTCTGAATTCAGGGGGAATGGGAGGATGGTTAATCTTCACCTCTGAAACCGTGCTGATGTTGACAACGGCAGGCTTTACCTTTTCGGCAACGGTTTCAAAAACCTTCTGCAGAGACTCAACAACAGAGTAATCTTTCTGTGTGGCCTGAACGGAAGCAAAAACTGAACCTGATGTGAGAGAGACGGCAGTCAGTACAGTTAGAGCTCCCTTTAGAAGCTGTCCTGTGTTCATCGCACTACCTCCAGATTATGTTTTTGTTAGTTGTCTCTTTTAGCGTACATCTTCTCTACAAGCTCTTTTACCTTTTTCTCACTTAAAACCCTCTTTGCACCGATAAACCTACGTCTGAAGTAGTGGTCGTTTAAGGAGGAGATTGCAAGGCCGTGGTACATTGAGGAGAAGTGGATAAACTTGCCGTTTCCGATGTATATGCCAACGTGGGAAGGGTAGCTGGCGTAAGTTCTGAAGAAAACAAGGTCTCCAACCTTCAGGTGCTTCCTGTCAACGGGCATTCCCACGTTAAACTGGGCCCTTGCAGTTCTTGGAAGGTTTATGCCCAACTTTCTGTAAACGTACATGGTAAAAGAGGAGCAGTCTAAGCCCAACTTGGGGGAGCTCCCTCCAAAAACGTAAGGAGTGTTCTTCAGGGTTTTAAAGATGTCTGCCAGTATCTGGAAAAAGGTTCCTCTGTACTGAGGGTCGTTGAGTATTGAGAGGCTCCAGTTGTCGTACTTAACGTTCAAAGGCGTTGAAAGAACGTCTGAAAGGGCTTCAGATTCTCTGTAAACTATGTCTGTTATGGGATAGATCTCTTCAGAAACCACTTTTGACTTTACCTGCTCCGACTTTTCCTCTAAAAACTCTATGGTCTCAAGGCTCTTTCTGGGCTTAAACCGGCGGTACCAGCTAACAGAGTGAAACTTTGGGGGTATATAGAGTCGCTGGCCCACTCTCAGGCGGGAGCTCCTTAAGTGGTTAACCCTCTTTATCCTGTGAATCGTTGTATGGAACCTCTTTGCTATCTTGTAGAGGGAATCGCCCCTCTTAACCACATAAACCTGAGAAAAAGCCGGAACAGAAGAGGCCAGGAAGAAAACAGCTGCAAAAACTAACTTCCTCACTCCGTCTCTCCCCTATAAGGTGAATTTCCATTTTAGCACATCATGCCATAGCTCCTTCTGTTTCAACCTGTTCTTTCACATATCTGTAGTAGTTCATGAGCGAATCTACAACTCCGTTCTCAACGTTTGAGAGGAAATCTTCAAAGAGCTGATAGGCCTCTTTTTTGAACTCAACCACCGGGTCTCTCTGACCGTAACCTCTCCAGCCTATACTCTCTTTTATGTGGTCTAAAGCTCTCAGGTGTTCTCTCCAGTAGTGGTCAAGCCTGTCAAGAAGTATCATCCTCTCAACTTCCCTCAGCTGCCCCTCTCCTACCAACCTCTCAAGCTCTTCGTACTTTTCTACCAGCGTATCGTAGATGAGCTTTGCAAGCTTTTCCCGGTCGGTGGGAGCTCCCTCAACCTGCAAATTCATCAACTCCTCGTACTTTTCAGGTATCGGGAACTCAAAGCCAAAACGGGCTTCAAGGGTTTTCTTAAGCTCCTCAAGGTTCCACTCGTCAGGAAGAACCGTTTCCGGAGCAAAAGAGTCAACAAGTTCCCAGGCAACATCTTCAAAGAATCCCAAAATCTCATCCTTAACGCTTTCACCCTCTAAAACCCTGTTCCTCTGCTCGTAAACAACCTTCCTCTGAACGTTGTAAACCTCGTCGTACTCAAGGAGCCTCTTTCTTATCTGAAAGTTCTGCTCTTCTACTCTCCTCTGAGCGTTTTCAAGGGCCTTGCTTACCATCTTATGGGTTATAGGCTCATCCTCAGGAACGTTCATCATCTCCATCATCTTCTTTATCCTGTCGGAACCGAAAAGCCTCAGAAGGTTATCTTCTAACGAGAGGAAAAACCTTGATTCGCCAGGGTCTCCCTGCCTTCCAGCCCTACCTCTCAGCTGGTTGTCTATTCTCCTTGACTCGTTTCTCTCAGTTCCAATGATGTAAAGGCCGCCAAGCTCTTTAACCTTCTCTTTCTCTTTCTCGGTTATCTCTCTGTACTTTTTCAGCGTCTCCTGATAGATCTCCTGATACTTCTCCTCTCCAACCTTTTCAGGAGTTATTCCCTTCTCTTTCAGTTCCCGCTTTGCGAGGAACTCAGGGTTACCGCCAAGAAGAATGTCTGTTCCTCTACCTGCCATGTTGGTAGCAATTGTTACAGCACCAAGCCTTCCAGCCTGAGCAACTATCTCTGCTTCCCTTTCATGGTGCTTGGCGTTGAGAACCTGATGGGGAATACCTTTCCTCTTCAGGAGTTTTGACAGGTATTCCGAGTCTTCAATTGAGTTTGTTCCAACAAGAACCGGTCTTCCCATTCTGTAGTTCTTCTCAATCTCACTTATAACGGCGTTGAACTTGGCCTTCTTCGTCTTGTATATAAGGTCTGGATGGTCTTTCCTTATAACAGGCCTGTTTGTTGGAATTACCACAACATCAAGACCATAGATTTCCTTAAGTTCGGCAGCCTCAGTCTCTGCAGTTCCCGTCATTCCAGCAAGTTTCTTGTAGAGCCTGAAGTAGTTCTGAATGGTTATTGTTGCAAGGGTCTGGTTTTCCGCCTCTATCTTCACTCCCTCTTTTGCCTCTACTGCCTGGTGGAGGCCGTCACTCCATCTCCTTCCCGGCATAATACGGCCTGTAAATTCATCAACAATTATTACTTTGCCGTCTTTTACAACGTAGTCAATGTCTTTATGGAAGAGGTGGTGGGCCCTTAAAGACTGGATTATTGCATGGAGAAGGTCTGAGAACTTGGGATCGTAGAGGTTAAACTCCTTCATTCCGGTAATCTGCTTTACTATCTCCTCAACCTTTCTTATACCTTCGTCTGTAAGGGTTGCTGTTTTTGTCTTCTCCTCAACTTTGAAGTGTTTACCCTTTTGAAGTTGTCTCACTATACCGTCGGCAATGTAGTAGACGTCAACGCTCTCTTCAGAGGGCCCTGAGATGATGAGGGGCGTTCTGGCCTCGTCTATGAGAACAGAGTCGGCCTCGTCAACGATGGCGTAGAAGAGCTCTCTCTGAACCTTATCTTCTTTGGAAAAGACCATGTTGTCCCGCAGGTAGTCAAAGCCAAATTCGGAGTTGGTTCCGTAGGTGATATCCCGGGAGTACATCTCTTTACGCTCATCTTTTTCCATCTGGTTCTGAAGGTAACCGACAGAAAGGCCCAGGTAGTTGTAGATTGGGCCCATCCACTCGGCGTCACGCTTTGCAAGGTAGTCGTTAACAGTAACTATGTGAACACCTCTACCGGCAAGGGCGTTGAGGTACGCAGGAAGGGTTGCAACAAGTGTTTTACCCTCTCCTGTTTTCATCTCTGCAATCTTTCCCTGGTGGAGGACGATTCCTCCTATCAGCTGAACGTCGTAGTGGCGCATACCCTTTGTTCTCTTTGAAGCCTCTCTAACGGCAGCAAAGGCCTCGGGGAGTATTCTGTCCATATATCTGAACTGCTCCTGGACTTCTCCTATCTTTTCAAGTTCAGAGCGCCACTTTGCAGTTAAGGATTGGAGTTCCTCCCTGCTCTTTTTCTCAAACTCCTTTTCAAGGGCGTTTATCCTGTCAACGATGGGTCTGAGTTTTTTTATCTCCCTTTCGTTCTTACTTCCAAGGATTTTTGTAAGAATGGCATTAATCACGGCTTCTCCTCCGAAATTGTGGTTAAGAGTCAGAGTTTCTGCTTTTACCTGACGGTAGAGGTTAAATCAGAGGGGAAGCCCTTGGAGGTGAGGAGTTAAAACGGTGGGAAATTTTGAGTGTGAAGTTGTAGCGGAGCTCCGTCTCCACCTCCCTATCAAGGGGAGTGGAAACCTCCTGAGAAGTTTTTTCTACCTGCTGAGAAGCTGAAACAGAAACGGCTGCAACAGGGTTTGTAAAACTGCAGTTAAGGGAGGAGAAGTCGGCTCCTCCGCAGACAACCGCCGTTATTAAAAGAACACCTATGAAGAGCTTTCTCAGCCTCATCAAACCTCTAAGCTAACAGAGTCTCCGATTTTAAGGGGGATGACTTTATCGCCAACATTTGAAATATAGCTGTAAGAGAGGAGCCTTTCAAGTGCCCTCTCCCTTTTTGCGAGAAAAGGGACAACGTGCCAGCTGCCGTAGTGGATTGGAATGAGCCACTTAGCCTTAAGTATCTTAAAGCCTTTAACCGCCTCTTCCGGGGTCTGGTGGAACTTCCTGAGGAAGGGTTTAAACCCTCCTATGGGTAGAAAGGCAACATCAACGTTGAACCTTTCGGCAACAGAGAGATAAAGGTATTCGGAAAAGGCGGTATCTCCTGCAAAGTAGAGGGTTGCTCCGCCGTACTCCACGATAAAACCGCCAACTCCCGTGTTGGGGTAGAGCAGGTTTCTTCCACGGTTGTGCCTTGCAGGAGTTAAGGAGATTTTTATGCCTTTGAAGGTGAAAGAGGTAAAGGGTTTCAGCTCAATCACTTCCCATCCTTTAAGAACCTGAGAGCAGTTTTCAGGGGTAACAATCAGGAAGTTTGAAGGTATCCGTTTTATGGTTTTAAGGTCTAAGTGGTCGTAGTGGGCGTGGGAGATGAGGAGGAGCTCCGGAAAGACCTCTTCAGGAGAGCGGGCGGGAGGAACGACCCTCGGAACTCCACCGGCAGAACCGGTAAGAAACGGGTCTGTCAGTATCTCCACACCGCCGAGCTTTACCCTCAAAGTGGAGTGACCTAAATTTTCTACCAGTAGTCCCATCCTGTCTGTGAATTTATCTCATCAAAGGAGAAGCGCAATGAAAAAGGGCTTCAGCGATATTGAACAGTTCTTCTTAGAAGCTGAAGAGAAGAGGCTTAAAGATATAAAAGAAAAAAGGGAAAAGAGCCAGAAGCCGGCCGTAAGAAGGGAGCAGCTGGTCAACCAGATAAAAAACCTGAACGAGAAACTGAAGGGAAAAGACAGGAAGATTAAAGAGCTCTACAGGGAGATAAACCAGCTTCAGACAGAGCTCTCAAAGTTCAGGAAAAGGCAAAAGGAGATAGAGAGAAAAGAGAAAGAGTTTCAGAAGGTTGAAAAGTATAAGGAGAAGATAGAAGACCTTCAGGCAGAGATATCAAGGCTTAAGGGAGAAATTGCCGAAAAAGACAGACAGATTGAAAACTTAAAAGCTCAGGAGGTTCCAAAACCGAAGGTTGAGCTCTTCATTGAAGTGGCGCTGAGCTCCGTTTCTGAGCTGGTAGCAGGAAAGAACAGGCTGAAAGTTCTCTTCTCCAAAAGGTTCAGGAAAGATATGGTAAAAGAGGTTTCCGTCCGCCCTTTCCTCTTTGACAGCTTCATTTCGGCACTTTCAAGGATAGAGACAACTTCAAAACTTTTAAAGCGGAACACGAAACACGACATTTACAGGATAAGGGTTACCTCTCCTTACGGAGAGTACAGGGCAGTTTACCTGAAGATGGAGGGGGATACGATAAAGTTCGTCCGCTTTGGCCAGAGGGATTCTATATACGGAGAGCTTGAGGCCTGCGGGTGGAAGTTTGAGTAGGGTAGTAAAGAGCCTCTCTGAGGTTGAAAAGATCCTCTCCCTCTCTCCGAAAGAGAAGGAGGCCTTTAAACGGGTCTCTCCCGTCTATCCCTTTTCGTCAACAGAGTACTACTTGAAGTTAGCAGAGAAATCTTTCGCCGTAAGGAGAATGATTCTTCCCTCTTTAGAGGAGATTGACGAAGATGTTCAGTCTGCCGGAGAAGACGACCCTTTAAACGAGGAGAGGGACTTAAAGGCTCCTAAACTTACCCACAGGTACCCAGACAGGGTTCTTCTCATAACAACCAACCACTGTCCCGTTCTGTGCCGTTACTGCATGAGGAAGAGAAACTGGAAAAAGCCTACCTTTACAATTTCTGAAAGGGAGGTTGAGGGAGCTCTCTCCTACATCAGGTCAAACCCACAAATTCGGGACGTTCTCATCTCTGGTGGAGACCCTCTAACCCTACCCTTAGAACTCCTTGAGAGAATTCTTTTAGAGCTCAAAAAAATCTCCCACGTTGAGGTTGTAAGAATAGGAACGAGAGTTCCCGTTGCAGACCCGGAAAGGGTTTTGGGAAGGGAGCTCCTTTTCCTCCTTGAAAGGGCAGAAAAGGTGTGGATAAACACCCACTTTAACCACCCGGATGAGATAACAGAAGGAGCGAGAGAAGCCGTAAGGGCACTCTTAAAGTGTGGAATTCCCGTCAACAATCAGACAGTTCTTTTGAAGGGAATAAACGACTCTGCCGAAACCCTTGAAAAGCTCTTCAGAAACCTTCAGAAGATAAAGGTTCGCCCTTACTACCTTTTCCACTGCGACCCTGTTAAAGGAGTGATGCACTTCTCAACTCCCATAACAAAGGGACTTGAGATACTGAGGGAGCTCTTTAAAAAGCTCTCTCCCCTCGCAATCCCCTACTACGCAGTAGACGGCCCCGGAGGATACGGAAAAGTTCCCCTCCTCCCCCACAGATTCAGAGTGGAAAACGGCAGATACCTGTTTGAGAGCTTTAACGGCAGGTGGTTTGAAATGGAAGACCGTTAACCCCTCTTTATCCTCTCCATAAACCTCTTAGCCCTGTCTCCCCTCAGGTAGTCTGCAAGCTTTAGAAGACCTTCTGTATAGTATCTTGCCTTAAAACCCTTAAACGTTAGATATAGCCTTGCGATCTCAGCCCTATCCTTGTGAGGGCAAACGGTAATTATTACCTTGCTCCTATCAAGTTCATCCAACCTATCGGGAAGTTCGTTTAACGGTATGTGCTTCCCAAACCCAAAGTGCCAGGCCTCGTACTCTTCAGAAAATCTGATATCAACGATTTCTGCTTCACCCCTGGCGTAAAGCTCAAGGAGTTCTTCTGTTCCAATCTTCATCCTCTTTCTCTCTTCATAGTCAAAGTTTCTCAGGTACTCGTCAAAAGTCATCTCCACCTCCTTTTCTAAATTTGACGAAATGATTATAGACATTTCTGAAAGATAAGGCTAAATTGATAACCATTACTGATAAGAAGGAGTTAGACGATGAAAAAAGCAAACAGGTTGATAAACGAAAAGAGCCTCTACCTGCGGCAGCACGCCCACAATCCCGTTGACTGGTTTCCATGGGGAGAAGAAGCCTTCAAAAAGGCAAAAGAGGAGAACAAACCTCTCTTTATTTCAATAGGTTACTCGTCGTGCCACTGGTGCCACGTTATGGAAAAAGAGAGCTTTGAAGATGAAGAGGTTGCAAAGGTTTTAAACAAAAACTTCGTTCCTGTAAAAGTTGACAGAGAAGAGCGACCAGACGTTGACAGGTTCTACATGGAGGCCTGTCAGGCAATGACGGGCAGTGGAGGCTGGCCGTTAACAGTAGTCGCAACTCCAGACGGAAAACCCTTTTTCGCAGGAACCTACATTCCAAAAGAGAGACTCCTGAGAGTCCTTACCGAAATAGCGAGAATGTGGAAAGAGGAGAAAGAGAGACTCATTTCTGCAGGAGAAGGAGTTGTTAAACACCTGAAGAGCTTTTCTCTGGAGTCTCAGGGAGAAGTTCCGGAAATTGAAGAGTTGGTGAAATCTTACCTGTTAGAAATGGAGAGCCGTTTTGATGAAATTAACGGTGGCTTCTCGCCTCCTCCAAAGTTCCCCCAGCCCCACAACCTGTGGCTCCTTACAAACATTTCGGCCCTGTACGGTAAAAACAGAGCCTTTGAGATGGCAGCGTACACGCTGAAGGCAATGAGACTCGGCGGTTTATATGATCAGATCGGTGGAGGTTTCCACAGGTACTCTGTAGACGGTATGTGGTTTATTCCCCACTTTGAGAAGATGCTCTACGACCAGGCAGGACTTCTCATAGCCTACTCAACGGCCTTCGGCTACAGCAGATACTGGCTTTTTGAAGAGACCGTTAACGGGATATTTGAGTATTTAAAAAGGGAGATGGAGAGCTCCCACGGAACGTTTTACTCTGCACAGGATGCAGACTCTGAAGGCGTAGAGGGGAAGTACTACCTGTGGAAGTGGGAAGAGCTCAAAAAGGTCTTAAGCCCGCAAGAGCTTGAGTTCTCAAGGCACCTTTACAACCTCTCACCTGAAGGGAACTATGAAAACGGTTACAACTTACCCTTTGTGGGCAGGGATTTTGAGAGGGTAGCAGAGGAGCTTGGAATGGAACTTGAGGAGCTCCTCAGAAAAAAGAGAGAAATTGACAGGAAACTGCTCTCTGAAAGAGAGAAGCGGGTTAAACCGGCAAGGGACGAGAAGATTCTGACAGACTGGAACGGATACCTTATGTGGGGATTGGCTTCTGCATACAGGAGCACCGGAAACCGGGAACTCCTTAAAGCCGGGGCAAAAATCTACTCAGAACTCCTGAAAACCCACTACAGAAACGGAAAGCTCTACCACACAGTTTACGACGGCCAGTTAAAAGAAAAGGGAGTTTTAGACGACTACGCCTTTACGGTAAGAGGAATTTTAGAGCTTTATCTATCAACAGGTGATGGGGAGCTCCTTACAAAGGCTACTGAGCTAACAGAGAAGGCGATAAAACTCTTCTACGATGGAACTTCCGGGAACTTCTTCATCTCAAACGGAAGGGAGCTCCCCATCAAACAGAAAGAGCTTTTAGACGGAGCTTACCCTTCTACCAACGGAGTAATGCTTCAAAACCTTGCCCTTCTCTACAGCCTTACAGGAGAAAACCTGTTTAGAAAAAACCTTGAAAAGAGTTTAAACAGCCTTTCAAATCTTTTGAAGAAACATCCTTCTGCAGTCCCTTCAAGCCTTGAAGCCTTTATCATCTACCGGGAGTTCCAGATGGTTGAGGGAAAAGAAGAGAGACTGAAAGAACTTCCATTCAGGCCCTATAGATTAACAAAGAGAAATGAAAAAGTAGAGAAGCTAAAGGTGTGTTATAGGGGAACCTGCAGGGAAGTTTGAAAAGGGATAAAGCGAAAGATAATTACCCTCATTTGCAAAGTTGCACTTCGGTAAGTGACCCACCGTTCACTTTTCGTTAGATTAGAGTTATACTTTAGTTTAAGCATTAAGATTTAGAATAAAACAAACGAGGGGGCGGAAAGGATGGAAATTCTTGAACACGCAAAAGAAAAATTAAACGAAATATTAGAAGATGCAAAATTTTTAATAGGCATAAAACAGGAAGATATAGACACACTTAAAGAGAGAAAGGAGATTCTTTCAGGCTGGGCAGACGATCTTATGGATGATTTCTACAAAACTTTACTCTCATATCCAAAAACGGCCAGAGTTTTTGAAAAAATTCCCGTAGAACAGGTTAAATCCAAGAATAAAAGCTGGTATGAGCAGTTAGTTTCTGGCAATTTTGATGAAAAGTTTTATGAGTTCCAGTTTTTCGTTGGCCTTATTCACATTTATTGGGGCATAGATAACGATGTTATGATTTTTATGGCCAACCGGCTTAAGATGAACTTCCTTAAAAAAGCTTCAGAATCATTTCCACCACAGGAAGCCATTAAAGTATTTCACGCATTTTCAAAAATTGTTGATTTTCTCATAGCCCTAACTGTTGAAGGTTACGTTTTCACCATAAGAGAAGCTCTGACAGACATTGCCGGCTTCAGCCCGGGGCTGGTTGACAACATGATGAAAATGAAACTTGACGAACTCTACGAATACTACAGAAATGATTTTGCAAAGAGCCCTTAGACCTCCTCCTTAAGCCCCACCCGTTTTCTAAGGGCTCTAAGCTCCTCACCGGTCAGGTGGCGGTAGTGGCCGGTGGGGAG
>Ga0256831_1000958_pt1 | contig 15276 bp, 15 predicted proteins | sample 132544metaG_FD_189087 | JGI IMG/M metagenome (GOLD analysis project Ga0256831, IMG submission 189087) | Hydrothermal vent microbial communities from Lau Basin, Pacific Ocean - 132-544 | ecosystem: Environmental > Aquatic > Marine > Hydrothermal vents | place: Pacific Ocean: Lau Basin | collected...
ATTATATTCCATGTTTTATAAAGAATATTTAGTTTATTATAATAATTTCTTATTATAAGATTAGTTTTATTTCTCTTTTTTCTCCATCACATCTTTTGCCGACTGTAGAGCAGAACCTAAGACAATGCGTGCTGCCTCTATAGCTTGTGCACCCATTCTTTTTGCCTCTTTTGCTCGTGGTGAAGAGAGTGCGACATCTGCTTTTTTTACAGCAAGTTTCGCAAAATTTGAGAATCTATCGCGAATAATATCTGCAGTCTCTTTTGAGATGAGTACAAGTTCTTCTAAATCATAACGCATATCTTTATTGATCTCAACCAGTATTTTACGAATGATTTGTGAACTTTCACTCGCTTGTGTAAGAATAATCTGTGAAAAGAGTGTATCTGTCTGATTCAAGTCTTCAATGATAGTGTCATAATCTTCTATAAGAATATGCTTTGCCTCGACAGGCATATACGCAACACGTTGCTTGAATCTGTCTATAGACTTAATGAGACCACTTCGCATACCTTTGAGTGTTAAACGCAGTATCTCTTCTGCTTTTGTTGGAGTGGCTTCTGCGACTTCTATGGCAGATGCCAAAATGGTAGAGAGGATTTTTCGTACACGAATAGTATTGAGTGAACCCTCTTTGATTGCTTCAAAAGTGATCTCTTTTATCACCTCTTTGAGTGTTTCATCAAGTTCACCGTCTTGTTCTTTTTCAAGAGCGGTTACAAGTGCTGATTCAACCATTTCGCTTAGCATATCATAGAGGTCAATGGACTGAAGTTTCACTTGATGTAAGATAGCACGTGTCTTTTGGCTTGGTTCTAGCTCATCTTCGAGCACATTGAAGATCTCATATTTTGCCTCTTGTAGCTCATCGGCTTTTTTCTCAAGAGCCCGCTCAATGCTCTCTTTTTGTGCGAGTAGTTTCTCTACTTCGCTCTGAAGAGCCTTTGTTTCCTCTTCAACAAGTGTAGATGTGAGCGTTCTAATCTCTTCTGCAGAGAGTTCATCAAGATTGACTTCTGCTCTTTTTACTGCGTTTACAATGCGTTTGGAAATACTTTTAAACTTGTGGCTGTATGCCTTTTTGAGTTTTGCTTGCAGTTCGTTGATATCCATTTTTTTCTCCTCTTTTTTAAAGAACCATTTTGATATCTTGATGTTTTTTCAACGCATCATAGATAAAAGTTCTATCATCTTCATTGTGCACAAGTAGGTCAAGGTTCATGCTCACATATTTGCCGCTTTTTGAGTTGTTCGAGTGTGTCAGTTTATGCTCACGTTCATCTATTACATCATGAACCGCTTTTTTGAGAGCCTCTTCTTCTGTCGATATAACCTTATAACACCAGTTACACGGATATGTAAGTTCGAGCTTTTTTCCTTCAAGTTTATCGTTTAAAGTCTCCACTTTTCCCTCCTGATTTAGATTCGAGCTGAACATTTTGAATAATCATCCCCTTGTCGATGGCTTTGACCATATCATAAATGGTCAAAAGTCCAATGCTCACACCTGTGAGTGCTTCCATCTCTACACCGGTTTGTCCCGTGAGCTTTGCAGTGACAGTAAGCTTGAATCCCGGAAGATCAGGGAGCTCTTCTACGTCACAGTTGATACCGCTGAGATTTAGAGGATGGCACATAGGTATGAGATTGCTTGTTTGTTTTGTTCCCATGATTGCAGCGATGACCGCAGTTTGAAGAACAGGACCTTTTTTTGTTTTTTCTGAAACGATGGCATCATACGCATCTTGACTCATTTGGATAATACCACTTGCAACAGCAACGCGTGTCGTACTGTTCTTTTCGCTGACATCGACCATTTTTGGGCGTTGATTCTCATCGAGATGTGTTAAGTTCATATTCGCTCTTTTATTATAAAATCTATTTTACAATATTATAGCAAAGTGCTGTTAATAATTTCGAATGATTGTAAGAGCTTCTTGGTATTGATGAGGATGGTTGAGATTTAAAAAGGGCTGCGTTTGCTCAAATGTGACATATTTTGTATGTACATCTTTTAAAAGTTGTCCAAGTTTATGGTTCCCTTTTTCGAGCATCTCTTTAAAATTTGTCTGCAGTGATACGTGGTAGATACCACAAAGGGGTTGCATACCTTCTTTTGTTCTTGCTATTGTTGCATCATATTTTGCTTCATCGGCTTCAAAGAGTTGCTCTATCTCTTTTGATGTCACAAAGGGAGTGTCAACACTCAGTACAAAAAGTCTTTCACTTTGTAATTTTTCAAACGCAGTGACAAAACCGACTGTAGGTGCGAAGGTGGCATTTGTTTGAATGTCTTCCAAAAAATTTGCATCAAAATCGAATTTGGAGGCATCTTTACATGAGATGTAAACGGTAGTAAAGATTTCAGAGAGTCTGGCATATTGGTAGTGGGCGAGTGTTTTGTAGCCTGCAAAAGGGAGAAGTGCTTTGTCCTCTCCCATTCTGCTGCTTTTACCGCCTGCAAATATAATACAAGGAGTATTATACATTAGTTGTGGATGAGCTGTGCTTCTATACGTCTGTTTTGTGCACGGCCTGCTTCCGTTGCATTATCTGCAACAGGGTTTGCTTCTCCCATACCTTCAGCAGAAAGTTGAGAAGAGCTTACACCTCTTTGTTCTAACATTTTAACAACTTCATCTGCTCTTTTTTTAGAGAGACGTTTGTTATATGAAGCTGCACCAACACTGTCAGTGTATCCAACGATTTTTGCACTGTAGTTTGGATATTTTTTCAAAAATGCTGCATATTTGTCAAGATTTGGCAAAGAGTCTGCTTTGATTTTGTATGAGTTATTCTCAAATTTAATATCAAGTGTCATAGTTGCTGGACAGCCATTTTCATCTACTGCTGTATTTGGTTTTGTATCTGGACAGATATCTTGTGCGTTTAAAACACCGTCACCATCCATATCAGGATTGATTTTACATCCTTGTGCGTCTACTTGAACACCTGCAGGTGTGTTTGGACACTTATCTAGTGTATTGAGAACGCCATCGTTATCGTCATCTTGAGCAACAGGACAGCCTGTAATATCTACAGTTGTATTATTTGGAGTATTGGCACATTTGTCATCTGCATCGACCACGCCGTCTCCATCGCTATCGACTGCTAGAGGTACGAATGCAACTGCAACTACCTCTTTTTCTTCAACGACCACAACAGGTGCCTGCTCCTCTTTTTGTGCTTGCGCTCCAAAAGAGTAAGTAAGACCTACGAGAGTCATTAAGTTGCTGTCAGCATTTCCTGCGTGTGATGCTGACGGTTTGAGCATGTATATGGCTTCAAGCTTTAAAGCAAGATTTTTTGTAAAGTTCATTTTCGCACCGACACCGGCATCGAAGAAGAGACGGTCGTCATTGCCTGCTTTATTTGTAGTAAAGCTCTCTATTCCCAGACCTGCTTTGGCAAAAGGTGTCCAGTTGTCTAACTTGTCATATGTATAGACACCGTTAAATGCACCACGAAGAATGTTTGTAGAACCACTTGTTGTGTAGTCTACACTCGGTGCATAGTACAAAGAGAACTCAGGAGCTATTTTAGAATCAGCAGAATTGATCTGAAACTCCAGACCACCTGTGAGGTAACCATCGTTGTCAAGACCAAGGTTTCCCTCTGCAAAATTGTAACCAAGCATTGGAGAGAGCTCGTATTTGTAGTTGTCTGCCATAAGTGTACCACTAAAGAGTAGTGCAGGGATAAGTAGTAATTTTTTCATGTATATATCCTTTTTATTTAATAAGTTCAGCTTCTATGCGTCTGTTTTGCGCACGACCGGCTTCTGTTGCATTATCTGCTATAGGATTTGCTTCACCCATACCCACTGCGATAAGTTGCGATGGGTTCACACCATCTTCAATAAGTAGCTTTACAACAGAATCCGCTCTCTTTTTTGAGAGTTTTTTGTTGTATTTTGCACTTCCGATGTTATCTGTGTATCCGATAATTTTAGCACGATACTCTGAATGTTTTTTTAAGAAGTCAGCATACTCCTGAAGTGTAGCATAAGAGCTTTTTGCCACTTCTGTCGATTTGTATTTGAACTGTATATGCAGATCAAGTGCTTTTTTCTGTTGCTGCGTTTCAAACTTGTTCATTTGAGGAGCTTTTGTCTCTTCTTTTACAACAGGAATAACTTCTACAGGAGGAATGACATGCTTTTGTACTGTCTCTTCTTGCATTGGAGCCATTGCCTCTTTTTGGACTTTTGACTGCGTTTGAGCAGACTCTTCTTTGTAGACTTCATGATAGACATCTGTTTTATCTGCACCAAAGGCATAGTTAAATCCAAAGAGTGTGACAAGATTACTGTCCGCACTTCCCGCATGTGTAAAGCCGTGTTTGAGCATATAGAGCGCTTCGACTTTGAGCGCAAGTTTATCTGTAATGGCAGCCTTGAGTCCTACTCCCGCATCGATGAAAGGGCGGTCTTCATTGCCTGCTTTGTTTGTAGTGAAGTACTCCATTCCTACCCCTGCTTTTGCAAATGGTGTGATGGTTTGGACTTTATCAAAACTGTAAACACCATTGAGCATCAGGCGCATAACATCAGTACTGCCTCCCTCTTTGTAGTTGACATTTGGAGCATAAAGCAGAGAAAATTCAGGAGAGATTTTCGAGCTTTGTGTATTCATTTGCAGCTCAAGTCCGCCTGTAACATAGGCATTGTCGTTAAAGCCTAAGTTCCCTTCTGCAGAGTTGATGCCAATAAGAGGAGAAATTTCATATTTATAAGTGTCTGCTACAGCAAGTGTACCAAGGAGCAGAGCGGGTATTAAGAGTATTTTTTTCATAATTATCCTTATTTTAGATATTTTTTGGAATTATATCTAAAATAAGTCATTACAATGATAAAGTGTTGAAAAAAGTTTATCGAGGGTCGGTTATGTAGCCTGTGATTGCGGAGATAGCAGCAACTGCAGAGTTTGCGAGGTAAACTTTTGATGAACGGCTTCCCATGCGACCGACAAAGTTTCTGTTTGTCGTTGAAACTGCTACTTCATTGTCTCCAAGGATTCCCATATATCCACCAAGGCAAGCACCACATGTCGGGTTACTTACAACACCGCCGGCATCAACGATGATGTCAATGTAACCTAAATGGTTTGCTTCACGAAGGATTTTTTGTGTTCCCGGTGTTACGATAAGACGAACATCAGGGTGTACTTTTTTTCCTTTGAGTATCTCTGCGGCTGTTTTAAGGTCACCTAAACGACCATTTGTACAGCTTCCTATGAATGCCTGGTCTATTTTGATTTTATCTGCAACAGCCTGTACCACTGAATGTCCGTTTGATGGTAAGAACGGATACGCAATAACAGGATCAAGATTTGCAACGTCTATCTCTAAGATTTGTGAGTAGTTTGCATCTTCATCAGAGTAGTGGATCTTTGGTTCACGTGCAAGATCTTTGTCTGCCAAGAACTCTCGTGTGATGTCATCAACTGCAACAATACCGTTTTTTGCACCTGCTTCAATAGCCATATTACACATAGAGAATCTATCATCCATGCTGAGGTGCTCAATTGTGCTGCCTGTAAACTCTAAAGTTTTATACAGTGCGCCGTCAACACCGATCATACGGATGATCTCAAGAATGATATCTTTTCCTGTTGTATATTTTCCCGGTTTTCCAGAAAGCACTACCTTGATAGACTCAGGAACTTTGAACCAGTTGCCTCCGCTGATCATTGCAAAGGCAAGGTCAGTTGAACCCATACCGGTTGAGAATGCTCCGAGTGCTCCGTGTGTACATGTGTGTGAATCTGCACCAATGATGACGTCACCCGGAACTACAAGCCCTTTTTCTGGAAGGAGTGCATGTTCGATTCCCATATCTTTTTCATCAAAAAAGTTTTTAAGATTATGTTTTTTTGCAAAGTCACGAGAGATTCTTGCCTGATTTGCTGATGCGATATCTTTTGCAGGAATGAAGTGGTCAAGTACGATGGAGAATCCATCAGGGTTCGCCAGTCTTTCTGCACCGCTATCTTCAAAAGCTTTAATGGAAATAGGCGTAGTGATGTCATTTCCAATAACCATGTCGATAGGTGAGCGGACGATTTCGCCTGCATAGACTTCTTTGCCGACATGTTCGGAAAATATTTTTTCTGTTATAGTTTGAGCCATAATGATGAACCTCTTATAATATAAATAATTTCGCGATTATATCATAAGAGCTTTAAAGGGAGGTTTTATTCCTGTGGGTTGTTTGGTTTTTTTATTTTCTGTGCAACGTAGTGTGCGACAGATTTGAGTTTTACGTCGTTATATCTTTTTTTCCATGAAGGCATATCATTTTTAGCTGTGCCCCAAAAGTGTCCGCCAAACTTTGCATATAAGAAGATCTGCTCTTCGCTAAGGAGAATCTTTTGTAGGTTATAGGGATAGATAAAGTTCTCATCCGCTTTGGACTGTTCGACATATTCACTCTCTCCATTGCCTGTTATGCCGTGACACATACCACATTTACGGCGAAAGATCTTTGCTCCGACTTTGAGCCTTTGAGCTTTTTGCTCACTTGAGAGTTTTGTGGATTCATTGAGCAGTTTTTCTATGCGCTGTGTACGCTCTTTGTTAAAACTTTGAGAGACATAGTGTGCAACAGAGCGAATTTGATTGTCATCATAGACATATTTAAATGTCGGCATGATGTCTGCATGTGCTCCAAACGTGTGTGCTCCGTGCTTGACTATTTGAAACATCTGATCTTCAGAGAGTATAGACTTGCTGAGTTGTCTTGGTCTGACAACGAGTTTCATCTCTGGGTCAGTATTTCCATTGACTCCATGGCAAGAGATGCAGGTCGTTTCATATATGTTTTTCCCAGTCTGCATCATCTGCTCATGGGTAAGTCCCTCAGCACCAAAAAGTGAAGTACTTAAGATGAGGGCTGCTGTGAAAAGTTTCATTATTAGTTTGCTGTAACTTCAAGAAGCATATTTGGATGGATGGCACACTCAACATCAAATTTACCTGCTGCTTTTACCGGAACAGTTTTTTTTGTTCCCGGTGCTTGCATACCGATGTCAAACTCATTTGCTTCATCGTCTGTATATGCATTGTGTGCAAAAGGGTCAGAGTTTACAAATGTAAGTGTATCTCCAACTTTCACAGTAATCTCGTGAGGAATAAAGGTCTTGCCTTTTTGGTCTATAACGTGGTCTGCTCCAAAGAGCGTTACTGATGCTAGAAGTGCTGCGATTGCGATTTTTTTCATATTTGATCCTTTATCTATTGTGGAAATTTTGTTGGGACTTTAATGTCTAAGTCTGGGCCGGTGAGAGACTTCATAAACTCTACGATTTTATCAACTTCTGCTTCACTGAGGTGTCTATCAACCATGACATCAGATTTGTTTTTAACATTGTGTTCAAAACGTCCGCCGTGTGAGCAGATGACTGTTGCCTCTTTGAGTGTTTTTACACTCCCATCATGGAAGTATGGGTATGACTTTGTAACATCACGAAGTGTCGGCGTTTTAAAGACACCATACCATGCAGCTCTCTTTTTCACATTGTAACGACCAAGTTCTTTACCTGTGAGGTTGCCATCGTGGAGTCCGATATTTTGAAAACTTCCATCAGTGAAGTTAAAACCGTCATGACAATCAACACAGTGTGCTTTTCCTTTAAAGAGTGAAAAACCCTCTTTTGCATCTTTAGAGATGGCTTTTTTATCACCTTTTGCATATTTGTCAAACGGTGACTCAGTAGAGACGACAGTTCTCTCAAATGATGCTATGGCTTTGGCAATAGTCTCTTTGTTAATGCCTTCACCTGGATATGCTTTGTCAAACAGTGGTTTGTAGCCTTTTATTTTTTGAAGTTTTGGTACAAGCTCTTTGAGCGGCATATTCATTTCAACATCAGCTTCAATAGGACCAAGCGCTTGTTGTTCTAAACTCTTTGCACGCCCATCCCAAAATTGATGTCTTTGATACGCACTGTTAAGTACAACTGGTGAGTTTCTAGGACCCACACGCCCTTCAAATCCTACTGCTTTTGAAGTAGGTACTTCATCAGTCCAACCACGAGCCGGAGAGTGGCAAGTCGCACAAGAGACAGTGTCATTCTTTGAGAGTCGTTTATCGAAGTAGAGTAGTTTTCCAAGTTCAATACGAGCCGGTGTGAGTTTGTTGTTTGTAGGTTGCGGTACCTCTGTTGGTCGCAGCCATTTTTTCATATCATCGTTTGCCGTTGCCCCTGTGAAGAGTGCAGAGACGACAAGTGTCGCTAAGAGTGATTTTTTTATCATCAATTTCCCCTGTTTTCTAATAAGTAATTGTAACATTAACAAACTTAAACAAGGAGGGAAAAAGATTATAAAGTAGTATGGTTTACGATGAGAAAGTAGATGAATTTTGCAGAGACAATGAAGACAAAAAGAGTGTACCATATCAGCGCTTTTGCGCGTAGCTCTGTTTTTTGTACAAAAAGAGCAAAGCTCAGTGCATAGTAGCTTGCAAGAATGAGTGAGGTGTAGATAAAGTAGCCGATGTAAGCATAATCGGAGGAAAGAATACAGTAAGGGCATCTATGTGTCGGCAGTTCATAGATATAGGTGCTGAAAAAGTAGGTGATAGCAAGATAAGAGATGTACAAAAAGAGCAGACTAAACGCAGCACTTAGGAGTCGTTTGTTCAAAGTAAGGGTTAAGAGCAAAAGGAGATAAAGAGTGTAGAAAAGTGTGACTAAAGAGCTGTTAGAGAGGCTAAAACTGTTTTGTGTGTGTTTATAGATATGTGAGCAACACATGACCGGCTCTACTGTAGAGAGATGCGCAAAAAAGTTGAGCTCTAAAAAAATATCTATGAGAAAAAGGAGAAAAATAAGAAGAAAAAAGAGGTACTTGCGTTTGAAATAGGGGTGTCCTTTGGTAATGAAGTCCTCTTTGTTGATGCGAAGCCAGAGCAAAGAGCAGAGAATGATAACAACTTTTAAAACAATAAGAGGATTTCCAAAAGCGTTGGAGCTCACAACTCCCGCAGCACACATTGCACCGGGAATAATGTCTGAGAGACTATTAAGTGTATGGGTAAAGAGGGCGAGAAGAAAAATGTTGATAAAGAGAGAGACCTGTATGATGGTTGTGATGAGGTAGGAACTCTTTTCAAGGGTGTATTGTTCTTGTGTCACTGCGTTTGGCTTGTAGTTTTTAATGAGTTGCACTGTTTTAAACGCAGCGAAGGTGAGAACAACAGCTAAAGAGAGGGTAACAAAAAGCAGTACTATCACTTGGGGAGAGAGAAAAATATTACTCAAGATGACCCTCTTTGAGCATAAAGCGTTTGTCTATGATGTCTAAATCATCAAAAAGAGGGTCGTGTGTCGCGATAACAATAGTTTTGCCTTTACGTTTAAGTTCTTTAATGATTTCTAGGAATTTCAGGGCATTGGCTTTGTCAAGATTTGCCGTTGGCTCATCGCAGAGAATGATGTCGGCATCATTGACAATGGCACGGGCAATGACGGCACGCTGTTTCTCTCCCCCTGAGAGGTTTGCTACTTTTTCATCTGCTTTGTGCGCGATATTCGCGATTTCAAGTGCTTTTCGTGTGGCTGCGTTTATCTCTTTAAAAGAGAGCTCTTTTATGACCAAAGGAGGCAGAAGGTTCTCCCTGAGTGTTAACTCTCCTAAAAGATGAAACGACTGTGTAATGTAAGCTACCGTGTCACGTCTGTAGAGTGAAGCGTAGTAATCAGAGTACGAAGCGATGTTCTCTCCTGCAATTTCTACACGTCCGCTTGTAGGTTTAAGCAGTGATGCCAAAATATGCAGCAGGGTACTTTTCCCACTCCCGCTGACTCCCTGAAACTGTACCATTTCTCCTGCGTTTATATGGAGTGTGATGTTGTGTAAAGCAGTGAAGTGTTCACCATTTTGACTCTCAAATGTTTTGCAAAGATCTTGTAACTCTATCATTTGAGTACCTCGTTTGGCTCGGTGATGGCAACACGCCACAGCGGAATGATGATGGCAAGCATAAAAGGAACGACAAAGAGTAAAAAGAGCAGCACCAAATCTGAGAGATGAATGGCAGGGGTGAATGATGCATCGTTTTGAAGGTTGTTATAGCCTAAAAATATGTTTCGCAACAGAGGTGCTCCAAAAACATAGACATAGATAAGGGCGCCAATTACACCGAAAATATAGGCAAAAAAAGCGACGATGAAGTTCTCCTCGAGTTTAAAAGAGATAATGCCTTTAATGCTCCAGCCGACAGACTTTAAGATGGCAACCTCTTTTGCATCCGCTGTTGTGATGAGTGAGTAGCGTTGGTAGAGAATGAGTAAAAATGTTGCAAGAGCAATGGAGTAAAGTACCATAAAAACACCGCCTTTGTAGTTAAAAAGGTTTTCATAATGCTTTTGTATATCCTCTTTTGTAATGATGCGGGTGTTGAAGTGTGAGACAAGCAGTTTTTCATAGACTGTGAGACGTTCATTCTTGTTTGGTACTTCTAAAATAATGTCACTAAATTCATCTCGTGGTATGCCTAAAATTTTACGGGCTTCTTCGATGTCCATCAGGATAACATCTGAACCGATTAGCGCTGTAGTTTGTGGAAGTGTATCGTAGATGTAAACTTTTTCTTTGCTTCTGTTAGGCGGTCGGAAAATGTAGTAGTCGTTGTAGGCGTACTCATTAAAGAACTTCTTCACCCCTGTTCCGATGATCATATTTTTTCTTTTCAAAAATGCTTCTATGTCTATATTTTGTAGGAGTCGTTGCAGATTTTTTTGTACCTGCTCATCGTAAAAGTCTATACCGACTATGAGAAAGTGCTCCTCTTTTGGTTCGTAGTAGTGCTCACCATAGATGCGCCCCTGCGCTTTTGTTACCCCCTCAATAGCGAGGGCTTCATCGAGCCAAGAGGAAGGCAGATTCATTAATCGTCCCGCTTGGTACTTTTGCAGTGTGATATCTGCTTGTGCATCAAGTGTGGAAAAAATATCTTTTTTGAGTGAAGCACTTATGAAAAGTGTGCTTGCAAGCAGGGCGATAAGGAGTGCTGAAAGTAGAAATATACCAAGGTGCTTTTTTTTGTGTTTAAGCAGTAAAAGCAGTAAAAAGTGGAGCTTAGGGAGCATAGACATAGTCCATCTGTTTATACTCTTTCATTTGCGGATAGAGTCGGTTTGAGTCGTCACTGTAAAATCCTACTCGGTGTTCAAGAAAGGAAGTAGATGCTGCAAACCCCGGCAGACGAATAAGTGCTGAGAGCTTTTGTATGGGGAGTGTATTGCTGCGCAGGTGGTTGACCCCAAAGAGTGCCAATCCAAACGCAGTGACACTAAACAGGGTAAAAAGTAAAAAGTTTTTTACTAAAATACCTACTCCTTTTTAAACTTTAAATGTCTGCAGGTGACTTTTGAGCTCTTGGGTCGCTTGACGTATCTGCTCGCTTGCACGTGCTACATCTTCAACTGTTTTGATGTTCTCATTTGAGAGTTGGCTGACATCTTGGATCTTTTGGATGATGCTCTCTGTTTTATTTGCATTCTCACGGTAGCCATCAAGAATGTTCTCGCTCATTTGTGTTGATTGTGACATGATCTCTACTGTTTGAGTGATCTTATCACCAACATTTGTGGAGATGGAAGAGAGCTCTTCTATTTCTGAAGAGGTTTCATTCATTTGCGTAGAACTGTCAACTATGGCTTGTACAATAACATTGACTGTTGCGTTTATTTCAGCGAGTGACTTTTGTGTACGCTCTGCAAGCTTACGTACTTCATCGGCAACTACGGCAAAGCCACGTCCATGCTCTCCTGCACGAGCGGCCTCAATAGCTGCGTTTAGTGCAAGCAGGTTTGTCTGGTCTGCAATGTCAGAGATGACAGTTAGAATGTCTTTGACCTGTGCTGCATCTTGTGAGAGTTGATTAAGCCCTTGGGCTATCTCTACTTGTGTCTCGGCAGAAGCTTGTACTTTGTTTACAAGTGTAAGAATGTCCTCTTGTGTTGCAACAAGGTTCTCATTTGACTGGATGAGGTTCTCTTTTCCGTGTTGTGCCTCTTCGATGGCAATGCTGAGTGCATTTTTCATCTGTGTCCCTTCCTCAACAGTCTCATTAAGTACACTGTTTTGGTGTTTTGACTTCTCTTCAACGGAGACGACCGTTTGTTCAAGATGGTTGGTAACACTACGGTTTTGCTCTGATGAAGCGATGACAACTTTGAGTATATCTTGTACTTTTTCTATAAAATCATTGATATAGCGGTTCGCCTCGGCAATCTCATCATTTGTATCGGTAGCAAGACGCATAGTTAAGTCACCGTCTCCCTGTGTAAGCTCTTTTGCTGTATTTATAAGCTTTTTAACAGGATCAACGATAGATTTGATGACAAAGAGCAGCATTAGCACGATGACAAAACCAAAGAGTAACTGAATAATAAGTGACATCATAGCAAGAGAGCCTATTTTTTTCTCTATGATTGGTCCATATGTTTTGTGCATTTTATTTAAGAGTTGTTGGTTCTTTTGACTGAGTTTTTGCATTTTACCAATCAGCCCTTGATCTGGCGTGAGTCCCTTGACTTGAGTTGCTTTGACAAAGGCGCTAAAGTACTTCTTGTAGTTTTGTAAAATGCTTAGGATTTTCTCTTTATCTCTGATATTGTTACTGTCTATATAGTATACAAGAGCATTGTATGATCTTTTGAACTTTTTAAAGTATTTTTTTGAATGGGTAAGCTGGAAACTTTTTTCAAGGTTTGAGAGTGTTAAGACCATGCTGTATATATCTTGGTCTTGAATCTTCTTGGCATAAAGTTCTGCTGATTTCTCTGCTTTTGTGAGCTTTTTATTGAGTCCTTTTTTAGGTCCAAAGCCCAGTTTTGCCTGAATGGTCACAACATCGTCAAAACTCTTTTTATAGGCTTGAGCATTTTTGATGATCTCTTGAAGGGTAGAGACTTCAAGGTCTATATCTTGAAGTGAGCTTTTGAGCGCTGTTGTGTTGTTTTGAAATTTTTCATAGTCATTATAGAACTGGGCAATATATTTTCTCTGGGTATAGCTTGAAAAATTCGTAGCATCAATTGTAAGAGTTTTCATATTGTTTTCTATTTTATGTACATAGGTCTCTGCGTTTACGAGTTTTTTATTCTCGCTCAACATATAGTTGACGATGTAAATATTTGCTAAAATAGAGACAATGGAGATACCCATTACCCCTATAAGTTTATTTTTAATTGTCATACAATTCCTCCGTGAATTTTTAAATTTTGTACGATAAAGCAGCTTTTGTAAACGCAGTAGAGCAGAAAAAGAGTGCTATAAAGATGGGATTGAATTTTACTTCTTCATCACTAACGGTATCAAATACGCTAAAGCTGAAGCCTTCGCCGTCATTTGGATTTTGAGGTTTTACTATAAATTCGAGTGGTGTTAGTGTGCGTATCATATTGATGATATTTTTCTTTGTTTTTTTATTTTCTTCATTGAGAATATTGAAATCTTTCTCTTGTGCTTCTCTGTGTGTGAGCAAAATCTTTTCTATGATGTCTGTTTTGTCTTTAAAGACGACCTTGTTCCATGTGATGATGGTGTTGTTAGAAGCGACTTGGCAGTTTTTTTGCATTAGAGGGTTCGGTTTTTTGCCGCGTAGTGCTTCGATAAGAGAGAGCAGATAGTTCACTCCTCCTATACTTTGTGCTGCTTTTTGCATAAAAAGATGCACGGTTGCCTTTGTTTCATCGCTTTGATTGTTAAAATTACACATATTAGTTTTTCTCCATTGAGTAACAAAAGACTTGGTTCTTTCCATTTTCTTTTGCTCTGTACATAGCCCTGTCGGCTTTTAACAGCAGTTGCTGCATACTTGATGCATCATCAGGGAAGAGGGCTATCCCTATACTTGCACCGACCTTTATTTTGTTGTTTTGAATCGTGATGTCTTCATTTATTTTTTTCAAGATGTTCATGGCTACTTTTATCGCCTCTTTGGTATCTTTTGCATGAGAGAGGACAATCGTAAATTCATCGCCGCTTAAACGTGCTGCTAGATCCACTTGTCGTGTGGAAGTCTTTATCACTCTTGCTACCTCTTTTAAAAGTTCATCTCCAATATGGTGTCCAAAGGTATCATTAACAGCTTTAAAGCCGTCAAGGTCGATGAACATTAGTGCAAGTTTGTAATTGTACCTTTTTGCACGTTTTATTTCATCCTCGAGCTCTATTGTGAAGAGCGTTCTGTTTGGCAGTGTTGTTAATGGGTCATAGAGTGCGAGCTCTTTGAGTTTTTCTCTGTTGATAATAACATAGACGGCAAAGATATAAAGTAGTAATACGACTGCACTAAAGAGCAGGGTGATATATGTCTGTTGTACATCGACGCGGCTGAGATAAGGAGAAACTTTATAGGTTACTATATATGCTACATTCTTAAGTCCATCGGCAGAGGGGATCGGTAAAAAGTTGAGTACTATTTGTTGGTAGTTGTATCCAACTGCTAAAGCAAACGGCTCTTGCGTTTGGAACTTTTGGGCAAGTTCTTTTTGAAGTGATGGCGTTGCTAGCTGTTTGTAAAAGGCTTTGTCTTTTAGTTTTTTGTGTGAGTGCTCCTCTATGTAATAGTCTGGTGATTCCCATGTCTCTTTGTAGTTGTACCCGTATTGGCGGCCTACTATGGTGTTGTTGGCTACAGATTTGGAAATGAGCAGATGATGATCGTAGGTGAAATCTTCTATGAGGTTTTTAAATATTATCTCTGAAGAGTAAGAGATCTCAACACTTCCTATGTGCTCTTTTTTTTCATTAAAAAGAGGGTAAACAAAACGGTACCCTAAGAGGTAAGGACATGCTTCCATGCCTTCAACAGGTTTGAGCAGTTTGTTGGCTAAAACAACGCTCTTTCGTAGAGGTGTAAGGTCATCACCGAATTGTTCGGGCGCATACATACGTAAAAAGCTATGGTTGTCAGGAAGATGGAAATGGACTTGAGATATCCCCATATGTTCGAGTCTCTTATAGTTGCGAATAAGAAGCTTATAGACAGCTTTACGTGTTGCGTTTCTCTCAGCAGGAGATTCTTCTACTGCTTTGCTTAGAAGCTTGATAAGACGAGGATTTTGTTCATACATGGTGTAAATATCATGCGACATGATTTTAAGGTATTTGTGTAAGACCGTGTACTTATTGAGTAACAGCGTACTCTGCACCTGTAGGTAGTAGGAGCGTTTTTGTTGAGAGTAAGCATCAATAAGCAAAAGCCCTAGAAAAAACACGAGTATTGTCAAAAAAGTCAATAAAACGATCTTCCCTCTTTGC
>Ga0256831_1000959_pt1 | contig 15267 bp, 15 predicted proteins | sample 132544metaG_FD_189087 | JGI IMG/M metagenome (GOLD analysis project Ga0256831, IMG submission 189087) | Hydrothermal vent microbial communities from Lau Basin, Pacific Ocean - 132-544 | ecosystem: Environmental > Aquatic > Marine > Hydrothermal vents | place: Pacific Ocean: Lau Basin | collected...
ATCCAAAGTATTAAATTCTGTTGAAAAGGATTATATTTCCCTAGCAAATATAACAAATCAAGAAAAAGTTAATAGAGACTATTCATTTTCAATCGCTCGATACACATCTCAGATATTACGTAAAGCAAAAAACACAACGAAACTTTATGTAAAATTAAGTATTGCACAGACAAAGCAAGAAAAAAAAATAAAGGTTCATAATCTAGTAAGTAATCACTAATACAACTTTACCTAGGGGGGGCACTTGGGTAATCACTATAATCAAGACTTAATTGATACCATAATTTTTCAGACCATCTTTTTCAGTGAGTTTTTCCATCCAGAACATGGCTTCTTTCTCTCATTCATTAAAGCGGAGAACAACCTAAATTATCCGTACCACCCAAAGTATCAAGCATAACAATTAAGCGAAAGGTAAATAAGAACCCCGCAATCAGAGCAAGAAAAGTGATTGCTGGCAAGGCATCGATACCCGTAAAAATAATTTGTGAAACAATATTTTGATAACTGCTTCGCTTGAATAAGGGATGATTCTTATGCCAGTCATTAAGAGCAGACAAGCTAAAGGTGATCACATTGATCATATAAAAAATTGGTTTTAGGATCAGTCTCCCAAGCCAACCTGATAGCTCCATAGGAAGCTTAAGTAAAAACATCTATTAGTCATATCCATTCGTATTATAAAAATAAGCCATCGCAGATTTTAACAAAAATACAGTAGTAAAAACGTTACTTCTATCAAGCTCTTTAGGTAAAGAAATATAAAATCAAAGGGCTTATTTTAATACCGTTTGGTGCTATGATGCATAAACCATAAAAACAGTGCCATCTAAGGAGGAATTAATGAAACTTGAAACAATCGCAGTGCATGGTGGTTACTCGCCTGATCCCACCACCAAAGCTGTTGCAGTACCTATTTATCAGACCACATCTTATGCATTTGATGACACTCAACATGGTGCTGATTTATTTGATTTAAAAGTTCAGGGAAATATTTATACCCGAATCATGAACCCAACAACCGATGTACTGGAAAAACGGGTTGCTGAAATGGAGGGTGGTATCGGTGCCCTAGCCCTTGCATCCGGTATGTCAGCCATTACCAATGCTATTTTTACCATTGCTCAGGCTGGAGACAATATTGTCACCACGCCAACATTATACGGTGGTACTTACAATTTATTTGCTCACACATTGCCCCAATTAGGTATTGAAGTACGTTTCGCTGATCCACAGGATCTCGATGCCATGACCAAGTTAATTAATGATAAGACTAAGGCTGTATTTTGTGAGTCCATTGGTAACCCTTTAGGCAATGTGGTTGACATTAGTGCATTGGCAGAGCTTGCTCATGCTCAGGGTGTGCCCCTTATTGTTGATAATACGGTGCCATCGCCCTATTTATGTCGCCCCTTTGAGCATGGTGCTGATATTGTTGTACACGCTCTAACAAAGTACATGGGAGGGCATGGCACATCTATCGGCGGTATTATCGTTGATTCAGGTAAGTTCCCATGGGCCGAACATAAAGAACGCTTTGCCTGTTTAAATGAACCTGATAAATCCTATCATGGCGTTGTCTATACAGAAGCATTGGGGGAAGCAGCTTATATTGCTCGTGCACGAGTAGTACCACTGCGTAATATGGGAGCCGCCATTTCACCATTTAATAGCTTTTTAGTATTACAAGGACTCGAAACTCTTCACTTACGCATGGATCGCCATTGTGAAAACACTTTAGCTGTTGCTCAATTTTTGCAAAAAAATGATCAGGTTGCTTGGGTAAAATATGCCGGTTTAGACGATCACCCTGACAAAGCTCTGGTCGATAAGTACATGGGCGGTAGAGCCTCAAGTATTTTAACTTTTGGAATTAAAGGTGGTCAGGAAGCTGGCGCACAATTTATTGATGCCCTACAACTTGCCGTACGCTTGGTTAATATTGGTGATGCCAAAACACTGGCATGTCACCCAGCCTCAACCACTCATCGCCAATTAAACCCTGAAGAACTACAAAAAGCAGGAGTCAGTGAGGATATGGTCAGACTGTCCATTGGTATTGAACATATTGATGATATTATTGCTGATTTAGAGCAAGCCTTAAATAGTGTTATTAATACTTAACTTTTCTTCCTCTTATATTCTATTTTCCTCTCATAACTAGCAACTATGAGAGGGAATTTCGATACCATCATCAATGAAACTCTATTCTCCCACAGTATCCTAGATAAACAGATTGGTAAGACTATACTTTATTAAAGTTGGCAATAAACTAAAAAGTCCTACTTGAATTACAACGATCAACCAGCTACGAGCATTTAAGTGATACAAGCAATCATTTCTAAGAAGACAAAATATATTTAAAGCCAATAATCTAGTCATCGCTTATTTAAGAGAATAAATCGGTTATTACGATAAGTATAGCGATTACGACTAAAAAAACAGGTACCCTAATGACCTTTAATGAATTTATCATAAGTAATGAAGTCACCATCAGACTCAGCTTTTTCTTTGGTGTATTTGCCATTATGGCACTTTGGGAAGTGCTTGCACCCAGACGGGCTTTAACCGTTTCAAAGACCATTCGTTGGGTCAATAATCTGGGACTGGTTTTTTTCAATTCATTTATCTTACGCATTTTATTTCCTGCGGCTGCTGTCGGTGTCGCAGCCTTTGCTCAGACCAATGGTTGGGGCTTACTTAATTATTATCAATTACCGGTACCAGTGGCAATTATCCTTGCTGTTATTGCAATGGATTTTATCATTTATCTACAACATGTCATGGTTCATGCTGTGCCTTTATTATGGCGTATACATCGAGTTCATCATGCCGATCTGGATTATGATGTCACAACGGGTGCTCGTTTTCATACCATCGAGATTATTCTCTCTATGCTGATAAAAATGGCCACGATTATTGTACTGGGTGCACCTGTGGTTGCAGTGGTTATTTTTGAAGTGGTGCTCAATGCTTTGGCTATGTTTAATCATGCTAATGTGGGCTTAGCAAAATCTCTGGATACTTTTTTACGCTGGTTTATTGTGACACCCGATATGCATCGAGTTCATCATTCTGTTGAAGATGACGAGACTAATAGTAACTTTGGTTTTAACCTGACCTGCTGGGATCGTTTATTGGGTACTTATCGTGACCAACCTCGTGGTGGTCAGTTAGGCTTTAGCATTGGCATTCATAACTATCGGGACATCAAACAAACCAACTGGATCATTGGCATGATGACCCTACCATTTAAAGGTAAAGTGAGTGAATATGCTATTAATACCCGTGCTTGGAGTAGTGAAAGGAATACTGATCAGAAGACTGAAGATTAACGTATGAGCAAGCAAAGCTGGATTGAACAGGCTCTCAACACTGTCACTCAGAATTAAGCGTTATTCCTCTTTGCATAAATACATTGATGCAAAGGGCAATGTATTCAATCGATCAAAAGCGGCTTAAAGCTAAACGAGCGACCATCAAACAAGCCTTTATCACTGAGTTTCAATTCTGGAATAACAAGCAAGGCCAAAAATGATAAGGTCATAAAGGGTGCGCTGAGTGTAAAGCCCAAGTCTTTAGCCCATAAGTCCAATTGTGCATAACGCTCTGCAACTTGCTCCCCTTTATCTAAAGACATAAGGCCTGCAACAGGTAAGGCTAAAGTATGACTACCTGAGTCATTCACCACACAAATGCCACCTTTTAAATCAATAACCGAGTTAATTGCTTGTTCAATACTCTGAGCATCACAGCCCATGGCGATAATATTATGTGAATCATGTGCTACGGTAGAGGCAATAGCACCTGACTTCATACCGGAACCAAAAACAAAGGCATTGGCAGGTTGGGCTTTTTGATAACGGTTTAAGACACTTAACTGCACAAGATCATTATCTGGGTTGGCCTGAACGAGTATTTTAGAAGGCTCATTGGAAGCTTTTGCACATTGAAATTGAGCCATATTGACCTGTTTTTCTCGAGTAAACAGCTTGCCCTCAAAAATATCAATCACACGAACCGACCTTTCTTTTGAACTGTCCACATCAAGACAAACCTCTAATGATTGCTGAGAAATTTTTTCTGCACAAAAATGATTGATGGCTTGTTCGGTAACACTTGCTAATAATACCTGCCCATTTTGACTGACCACTTGACCCGAAAGCCATGTACTTTTAATGCTAAAGTCTGTCAGGTTGTCCACTAACACGGCATCGAGCATGTCTCCCTTTTGCAAGGAACCAAGAGGTAATTGGTAATGTGTGATGGGGTTCAGGCAAGCGCACTTAAGTACATCAAAAAGGTTGTGCCCTAAAGCAATAGCATCGACAACCAATTGATTAATATGGCTCTTAAACAACTCATCTGGGTGTTTATCATCACTACAAAACATCACCTGATCTGGAAATTCACTGATCAATGGATGCAAGCTGGCAAAATCTCTGGCAGCAGAACCTTCTCGGATAAGAATTTTCATCCCCAATGCTATTTTCTCACGAGCTTCTGCTAATGTGGTACATTCATGATCCGTTGATATACCTGCCTGTGCATACTGATGTGCCCCTTCTCCAGACAAGCCTGGCGCATGTCCATCAATAGGCAAATCATATTGCTTGGCTAAATTAATTTTCGCCATAACCTCGTCTGAGTGATTGAGTACACCAGGGAAATTCATCATTTCAGAGAGATAGTTAATTTTTCCACTGCGAAATAAGGCATCAATATCAGCAATAGAAATACTGGCGCCCGCAGTTTCAAAGGGTGTTGCCGGAACACAGGAAGGCGCACCGAAGAAAATATGAAAGGGCGTTTTCTCACTATTATTGAGCATAAAATCAATGCCCTCAAGTCCCATTACATTGGCAATTTCATGGGGATCAGAAACCGATGCAATCGTACCATGCTTAAGCGCCATCCGAGCAAATTCACTGGGCAGCATCATAGAGCTTTCAATATGAACATGAGCATCAATAAAGCCCGGAATTAAATAATCCAGTTGCGGATCTTCATCACCGATATGAATAATATCTTTGATCACGCCTTTTAAATCGCCATCTGAGTAATAGCTTAATTGGGCAGAAAAAACCGTTTGCTGATTAAAATCAAGCATATTAGCGCTAATAGTAGTGACTGACATTGATAGGTATCCTTAACTATTGTTTCACTGATGTATTTTTAGAAGTGCCCAGCACAGCTAAGAAAGTCTCTCTGATTATGGCTTTGTTGATGAGACAAAACTAAGATGTTGTTCAAGAAATCGGTTAGACACTTCAGAAATGACCATTGATAAAATGACCGAAGTTAAAAACAAATACAGGCCATACTGAATTTCAACATCCGCTACTGCATCAAACTTTATGCTCACAACCATCAAGGCAACCACAAAAACATCCAACATTGACCATTTACCAAACTGGTGTATTAGTTTCAATAACGCTTGCACAGTGAGCCCTGCATTCGAGTTCCATAAAAATAAGATCACGGATAATTTTAACACTGGAAAGATAATACTAAAAATAACAATAATTAAAAAAATAACGATATTGCCTTTCTCAATTAAATCAGACAAAGCAGAAATTAATGACACGGTATTAGAAAAAAAGTAAAATTTTTCTAATGTAAATAAGGGCGAAAACAAGCTGACTAAGAAAAGTAATAAAGTGATTACTGTGGCACTATTAACCATCGTTCTAGCCAAAGGATAGCTTTTTGCCAGTTGAATATGCCCCGTTACTTTGGAATGACTCACACACAATACTCGAAGTTGTTTATTTAGAAGTGCCTACAGCCAAAAAAATTGGCTCAAATAGTTTTATTCAAGAGAATAATTATAGCCTAATCACAGAGTAAAAATCAGTCATTATTCTGATCTCATGTTAAATCAGTACTTATCTTAACTGGCAGGATATTTTTCTTAGGTGTAAAATAAGCTTCCATTTATTTATCGACCAAGAGCCTTATAATGACCAGTTCCATTGCCATTGTTATTCTTTTTATTATTACCTTAATTGCTGCTAATATTCCTTTTTTAACTGATAATGCTTTTTTTATTCTTAAGTCAAAAAACCAAAAAAGCTTCTGGTTTCGTTTCAGTGAATGGTTTTTTATGTATATCATCGTCATGGCTATTGCCATTGGTTTGGAAACAAAACTTCATGGTGTCACTTATGCGAAGGTATGGGAGGTCTGGAATTTTGCCCAAAATTGGGAATTTTATGCCATAACACTTTGTTTATTCGTTGTTTTTGCCCTACCCGGTTTTCTTTATCATTACGATCTAAAAAAGCATTTGAATTAATATTACATTTTTATTAAATAGCACTTGCATCTCACCTGAAAGACCGTATAATACGCTCCATCAGTTGCGGGGTGGAGCAGCCTGGTAGCTCGTCGGGCTCATAACCCGAAGGTCGTAAGTTCAAATCTTGCCCCCGCTACCAAATTTCTTTAGAAAAAGCAGTTACTTAAAAGTAACTGCTTTTTTTATGTCTGGTCGAAAATTCTGTGAGCCCATCTTTTGCACAAAATTAACCACATCCATCAGTGTAAAGCCTAGGAGAATGAATACCAAGAGCTCATTATTGAGGCTGATAAACTGTTTTTGCTACAGTTTCATGCTATTTGTTGCCCCATAACATGTGCAACTCAATTACAGGCTGTTGGTTAGAACTGTGCCTGTGCTGAATTGTTTAGCTATTTATAAACAATATTATTATGCTGTATAGTGACTCTATAAGGGGTCTTTTTTCTGTGTTCCTTTGTAACCAAAAATGGCACTGATGCAATACTCCCTAGTTGTTTTTTTACCTCCTCATTAATTTTTGAGACTGTTTGCGAAACATAATCCTTACCCATACCTTTTTTAAATGCTTTTTCAGTCTTCTCAGTGGCACCCATTTCGCCTTTTATTTGTTCATAAAAGGCCAGAAATTCAGATGCATATTTATATGTTGTCCCTTCGAGCGGGCTGAATAAAGGATCATTATCAAGTTGTTTTTCTATAATCCAGCAATAAAAAGCAAACCGTTGATCTTGCAATTTTACCCTATGTCCATTCATTAAAAGTAATTGTTTACTCATATTAATCTCTAAAAAAGCAGGTTTTAATACTTCTTGGGTTGCATTAATGGTTTCTCTGAAACTGAAGCCAGCCATAGTATTTTTTGCTTCATCATTATTAATACGTAAAAAAGGAATATCAGCCAAAATAACTTTTGCTGTTGCTGGATCCAAGGGCTTATTTTTTCCATTTCTAGTATCATAAATAATATCACCCTGTTGAGTAGGATAATAAAAGGCAGGGTTGCCTTCAAAATTCTCTGAAACCAACACATGTGACAAACGGTCTTGCTGACGACCAAAAAGAGATAAGGCGTACCCCATATAATAACCCATTGTTTTCCTTCCACCCGCAATAGAAACATGCAAAGCCGCATCAGGGTTCTTGCTTTGGGTACGGATAAATTCTGTAATATAACTGGCGGCAGCTTCATTATCTTCTGGGGTTTTAATATCGGCCAACGGTTTATTATCCGCACCAACAATAACATGAATATTTTCCCGTGAAAATTCTATCCCTGAAAGTCCCAATTCCTGACAAAGATGGTTAAACCACCCCTGTTTATCTTTACCAGCACGCAACAAATTCAGCTCAGCATTGTTAGCACCATTGGAGGTAGTAATAATATGCACTTGAGTGGGAATAAAGGGATCTTTTTCACGAGTCGCCAGAGCATACAATGTCTCTGTCACAATTTGTGGTGACATGCCACTGACTGCAATCAAGTTACGCACAGGATATTGAGAGGGTTGCATAATTTATCCTTCGAAAAAATAAATGAATATCGTTTTGTTAAAAACATAATAACCTAAATTACTCCGAAAAAAATTAAGGCAAGCTTGCATAAACAGCAAAATTTTAAAATAACGAGTTAAATAATAAGTATGAGTCAGAGAACACTTTACCTTGCGGCTTATGATATTGCTCAATCCAAGCGACTGAGACAGTTTCTACGTCTGCTACGGGAATTTTCTAGTAGCGGGCAAAAATCAGTTTTTGAATGCCGGCTTTCTCATACAGAAAAACAGGAACTGACCCTTCGGGCAGAAGAATTAATGGACAAGGAGGAAGACCGGTTTATATTGTTTAAACTGCATACCAGAGTCCCAGTAATAACTTTAGGTCGAGCCACAGCACCACCAGATGAGAATTTTATTGCCTTTTTATAGGAGGAAACAGGATATGAACCAGACCGTCTATGTGGACAGGAAATACATTAAACTGACTGGTGAAAAAAAACAGCTCATCTTTCATACTGAAGAAGGTCAAAGAACCAGCCTACCCTTTCGCCTTATAGACCGTCTGATTATTCATGGTCACTGTCTGATTGACACATGGTTACTGGGCAAACTATCAGAAAACGATATTACCACGGTTCTGCTAAGTAGTCTCAGAGCAAAACAGGCCGCGGTTATTAACGGCAAACAGCACAATGATGCAAGCCTTCATATCCGCCAATACCAGTTTTATAAGGAAGCACAATTAAGCCTTATTGCATCAAAAAGAATTGTTAAGGCCAAATTACTGCGTCAGTATCGCCAGCTTAAGAAAATGCAACAACAATTACCCGAGCACAGAAAAGTATTTTTTCATGCCTGCGCTTCACTATGGCCGCTGACAGAAGCGGTATTGACCGTCAACAATAAAGCACAATTGCTGGGCATTGAAGGCACCGGTGCCAGAATTTATTTTGCAGCCTATAGTAGACTGTTTCCGAAAGAGATGAATTTTACCCGACGCCAAAAAAGACCACCTAGCGACCCAGTCAATGCCATGTTGTCATTAAGCTATACATTATTCAGCAGTCGTTGTACCCAAGCATTAAATAGTGTTGGCCTTGATCCTTATATTGGTTTTTACCACAGCATCAATTATTCCAGAAAATCTCTGGCAGCAGATATGATAGAACCCTGGCGTCCTTTGATTGACTCTTTTGTTTACCTTTTATTTAAAAACCAGCAAATTACTGTCGATATGTTTAACTATAAAGGCTCTTCCTGCCTATTAAATAAAGAAGGACGTAGCCATTTTTACCCTGCTTTTGAGCATGAAATGAAAGTCTGGCAAAAGGGCATCAATCGCATGGCACGTTTCATGGTCAAAGAACTTGAGCAACAGATACCGGATATCAAAAACCGAAGTAACCACCTTTCTATAGACATATAGTATGTGAAGCTTATGAGCAAAGCCAAAGATATCTATTATATTATTGCCTATGATATCAGCAACCCCAAAAGGTTGAGGAAAGTTCATCGTCTAGTTAAGGAATACGCCATGGCTCTGCAGCATTCTGTATTTATCGCACCCTTCAGCCAGACATTACTGAATGAAATGGTTTCTAGACTAAAGAAAATTATTGCTCCCTCCCAAGATGATATACGCATTTATCCCCTATCCTATCCACAAACACCCGAAGTTTACGGCCAGCGAAAATTACCAGACGGGATTTTTCTTAATACAATTATGGACTATCAAAGCCAATCAGCCACTCCGGCATCCGATGCAAGCTTGCCATTTATACTCTAGCTAAAAAACTCAGTCATAATCCAGCTAACTTAGATTATCATACTCGCTTTAGGATCAATATGGCGAGTATTTCAGTATTCAGTAATGAAGCTAAAAATATTTTACTTAAGACTCATCATATAAGTATTACTGTTGGTACTTTATACTATTGTGCTAAGCAATATGGTTTTAAGTTTTATTCCACCTGAATAAGCTCATTTTATGGTTTAGTAGATAAATAGCCACTTTTAGAAGCTTTCACCTATACAAAACAAAATAATTATCAATATTTCTTATTATTAGCGAATAATTATTACCACAAGGATATTATTTTGTACTATAATATCCCTGTCTAAAGACAAAAAAGGGTGTCAACTTTTTTTACACCCCAAAAACGGCCTACCCCCTTTGTAATTCATTGAATTTAAAAAGGAAAAAAAGGCTAGCTGTCAGAAGACATGCCCTGTCATTAAAGGGATTGAGACTTAGTCCATTTTGTATTAAACTCAAATGAGTTTAGTCAGAAGACATGCCCTGTCATTAAAGGGATTGAGACTTTGCAAGCCATCTTTATCATCAAAGTTTAAAGGTCAGAAGACATGCCCTGTCATTAAAGGGATTGAGACTAACGATGTTTTATCACCGAATCCACACATTTTAGTCAGAAGACATGCCCTGTCATTAAAGGGATTGAGACTCTAAATCATAATTAAAACATTCTTGTTTACCAGGTCAGAAGACATGCCCTGTCATTAAAGGGATTGAGACGATTTACATACTTCTCAGGCATAAATTTAGCTTGGTCAGAAGACATGCCCTGCCATTAAAGGGATTGAGACGATTGATTATCAAAAAATACTGCACTATTTTCATGTCAGAAGACATGCCCTGCCATTAAAGGGATTGAGACTCAATAGCCAGTTTATCTTTTTTTGGATTACCTGTCAGAAACATTTCTCTGCATTTATATAGGATGATTTTCAAATATCTTATAAAATTCACTTACAATAATAGGGAATACATTCCCTTATATTTTCTTTTTTATGCTATTCTATTCCTTAAATTTAAAGGTTATAGGTATCATACAAATGTCTCCTCTTGAATCATTAAAGGAATATTCAGTCCTTTTTTTCACTAAATCAGCACCTGCTTATGAACGCTCACTTTTAAAATCAATTAATCTTAAGAATCGAATTATTGGCATCGTTGGCGCTAAAGGTGTGGGTAAAACAACTCTATTGCTTCAGTTTATGAAAAAACAGGCGTTTGATGTCGATGAAATGATCTATATCAGTGTTGACCACCCTCTAATGAGTACGGTCAGTATTCTGGACATTGCCAAAGAATTTGCATCAATAGGTGGCAAGTTGTTAGTTTTGGATGAAATTCATAATCAGCCTGATTTTGCTGCCGATTTAAAGGCCATCTGGGACTTTTTAGAGATTAATGTACTATTTTCAGGTTCCTCAGCACTACATTTAGACAATGCCGATCTCAGCCGACGGGTGTTAAAGTATAAATTACCCACTTTATCCTTTCGGGAATTTGTAGAAATTGAAACGGGCTTGCCTTTTAACACACTCAGTTTGCCACAGTTATTGACAGAACATACTTCACACTGCACTGAAATTTTAGCTCAAATCAAACCACTCAAATACTTTAAGGCTTATCTGGATTATGGCTATTATCCTTTTTATCTGGAAGATAAATTAAGCTTCAAAGTTAAACTCTCTGAAGCAATTAATAAAACCATTGATGTTGACCTGTTACAGCTCTATCATATTGACCCAAAAAAAATAAGAAATCTCAAAAAGATTTTGACCATGCTCTGTGTTTCTGTTCCCTACAAGCCGAACATGTCTTCCCTAGCACAAGCAGTTGAGATTGACCCTAAGACTTTATACACTTACCTGAATGCTTTGCAAGCTGCTCGAATTATTAAGATGGTCGCTTTACAAAGCCGCGGTGAAAGTATTATTAAAAAACCTGAAAAAATATACCTAGACAATCCAAATTTATTTAAGGCCTTATGCCAGACACCTGATATAGGGTCTATCAGAGAGAGTTTTTTTGTCTCCAGTGTGTATAATGCAGGGCTATCAGTTAATGCCTCACAAAAGGGGGATTTTTTTGTCAATAATCAATTTGTTTTTGAAGTTGGTGGAAAAGATAAGGGCTACAAACAAATTAAGCAATTAGACAATGCTTTTATTGCTGCTGATAATATTGAAATTGGGCATAACAATAGGCAGTATCATAAAATCCCACTTTGGCTATTTGGTTTTTTGTATTAAAATAAGTCAGTTCAAACGTAGCGAATTACCACTGTTATCGCTAGATAAACGTTATCGAATAATAACCACTCGACGTTCTTTTTTCTACCTCTGTAATTGAAATTGTTCGTCTTTAGCTTCCTATTCTTTATGAAAGTCTGGAAAAAGGGCATCAATCGCATGGCACGTTTCATGGTCAGAGAACTTGAGCAACAGATACCGGATATAAAAAACCGAAGTAACCACCTTCCTATAGATTTACGTAAAGCGGAAGAGATGTATGGCAACTTGTGTCAGTTTACCGTTAGCTCATAGCCACCCAGACCAAAGGTGGCATTTTTACCCAGATGTAACCATTGTCCTAAATACAGCAGGGGATAAAACTCAGTTAAATCACCAAATAGTGCGACCTCACCAATTAAACCGCCCAGTCTCATTTTCTGTTGCTGTCGGTTAGAATAACGGATCCAGTCATGCCATTTAAGACCGTGCTCAATAGTCACGGTTTCTGCCTGTGCAACTAAGGCTTTAAAGTCTTGTATTAAGATTTGATCATTATGAAAATCATTGAGCAGATTTATTCTGCGTGCTAGGCTCACTAGAAGTTGTCTTGCACTGAGTTGCTTTGCCCTAACAGGTTTACTATTTTGTTGTATTCTCAATGGAGTTTTAAAGTGTAGTTGTGCCTGACTAATATTGGTATTAGGCAAGGTAATAAGCAATTGCTGTTCATGTGCTTGAATGGTTTCATTGCGACAGGAAAAAATTAATTGTTTATTGTTCTCACTATCTAACAGATAGACTTCATCCAGATCGGCACTGCCATTTTGACGGCTTACCCCTGTTTTAAACGCCTGTTGCATTGCCAGTATAACTAATGAAAACTGTTTAAGTGCCTTACCTGTTAGTACCATATTAAAGATCAGGTATTCACCAGCTAAATAGTCATGCTTGCCCAATGGCGGTGGCTCTATAATATAAGGATTTGGGATCTGACTAAATGCCTGTATTTTATGTGCTTTGGGTGGTGTTTCAAATATTTCTGGATAGGTGCAGGTCTGATACATGGTACAGTCCTTACAATCGGCACTTGGATAGATACAAGTTATTTTTTTTAGGGCATGACCAAATATGCCACGTAACATTGAACCAGCATAATCAGGTCTTGCAAAGGGAGTCGTCACCTTAAAGCGGAACTCGTAACGAGCAAGAGGTATGGAGAGTAATGTCATTAGGGCTAACTCTCCATTAATTTTAATAAACGCCCAGCAATAGTCTGCTGTCTGGGTTTGTATTTGGGCTTTTTCTTTTTACCCACGGTGGCATTGGGATTGCTAAGCAGACCTTTAATATGAAGCTCAACCAGTTCCCCAAGGAACTGTACGGCATCTTTGTCGGGTTGTTGCTCCAGTTCATCTAGCAAGCTTTCTATTAAGCCAGATGCCATAAATTTGTTTTTATCACTCTCCCATTGTTCATTGATTTTACGTTCAGCAAATTGTACTGCCAGCCCACTCAGCCCTTTTGTGGCTTGCTGTAATGCCTGCTGTTTTTGCTGTTCTGCTTCCCTAAGCTGTTGTTCATACTGCTGTTCAGCCAGACGTTTGGCTTGTTGTTCCTGTGCTACTTCTTGTTGCCGTTCTATTTCCTGCTGTAATTTTTCCTGCAATATACTACCCGCCTGTTGCAGGTGCTCTTTTAGTACATGGGTTGATGCTGTATTATGCCATTCTAGCAATACCCAGCCAAAAGGCTGCAACCTATCTTTTTGTTTTTGACTATCCGCAGCCAGCCAGATTGTTGTTGGTTTATCGGCCATGCGTTTATGCTGGGGAATGTGTATCCAGCGCAGACCATCTAAGGTTTTACTCAATGCACCACCGTGTTTGCCCAGACGTAGCAACATAACTGAACCATTGGTCAGGGGTTCTTTGAGTGTCTCAAAGAATAGTGTCATTATTGTTTTGTACCAGTCTTTTGCCAGCAGGTTCAGGGTATTGAGTTCATCCAGTTCTTGCTTGAGTTGTGGTAGATAAAACTGATTGCAAAATTGTGCCAATTTTTGCACACTATTAATGCCTAAAGCAGACAATTGCTTATCTTTATCAGTCTGCAAACGGATTTCGCCCATTAGACTACGGTAATGGTTGGCAGCAATACATTCAAGGATTTGATACAGCCCTTTTTGTTCAGCCATTGACTGTTTATTCGTTGGCTTGCGTTTACGATTAACACAAAACTGAATGGTACTCTGGGGTAACTGCGGCTCTACAAATCGAATATCGGATACTTTCAGATATTTCATCGGATCTTCCGTCACATTTTGATAATCCAGCGTGTTTTTTTCCAGATCCTGAACCAACTTTTTACTTTTATGACGGTTGCTTAAGTCTCTTTCTTCCTGCCAAGTTAATTTGTCTTTGGTTTTTAGGGCATTAATTATGGCACTGCGAATAGTGCCTTTTACACTGCTACCAGGGATATAATAGTCACCGCTGGTGTGGTTTATAACGGCACGTTCTATTTCCAGTTTATTGGCGACCTTTTTCTGGCGCACCCTACCCTGCCCCCGGCCTTCCTGCTGAGCTACCTTACCCAGTTTATCCTTGTAAAACTGTTCTATGCCATCAGGGACAGGGAGTTGATACTGGCTTAATGGTTTAATGACTGCACTGAGGTTTTTAAAAAAATTTTGTAGTTCGATCAAAGCACGCTCGTCCATATTTTCTTTATCGACAATGGACAATAGCTTCTGTTGCTGACGGTCATCTAGCTGACCTGCCAATTTTGCTGGCTCAAAAAAATACAACCAGCCTTTATCAATCAGGTAGTTGCCTGGCTCATAATCTTCTCCACTGCCAATATGTACTGGGGTCAAGGTACTGATATAAAATGGGGTGGTTTGTAAAAAACTCATAATATCGTCTCCGAAAGGTCGGACATAAAGACTGGCAATACGGGTGTATACCCCTGATGGACAGTGGCTGGTAAAGCTTTGGATAACTCACCACTACCACCCACTGCTTGACCAACCCACAGTTGTGTCTGCCAGTGTTCTGGTACGAGTATGGCACCGCTATCAAGCATTAGCAGTGGGTTTTTAAATGGCTGACCTGATAATGCCAGCTGATCACCATGACGACCAAAACGGGTAAAGGGCTGATAATAACAATGCTCTATTTGTAGTGCCATATCACTAACGACTGAAGGAGCTAGTGTCAGCCAGGCATTGGCCTGTTCTGAATATTGATAATCTGTGTTTTTTAGCTCTACAACGTTAAATTTACCCAAGCCAGTACTGGCTTCTTTGCCATAACCGGTGTTACCAACATAAGTTAATAGGCTGTGGAGTTCATCATCACTAAGTAGCTGCTCATCTATTACAATATACAGGTCAAGCTCCACCCCCAAGGCATACCAGTTTTGTCT
>Ga0256831_1000960_pt1 | contig 15261 bp, 12 predicted proteins | sample 132544metaG_FD_189087 | JGI IMG/M metagenome (GOLD analysis project Ga0256831, IMG submission 189087) | Hydrothermal vent microbial communities from Lau Basin, Pacific Ocean - 132-544 | ecosystem: Environmental > Aquatic > Marine > Hydrothermal vents | place: Pacific Ocean: Lau Basin | collected...
TTCTAATATAACAAATGATGCTTGTATTTTTATTCGATTGTATTCAGATAAATCTTCCCAATTAAATTCCTCATTAAGAAAATCACCATGAATTTCTTCACTACTGGGTTGTAACCAATTTTCTGCAATTTCTTGGTAATCAAAAAAGGTTCGTATTGCCAGCAGTTGAAAATTATTTTTTTTAATTAAGCGTGCTAGTTTATTGTACTCAATATTTTCAACCAAAAAATCTCCAGCAAGAAAATGTACTGCATCAAAAGAATCTAAAACCTCCGACTTTAATTGCTTTATTAATGCAGGAATTTCTAATTTATTCTTTATTTTTATCTGTCGAATATTTAGGGATTTTCTCTCATTCTGAAATATTGGTTTTGGTGGCCACTTTGATACCATATGGGAAAAAAGTGCCCTAACACGGTGATCTAAGGTATGTTCATTTATCGCTCTTTTATAAGCAGCATCGGCAATTTGTTCTCTTTCATTATCATGCTCAAGATAATATTGAATACTATTTAACAATTCCTGAGTGTCACGATAGAAACAAATTTCTTTATTTTCTTCAAAAAGTTCTGATAGTTCATAGTTATAATTGGTTAGTTGAAAGGAACCTGTACCTGGAACTTCAAAATGACGAAGTTTGGTTTGAGGCTTGGGAATATCATCATTAGACCAGCCTGGATTAAAGACAATTTTTGCTTGATTATAAATGCTAACCATACTGTCATTATCTATTTGACCTCCAGCAAATTCACTTAAATCTGGATGATTTTCCCAACCAAAACCAAATAAGGCAAAATTCCAATTATTTATTTTTGCCTGCTTAGCAATGATCTGCAAGGCCTCTTCCCGACTTTTGCCATCCTCTCTATGCAATTTTGGTTCGTTTTTATGGACTTTGTTTTTACCAATAAAAACAATGTCGTATTTTTTTTCTATCTTATTTTGCTTGGTGAAAATTCTTTGATTATAGCCCCATGGTGAATAAAAGACTTTATCAGATAAATTGTTGTCAATACGTCGTTTCATCCCTAATGTGGAATGAGTTGCAATTAAATCATACAAGTGATCATATTTTATATTACGATTATACCAACCTTCAGGTTCATCATCTGGATAAAAAACAACAACAGGAATATGGGCTTGTTTTAATACCTGAAAAAAATCATCTCTAAATTCATTGTAAACCCAATCAAAATAAAAAAAGACATAATCAATTTCTTCTTTTTGTAATAAATTAAAAACATATTCATGAGCAACTTTTTGATCAAATGCTGCAATAAAAGGCGTCGCATTAAAACAGATAGCTGTATCTGGATAAACATGCTTAATCGCATCAAACCAATTGTCTTTAATATAGGGTACAGAAAATGCACCTATTGCCAATACGTTAACATCATCCATTATTTTATAAACTCACCTTTAATATTAATCCCCATTGATATTTTTCCACCAATAGTCTTGGCTATTTTTTCAACATCATCATAGCCACCTCCAGAAAGATTACTATAGGGAACAATAGCACCTGAGAATTGGTATTGTTGAGAGAGTTTCTTAGAGTGCTTTTTAAGAGACTCATAAATAAAAACACCTGATGATGAAAAATAATGTATTTTATTTTCTGGCAAAATGGATTTAAAATCATTAAAAAAACGTTTATGAGTAAATACATGAACATCATAATGCCATTTATTTAATAACCTTATTAGATAGGAAGTAAAGGTAATACGAGCCGATTGAAGTAAAATAATTCTGGATTCTTTAGTCAATGAATTCTGTAACTGTTTTTTAAACTTTTTCGGAAAGGAGCTCATCACCAAATCCCTCAACATTTGGGTTTCTTCAAAACGTCGGCTCGCCTCTTTAACAAAGTCTTCTAACTCATCTGCAGTTAGATTTTTTGTTCCAGACACAGCCGTTGTCGAACCCACATAATCAGACCATTTTTCTGATGTGATCCAACCTTTTTCTTTATACATAGTGTACATAGACGTACCCGGATAAGGCGTCGCTATAGAAAACTGAGCAGAATCACAAGGCAATTCACAAGCAAGAGCTATTGTTTTTTCAATCGTTTCACGAGTATCATTAGGTAAACCAAAGGTAAAGGTGAGATGAACATTAATGCCCATTTCCTTTGTGCGTTTTATACCATCAATAACTCTATCTAATTGAATTCGTTTATTAATATCATCCAGTATTGTTTGATCGGCTGATTCTACTCCATATTTTATAGCAAACAAGCCTGCCTCTTTCAATGCGATGAGCTGTTCATCATCCATTAAATCAGCCCGCCCCATCGTACCCCATTGGTATTTATTTAACCCCCTTTGTGTTATCAACTTAGCAAGTTTAATAACATGCTTACGATTAATATTAACCGTATCATCATCAATATAAAAACTTCTATAAGGTACTTTTTTAAAATTTGCTTCAATTTCATCAACAATATCTTCCGGACTTCTCACTCGATATTGATGACTGCGCATAAACATTTGTGGCCAAACACAAAAGATACAACCATAAGGGCATCCCCGTGAGGCAATTAATTGAAATTGTGGGTGAGGTAAACCACCCACGCTATCAAAATAATTCAAAGCCGGTAAGCCATCTTCTCTTTCTGGCCAAGGAAGCTCATCCAGTTCGATCAATTCACCTTTATCATTTTTAATAAAGTCTGTATCTTTTTGATAGACTAGATTACTTATTTTTGACAAATCCTCTTGCTTAGCATCAATGGCCTGTATAAGCTCTAATAAAGGGGGTTCATACTCACCATAGATCAAATAATTCAGCTCTGGATGTTGTTGAAGAAACTCGGGCTTATCAATTTCAAAATGTAAGCCTGTTAAAACAACAATTAATTGTGGCAATTTATTTTTTAATTCATTGATGAGTGCCAGATCATTATCTAAAGTGGCTGTAGCTGTTTCAACAACAAAGACATCCGGTTGAAATTGGTGAGCAAATTTTAAAAAATTGTCATAAGATTCACCCAGAGTAATCGAATCACGAGTATACGCATCAAATCCGTTTTTTTTAAGTAAGGCTCCTGCAGTGGCAAGCCAAAATGGGAAAGGAGCATAACCAACGGTTAAGTCTGGAATAATACCGTTAATAACATCATGGTTATAATATTCAAAGGTATGAGGCCATCTTGAGCCAGCCCTGACACCGCGCCACCCTGCAAGACCATTACTGGGCTCTTTGTACCATGGTAAATTGGCCAGTAAAATACGCATATCTATTCCCCCTTACTTTTCATACGTTCAAATAAAAATTCACCATGATGATGCATTGATGAGTTTAAATTAAACCAAGACCATCTTGAAGGTACGGAAAATAGTTGTTTAAAGTCTTGAAATCTTGGAAAAGTAGATTCAGAAAAAAATTTATAGCCAGCACCACCATCTAACATGTTTTCATGATAAATATATTTTTTTGCTATCCTAGAAAAATTATCAACATAGTATTGAATATTATCATAGTCCATTTCTGAAAAGCTAATAGTATTAATACATAAGTCAGCTGAGCGTTCGACCATTTTTTCAATCATATAATGAGGCATTAAAATAACATCATATTTTGAGAGTAATTTTTGATCAATCTGTTGAAGATTATTTTCATAGCAAAGAATTTTTTTCTCTGGATAAAGCAATTTTAGAAAATAGGATGAAACGAGCAAATTTTCTGGTAGATCAAAATTGATATAAACACCATTAAAATTATTATGGAATAAAGAGCGAGCATAGCCTCCATACCCACCACCCACTTCAACAATAATACTTTTTTTATTATCAGATAATAAACGCATTGTGAATTCTGAACGATAATGATTTAAAAAATTGTTAGGGTGAATCACATATCCATCAAGAAGAATACCATACGGGTTACCCACTTCAGGACATGCCACATTAGTAAGATTATGATTTTTAACACTGTTTTTCCAAGTATTAAAAATATTACGAAAATTAGCAATATAATTACTATCATTAATGAAGAGATTAAAACCTTCTTCTCCACCTAAAATACCGGTACTCATTTCATTTCGATAAAAATTTTCTAATAAGCCCTCTAACTTTTTTAGGTCATTATTCTTCATAACCTCATAAAACTTAGGGCGTGTTCTCTTAAGAAACTCAAACCAATTCTCACCCACTTGAAGATCTTTTTGAGCTATATTACTTGAATCCTTAGCATTTTTATAAGCCTGAAAGACCTCATGTACAATATCTTCATGTCGATTTTCTAATTCTTTTGCATTAGGTATCACTTCTGTAACGACTCGTTCAACACTGAAGCAGGTAGCAGTGGCAAGTTGTTCCTGATTCTGAATACTAAATTTCCTGACACAAACTGAAGTACCTTGTTGAAAAAGTGACAGACATGCTCTACGTTGAGAATCAAAAGATAAGATTTTATTATCAGCAATACCATTAGACTTTAATAATGATTTTGCTAAATTTTCATCTGTTTTATTTAAAATAATATAATCAAAAGAAACATTTTTAATTTTATTAATTGCTAACAATGGTAAATTTTGATAGCTATCTGTTTTGATATTATCAAAAAAATCACAATAGGCAATGATTTCAACCCCATATCGTGAGGCATTAAACTCAATACCATTGTTGTACTTAAATTTTCCATTATTAACATGGCAACCATCTTGAGTGACCGCTTTTTTTTCACTCACTTCAGTTGTCGAAAAAATTATAATTTTCAAATCTGATCAGCCTTTAAATTTGTTTATGTGTTTACTTTTAAAAATAAAAAAATCATTATTTTCTACTAAACCATATTTTTTAAGTCCCACTACTATTTCATTATATCGTTCTGCTGTAATAATAAAAAAACAATTATTACTATTAGAAAAATCAGGTTTTTTTACCTGCACTGGACCATATTTCATACCCCATTTATTCGGATCATTATCAAAAAAAGCAGCTGTATGGCAATCATAATGAATCAGTGTACGAGAAACTAACTGGCCATAGCCTCCCGCACCAAAAATAATGATATCCCGACCTTGTGATAACGTAACAATGTCTTCAAATACGTTTGAAATACTTTTTCTTAATAAGAAAATATCTTTAACAACTTTATCTGATATTTCTTCAGTTGCTGTTAATGATGGATTTTTCTGTTCAAAAAGAAACCATAATTTTTCTTGGAAAAATTTTAAATGAAAGGGATCGGCTCCTAGTAGTGACCATTGAGCAAATACCTCTAGAGTAGCGCCCTTTGTTAAAATTTGTTTCTGACGATAGTCATCTTTTTTTGATAATGAAGCAATTGCCATATCATCTGAGTCAGTCACAATATAAATACAACGATAGTCTAAACAGGTTCGCCTAACCAAATCAACATCAATTGTCCAATAAGATTGAATGCCTTTTTCTATAGGAGCAAGCATTATGGGTGTCCAATGAAATGAACGGATCAATAATCCTCTATTTTCATGCAATGGAAAAGTGATTGAATTAGGCGCTTCACTGACCAAACTATCGTCCCAATCATGAGTCCTAACTTCGTCATGAACACACGATAAAGCCTGCTGAACAAATTTTCTACCACTTGATAAATGATAGGACTGAATAAACTCATCTTTGTTGGTTAACAAAGCAAAACCAAGCACTGCTCGATAGCCTTCATTTCTTAACTCAATCAATCTGGAAAAATAACCTTCTGAAAAAACAACATCCGCAAAGAAAAAAATCATTGTTGAATCTTTATTTTCTGCATCAAGAACTGCAAGATTATGTAACTCAGTCATTATATAAAATTTATCTGTATGTCTCGTTTTAACTCCCTTTACAGAAACAGGCATTAAATTTTTTAGTTTTCTATAGGATGAATAGTGAGAAAATCGTTCGACATCATCTAAAAGTGTATAAAAAACAAATTCTACTGAACAATTATTCTCTGAAAAGGCAAGTAAGTTCCCGGGAGAAAAATGTAAAGGTAATATCTGCTCCATAAAATCATAAATATACTCTTTACCCCAAATAGCCAAGTAAATACTAAATTTCAATTAGACATTCCTAATACTTTAAATATTCTATGCGTATCTTATGACAAATCAGGTGGATTTCCCATGCTAATACCTGTTATTATCGGCTATTCAAACTAAAACTTAAGAGTCAGTCAATCATACTAACTGATCCGGTAGCATCTTAAATTTATTTTATGTCTAGATACTTAATCATTGGTGGCAATAGTCAGCTTGGGATCAACCTCGCAGAGCAACTAAGGAAACAAGAAAAATCCCCTGATATCTGGATGACAAGCCGAAATAGTAAGGCTCATCAACAGAAAAAAGAAATTTATCTTGATTTAAATAAACCCTGCTTAGCCGATTATGCCTTTGAATACACCTTTTTTTGTGCTGGAATGACTTCCGTTGCTCAATGTGAACAACAACCAGAAAAAGCAAGACAATGCAATTTTATTAATACCATCAAACTAACACAAGCACTTTCAAAAGCCGGTAGTAAAGTTATTTTTCCTTCAAGCAGTCTTGTCTTTGATGGTCAGCATGCTCTATATCAGATTGAAGAAAGTCCAAAACCAATGACTATTTATGGTCAGTACAAAGCTGTGGCTGAATCAGAAATTTTAAATTTATCTAAAAAAAATATGGTTATTCGTCTTAGTAAGATCTTACCTCATGACTATGCTTTGTTTAAACATTGGATCAAACAATTAAAAATGGGAGAATCCATTTCTGCTTTTTATAACTTAACGATAGCCCCTATTACTATGGAGTTTGCCTGTCAACAAATAATTGCTCTAACTAAAAAAAATGCAACAGGAATATGGCATATTTCTGCTAAAACCGATATTAGCTATTATGATATTGCGCAATACATTGCCGATTCTTTACATAAAAATAAACAATTGGTTCATCGTGAAAGTGCTAAAGATAAACTGCTATTTTCACCCGAATTTTCTTCATTGGATGCTTCTAAAACAGATAAAAAACTGACTAATAATACGCCTGATAGTTGGCAAGTTATAAAAGAAATTATTGGCCGTATGATATGAACATTAAAACATGCCACCTTTGCCATGCCAACGACATTTATGTGTTTTATAATTTTTCATCTCTCTATCAAGTAACATCAGATTGTAAACCTTGGCACCTTGGCGGTGAACTTATATTATGTAAGCACTGCCAAACAGTACAAAAAACATCTAATGAGAATTTCCAAGCTGATATTAACACTATTTATCAAAAATATGATATTTATCATCAGAGTAAAGGAAATGAACAACGAGGATTTGATCAGCTGACAGGGGTTTCCTCAGGTCGCACTCAGCTTATCGTTAAATGGTTATTAAATCATAAGTTATTAGCAGATAGTGGCTATATGCTAGATATTGGTTGTGGCTCGGGAAATCTTCTTGATTCTTTTTCTTCTGCTTATCCTCAATGGCAAGTATCGGGCTTTGAGATCAATGATAAACATCGCCTAGCAATTGAAAATAAATATCAGGAAAATTCTTTTTATTCCGGTAGTTTGGATACGATAGAAAGAAAATTCAATCTCATTGCTTTAATCCATACATTGGAACATATTAGCTCTCCTGCCGAGGTACTCAATCGTATTTATAATAAATTAGTCAATAAAGGACGCTTATTAATTGCCGTGCCTAACTTTACTAAAAATCCATTTGACCTATTAATTGCCGATCACTGCACACATTTCACCCAAGATACCCTAATAAAGCTTTTGCATGAAAATGGTTTTATGGTCATTAATCAGTTAAAAGATGAACTGACTAAAGAAGTGATACTTATTGCAGAAAAAACAAGTAGCAATAATTGTATTTCTAAAGCAGTCACCTCAGAAGCATTAACTGGAATAGTGAACAAGCAAATTGAGTGGTTAATAAAGATAACAAAACAAACCCACATACTTGGGAAGAAAGAAAAATTTGGCGTATTCGGTACCGCAATCGCAGCAAACTGGTTACTTGGCTTTGAATCTGAACAAATAGCATTTTTCTTGGATGAAGATCCCAATCGGATCAATACACAACTAGAAAATAAACCCGTTTATCACCCAAGCGATCATGCATTTGATCACAACATACCCATTTTACTACCCTTTGCACCATCAACAGCCAAAGAAATAGCACAACGACTTAAGTTATATCATATTAATTGTGTGCTTCCAGCAGATATTCTTTAATAGCAGATGCAATAATCTCAACCTGATTGGCACTCATATGCTCACCCATTGGCAAACTCAATAATGTTTTATCCATATAATGTGCCTGAAAATTCTCATCAAACTGCTTAAGATAATGGAAAGCTTCTAATTTTGATAAGGCTATTGGATAATGAATTGATACCCCAATCTCCTTTTCTTTTAAAAAATTAAATAGAGCGGTTCTGTCATTAAGACGTATCACAAATAGGTGGTAAACATGCTTTGCCCATGGCTCACATCTTGGTAATATGATTTCAGGAATATTGCTGAGCTTTTCAAAGTAACAATCGGCAATCTCTATTCTTGTCTGAATCCAATCATCCAGATAGGTTAATTTTACTGAAAGTATCGCCGCTTGAAGACTATCAAGGCGAGAATTTCTTCCCTCAAAGCGATGCTCATATTTATCTAAACGACCATGATTGGCAATCATTCGACATCTTTTTGCCAAGTGCTTATCATTAGTCACGATAGCACCTGCATCACCATAAGCCCCCAAATTTTTACCTGGATAAAAACTAAATGTACCAATATGACCAAGACCACCAACACGTTGCTGTTTATACTCAGCACCATGTGCCTGAGCACAGTCTTCTATAATTTTTAAATTATTTTCCTCTGACAAGGCGTGTATTGCATCCATATCACAGGCATGTCCATACAAATGAACCACCAGAATAGCACTTGTTTTGAGTGTGATTTTCTCTCGAATACTCTGAATAGAAATAGTAAAATTATCTGCATCACAATCACAAAATACAATACGATGGCCAGCACGAGTAACTGCTTCAGCACTTGCAATAAAAGTATTGGCTGGCACAATAATTTCACTTCCATGAGGCAAATTTAGTGCTTCTATTGCTATTTCTAACGCATCAGTGCCATTACCGACACCAATACAAAAATCAACTTGTTGATAAGAAGCAAATTGTTCTTCAAATAATGAAACAAACTCGCCTCCAATAAATTCTCCCTTATCAATAACACGTTGAATGGCATTATCTATTTCTTTTTTTATTATTAAATATTGTTTGTTAAGATCAAGAAAAGGGATCATGGATTATCATCCAGAAAACGGATAAAGCGTGCTGGGTGACCCGCATATACTGATTTTTCTTGGACATCCTTATTAACAAGACTTCCTGCACCAACAATCGCCCCCATACCAATCCTCACACCAGGCAAAAGAGTAGAATTGGCTCCAATAATAGATTCTCGATGAACCACTGGAGCCGCTAATCTTGCTTTTGAATCTTCTCGATTAGGATATTTTGAGTTGGTCAAAACAACATTAGGACCAATCCAACAGCCGTATAATAATTGAGAATATTCTGGAATAAATGCTTGTGAATGAATACGCACATTATCCTCAATGGAAACATGATGCTCAATCACCGCTAATGCGCCAATACTGACATTATGGCCAATTTGATTACCTTCTCGAATATTTGCCTTATTGCCACAATGAAAATTATTACCAATCACATTACCTGAATAAATAACACAGTGAGAACGAATAACCGCATTATCACCAATAATGGTCATATCATTCTGATTTGCAACAGGTGCTCCAATGACACAAAAGTCCTCAATATGGACGTTAGTTCCCAATTGAACATTGGCATGTATTACAGCACTCTGCGCAATCATTGAATACCTAGCCTGCAACGTTCGGGTTTAAATTTAAGAAAAACTTCCTTTCGTGTTTCAATAGACTCATAAATAGCGGTAATTAATTCCAGACTTTTTCTACCAACCAAACCATCTACTAACATTGCTGTATTATTATTAATACAATCAATCACATGATCGTAATATGCTTGATGCCCAAAGCCATAAACATTCGGTGGATTAACGGAAAACCGATCTAGGATAGACTCATCATCACTTGTTGCTTCAGAAAATCGCCAGACTTTCATTTCATTTACCGCAAAGCCTCCAATCTCAACACTCCCTTTTTCACCTAGAATAGAAATGGAACCTTCCAGATTATCTGGACGTGTTGCCGTGGTCGCTTCAATAATACCTAGTGCCCCATTAGCAAACTTAAGAGATACAATTGCCGTATCTTCTGCTTCAATAGCAACAAGTGCTGTAGTGCTTCTAGCAAAAACACTTTCAACATCACCCATCATCCATTCTAGCATATCAATATGGTGACTCGCCTGATTAGCAAGAACACCACCATCCATAGCCCAAGTACCACGCCAGTCATCTTGATCATAATAGGCTTGTTCACGACACCAGCGAACTCGTACTGTCCCCATAACCATTTTACCAAAACGATGGGCTTCAATTGCTTCTCGTAATTTAACCACGGGGACATTAAAACGGTTTTGTTTGATCACAAATAAACGACAACCATGATTATCACAGGCTCTAATCATATGATCCGCATCATCCAAAGTCAGAGCCATTGGCTTCTCTACAATAATATCTTTTTTATATTCAGCTAATTCAATCGTGTGAGCTGCATGCATTCCACTGGGTGTTAATATAACAATGACATCAACATCCTCTTTTTTCATCATATCATGCATATTTTTATAGTAAGGAACCGAATATTTATTACCAATCTCTCGTGCCTTTTCTTCTTTAGTATCACAAACAGCAAGCAATTTTGCCCCAGCTATTTGATGATTACCCAATAAATCAGAATGGCGTTTAGCGATACGTCCACATCCTACTAAAACAAAATTTAATAGTGATTTTGTCATTTTTTGCAACCAGTTATTGTTTTAATCTAGATAGAATAAGCTCATGAATGTGTTCACATCTATGTTTAATTGTATGTTGTGTTAATGTTTTTTGTTGCCCTGCTTTAGCAATAGCTCTCATTTCCTTTGGATTTTCAAGTAAATAATTAACCTTTTCTACGCATTCATCAAGATTAGTATAAGTGACTATTTCTGAATCAACATCATAAAGCTCTGATATATTTGGAGTATGATCCGTTATTAAACAAGCCCCTACACCTGTTGCTTCAAATAATCTCATTGCCCCAGAGAACCCAAATGCCTGATCCGTATGACGATGAAAAGTCATATTAGAATCATTTAATAGTTGAAAATAATCCAAGCCATGAACAGGAGCATGTTTTTTTTCAGGCGTTAACAAATAGCTTAATTTACAAGGTGCCGTTGGATAATCTTGAACCTGATAATTCAAATCATTATAATAATTATCTTCTAAAAGCGCTATTTTAAATGGATTAACATCATATTCTTTACGTAATAACTCACGCTCATCTATCCATAATTCCAGTGGTGTATTATAGGATAATTTTAACAAGTCCCAGTATCGACTTTTATGTCCATCACCAAAGCCAAAACCTGATGAACCCACAAATGTAAAATCATATCGCTTGTGATTATCTTCATTAATATTTTGCAAAATACTCGGATCAAAAGAATGATAGACTAAATGTGCATCAAGACGATTATCATTGGCCTGTTTTACCATATAAGGCGTACCAACAAGCAATAAAGCATTTGGATCAATGCGATCCCATCCCGTAGGAAAACCAGAGTATTGAACAATTAGTTTTAAATTAGGCAATTTTTCTCTAATAGACTCTATATAGATACTATCTATTGTTGAGATACCTTGAATATAAACAACATCTGGTTGGATTTTTTTTAACTGCTCAGCAATAATTTTTTGTTGCCAGTGCTTTCCTTCTTCTAAGAAGATATTATTTTCTTTTGCCCATTGCTTTTGTAAACATTCCAAATCATAAATAAGCTCTGAACAATCATTACCCAATTGCTTCATTGCTTGACTAAATGAACCAGAATAAGCATAAAAACCATTTAAAATTTCTTTACATTGTTTATCGTAAGGCAATGTTTTAAGTTCTGGATAATCAACATATAATTGCCTTCTCAGCATATGTCCCATTGGACTAATTCGAACAATTTTATAGTTTTTCATAATGTACTTTATCAATTATATTTGATGCCTAGATTCAACTCATAAGTGCAACTTACTTATATTATTTTTACTTCATTCTTAGTGTTTAAATATGCAAAATTTCTTTTTTCTTCCCAACGTTCCATATACTGCTCTTGTAAAAAATAATTTATTTCAGCTAATGCCTTATTTTGATTTAATAAGCCAATAAGTTCATCTAAGTGAAAAATAGTATTTGGCTGATACAAGCGGGTAAAAATTGCTTCAAAAAAATTAAAGTCTTCTTGATAATCTAACGTAAGGCGAACCCGCTCATAAACATGTTCTTTAGATTTAGGATAAACAACTTGATGCTTACAAAAATCAGTTTCTTTAAAATAAGAAGCAAAGCCCGTATCATTTTTTTTGGTTTTATATCGTTTTATTACTTTTTCAATAGCACGTCGAGAAAATGACATACTGGCAATACCCAATGGTAAACCTTGGCAGGAAACAACATCCAGCTCATTATTTGATAACAATGTTGACATAGTGATATCCATATATTCAGGTTCAACGGTAATATCATCACCATCTATTTGAATAATATAATCAAAATGATACTCATTAATCGCATCATAAAACCTCTTGATAATATCGTCTGTGTCACCTCTATATATTTTAGCGCCATATTGCTCAACAATTTCAACTAAGGGATCATCGGATTTATCTCTTGTGGTACAAACAATAACATTTTCTTTTGTTAAATACTTAGATGCAAAAGCTCTGTCTAGCAAATGGCAGACAACGGGTTTATCCATTAATTTTTTAATCGCTTTACCTGGCAAACGTTCTGATGCTAGTCGAATAGGGATCAAAGCGCCAATTTTACTCCTTGAACACATAGTTATTTCCCAAAATAGTGAATCGTTTTTCTTAATGCTTCAACTTTAGAGCTTGCCTCATCAACACCACTATAGTTATTAACAAATTGCATTATTTTGGGTTGTATTTGTTCTGCAACAGGACATATTCCTCGTGGAAAAGATAAATCAGAGTAAATGGGTGGACATCGTTTTTTAAATTCACCCGAACTAAATAATGTTTCTTCATAGCTTAAGGCCCAAGCCGCATAAATACCATCGCCTCCTAGTTCAACATATTTTCTTCTAAAATCTTGCCATGACACATCCGTTCGTTCATATTTTACCGCATAAGACCAATAGGTATTTTTATAGCCAGAAGGATTGTGTTGAGAAACTAAATAATCACAATCTTGAATGACCTCATCATACATTTTAGCCACATCACAACGCAATTGAATAAAATGTTCTATTCTCTGTGTTTGTGCTAGACCTAAAGCAGCGGCAACTTCTGGTAAACGATAATTATAGCCAAAAGAATCATGTCGTTTATAATCTGGATTTTGAAACAACTCTTTATTAAGACGAACACGGCCATCACCAGATGTTAATGCCGCATAACCTAAAGCACCAAATTTACGCATTTTTACAGCAAAATTTTCATTATCGGTAACAACAATTCCACCATCTCCAGTGGTAATATGTTTTGTACTTTCAGTACTATAACTTGAAATATGTGCATGAGTAGCAATAGGCTTATTTTTATACATTGCCAAATGTGCTTGGGCAGCATCATTGATTACATAAATACCATGTTTTTTTGCTAACAACATTAAAGGTTCTAAATCACAAGGTAAGCCATAAAGAGATACGGGCATAATAGCTTTGGTTTTAGGAGTAATTTTCCTAGCAACATCTTCTGGGTCAATATTAAACGTATTAGGGTCAATATCTGCAAATACAGGCACGGCATTTTGTTGTAAAATAACATAGGCATTACTAATTACTGTCAAAGGTGTGGTAATGACTTCATCACCATAACCAACACCTACTGCATCAAGCGCTGCTTGTAAGGTCGCAGTCCCTGAGTTAAGAGCAATAGCATAGTCAACTCCTACTTTTTGAGCAAATGCCTCTTCAAACTGTTTATTCATACTCCCCGAAGAAGCAGAGCTAAACCCAGAGCCAAGAACTTCCTTTACTTTCTCAAGTTCTTTATCTGTAAAACGCCAAGTGTTTTTCATATTTTTATCTCTATACTGTTTATCTCTACACTGTTGTCCAACCACCGTCGATCATAATCACTGCACCTGTTATATAGGAAGCTGCATCTGAGATTAAAAAAGCGATTGGTGCTGCAATTTCTTGAGGTCTGGCCATACGTCCAAGTAAGGTTTTTTTATTATAACGTTCAACAAAAGATTCATCCTGACCATTAGATACTCCTCCAGGACAAACGATATTCACTCTCACATTACGACTACCATAGTAACTGGCCAAATATTTAGAGTATGTTAATATACCGCCTTTTGTAGCAGCATAAGCTGCCGGCATAGTCATATCAGTGCCTTCATAAAGACTAAAATCCGGAGCATTAATTCCATATATTGAGTTAACATTAACAATAACACCCTCTTTTCTATCAGACATTTTCTTAGCTATTTCATTAGAACAAATACAATAGGAATTTAATTGATAATCAATATTTTTTCTCCAACTATCCACACTAATATCTTCTAATTTATTAGCCCAATCTTGAGTCCTTGGATAAGCATTATTAATCCAGCCATAGATAGGACCATATTTATTTTCAAGGCGATCAATAAAGTCATGAATCTTTTCAATTTCAGTGAGGTCAAAGCATTCAAAAAATATTTGTTCACCATTTGATTGGTATTGCACGAAATCACTATGGTCATAGTGTTCAACATCTATAATAAGAACATGACTCCCCATACACAGCAATTCATGAACAATTGCTTTTCCAAGAAGACCTAAGCCACCTGTGACAACCGTTAGTTTATTTGTTAAAGAATACAGTTTAGAGTCTCCCTTTGTTCGTTTTATTATATATTCTATAAATAGAAAAGCAGATTTTCTCTAAGGTATCACTGCTCATATGAGAATAAATAGGTAAACAGATTATATTTTTTACGATATGGTTCGTATGAGTTAAATTCTCTGCTTTATGATCAATTTTTTTGTATGCTTTCATCTGATGAAGAGGAGGATAAAAATATTTTTTAGGAAAAATATTTTCTTTATTTAATTGACTGATCAGCTGATCTCTA
>Ga0256831_1000961_pt1 | contig 15259 bp, 14 predicted proteins | sample 132544metaG_FD_189087 | JGI IMG/M metagenome (GOLD analysis project Ga0256831, IMG submission 189087) | Hydrothermal vent microbial communities from Lau Basin, Pacific Ocean - 132-544 | ecosystem: Environmental > Aquatic > Marine > Hydrothermal vents | place: Pacific Ocean: Lau Basin | collected...
TGTTTAACTGAGGATATTCTTCGAGAATTTCATCTATGCTCATTCCAGAACCAAGCATTTCAAGAACATCTGATACCAAGATTCTCGTTCCCTTAAAGACGAGCTTTCCGTGACAGATTTTCGGATACATCGTTATCCACTTAAATTTCCCGAGCATTACTTTCAAATTTGTAAAGTTTGGATAAAAACGTTGCTACCTCTTTAGCTGTAAAAAGCCACGCTGTTCATTTAAACGCGATCGAAACGCATCTCGACAAATCGCCGTAAACAGCTTTTACTCTCCTCAACTTCGGCAGATAGGTTAAGGCCTTTCCGGAGTTTGTCATAACGCATTCAAACTTTTCCGTGGCTGGGGAAACGACCATACAGGTGTCCCTAAAAACCTTGATCCCCTTTCCCTCCAAAAATCTGATAACGTCGATCGTTTCGTCGTAAACCTTTCTCGAGGTGAAAACCCAGAACTCCCTCTTCACCCTTCCATCGTAGTTTTTTACAACTTCGTATAGGTTCAAAACCTCCTCCCTCGATAGGTGGGGACATCCCAAGGCAATCAAATCTGGTTCGCATTCCAAGTCCAAGTCCCTTAAACCGTCTACGACGATTCTCTCCCTCGGAATATCGAAATCCTTCCATTCTGGCGTTTGATCGACGACGTGAAACATCGCTACGTTTCCAGTTGAAGCCAAACTTGCACCCAAAGCCTTCAATTCGCTCTCTCTCAACCTCCTTTTGAATCTGAAAATCGGAATTCCGTCGACAACCTCCCCCACGTAACGTCCCAAGAGGGCTACATCGCAATCGCATTTAACTTCAATCAGAACGTTCGGGGCCCTGTTCTCCTTTACGTGCAAACCGTAATAGGGTGTTTTACCCACGACAGCACTCGCCAACGCACTTATCCCGCTCTCCCTATTGGTCATAGCACCCAAAACGGAATTTGCGTAAACGACAGCTGAGGATTCTGCCCAAGCCAGATGATCCCCCACTCTTGGCCTGTAAACGTAGTAGGGTGTGCAGGTTAAAGTTAACTCTGCACCCATATCCTTGAAAACCTTCAAAACCTCTCTCTGTCTCCCCACAAATCCCTCGCACAATCCCATCTCCCTCCATCTTTCCAAGTCCATCCCCGCGGGGTTTAAAGTCGTTTTCACGGAAAACTTAACCTTTAAACCCTTCAACCACTCCAATCCCTCTTCACCTATGTTTTGGTATGAGATGCCAGACACGTGAGCGTGTTTTATCGGAATCAGTTTTTCAGCACCGAAGATCTCACCCAAAGCTACGAGTATCTCCATGCACTTAGAATAGCCGTCACCCCTCTCCAAAATCCTCTCCTCCTCCCTACTCAGGAACATCTTCATCGATGAAGTCCTTAAGATATAACGGTTTTCTTCCCCTAATCTTGCTAACCTTCAAGGTCGTTCTGATTTTCTTAGCGTATGGACAACCGATGTAGTGGTAAACCGCCTCGCTCAGAGCGTCTTTAATGGTATTCTTACCGCTCCTCCTTTTTAACTCCTCGACAATTTCAAGGGGTAGGGGGACTTGAACAATCCTCAACTTCACGTGTCAACTTGACTTTTAAACGTTAATAATTTTCTGTTGCAGGTTATACTTTCGATGTCCCTCCTCTCGCCCAGATGAATCTGAATGGCCTCGATTATCATTCTCTTCAAGCTCTCGCTCGGCCTACCTAAAACTACGTTCGGGCAGAATGTATCGACGTAAACGTAAAACCTCTCACCACCGTATTCGAAGATCGCCCTTTCGTCACCCTTCCTCCTAATTTTGAATGGGTATAGCTTACATGCGATGGGTTTCAGCTCGCCTTGAAGAATGCAGAGCCTTCCGATCTGAAAGGGGCAGTTCTTACCGATCTTCCTGATGTAGAATCTACCGTATCTCTCCTCAACGAAACCAGTCCACTTCAACTTTAGGTATTCGTGAGCCCTTAAGGGGACTACGTATTCTTTGCAACACCTCCCACAAGCGTTACAGTGCCAGCTGTGAACCCTACTCCAGGGCACGTCCATGAAAAATATTATTCAAAATTGGAATAAAATGCTTTCGATCAGAAAACCTCGTCGAAGGCCACAAACTCCTCTGGCAACTCATCCGAGCTTCCGGCCTCTTCCAAAACCTTATCCTCAACGTATATGGGGCAACCTATCCTCACCGCTATAGCTATGCTATCGCTCGGCCTCGCATCCACCTCTATCTCGTGATCGTTTTGCCTCAAAATTATCCTTGCGTAAAACGTGTTGTCGATCAGATCGTCTATAACCACCCTCTCAACCCTGGCCTTCAGCTTACCGATTATGTCGACCAACAGATCGTGGGTCATGGGTCTCGGGGGGATGACGTTCTTTAGGGCGGAGTTTATTGACATGGCCTCGGCCAATCCGATATAGATGGGTAAATACCTACCGTCCTCGGTTCTCAAAACCACGACTGGAGACACTCCCAAAAGACTCCTAACCGCAAAAACACCGTAAACTTCAGCCACTAACTCCATCGTAACTTGATACGTCGCAACTTATTAATTCTTTATGCTTGTCACAACCGATCATGAAAAGATCGATCGAAGAGATAAACGAGAAGATAAAGAGGGGAGACGTTTGCGTCGTAACCGCGGAGGAGATGAAGGAGATAGTCGAAGAGTTGGGACCTAAAGGAGCTTTTAAGGAGGTGGATGTGGTCACGACTGGAACCTTCGGAGCGATGTGTTCGTCCGGTGCCTTTTTCAACTTCGGTCATTCCGATCCCCCCATAAAGATGAGGAGGGTTTGGTTGAACGACGTTGAGGCTTACACGGGAATAGCTGCGGTTGACGCTTATCTTGGTGCAACGCAGTTGTCCGAAAGTAGAGACGATTACGGGGGAGCCCATGTAATAGAAGAGCTGGTGAGCGGAAAGGAGGTCGAGCTTAAAGCTGTGGGATATCCGACTGACTGCTATCCAAGGAAGTCGATAGTCACCGAAATCTCTCTTGAAGACCTAAATCAGGCGGTAATGGTCAATCCGAGGAACGCTTATCAGAGATACAAAGCTGCGACGAACTCGTCCGACAGAATTCTGAGGACATACATGGGAACCCTCCTACCAAACTTCGGAAACGTGACCTTTGCAGGTTGCGGAGAGATATCCCCTTTGAACAACGATCCGGAATACAGGACGATAGGAATAGGGACGAGGATCTTTCTGTGCGGTGCGAAGGGATACGTGATTGGAGAGGGAACTCAACATTCCCCGCCATTCGGAACGCTCATGGTTAAGGGAGACCTCAAGGAGATGAAAGCGGAATACATGAAGGCGATAGTCATGCCCGGTTACGGGGTTTCTCTTTGCGTTGGGATAGGCGTTCCAATTCCGATACTGGACGAGGAAATGGCGAGGTTCACTGGAGTTAGGGATGAGGAGATATTCACAGAAATAATAGACTTCGGTGTTCCGAGGAGGGACAAGCCAGTCGTCAAAAGGGTCAGCTACGCGGAGTTGAAGAGCGGTAGAGTTGAGATAAACGGGGAAAAAGTTAGGGTTTCACCCCTATCGAGCTACTACATGGCGAGGAAGATCATGGAGGATTTGAAAAAACTGATAGAGAACGGGGAATTTCTCCTCACGAGTCCGGTTGAGAGGATTCCCACCAAGTCGACTCTAAAGCCGATGAGACAGAGAGAAATTAAGGTAGTCAGGAGCGTTATGACCAAAGCCATAACGGTCACACCAGAAACGAGCGTTGAGGAGGTCGCAAGGATAATAATTCAGAGGAACGTCAACCACCTCCCAGTTGTCGAGGATGGAAGGTTGGTGGGTATAGTTACGTCTTGGGACGTCGCAAAGGCCGTGGCTATGGGAAAGTTGGGCAAAGTTAAGGACATAATGACGAGAAACGTTATTACCGCATCTCCAGACGAACCCATAGACATAGCTGCGAGGAAGATGGAGAGATACAACATCTCCGCCTTGCCAGTTGTGGATTCCAAGAGGAGGGTTTTGGGTTTGGTTACAAGCGAGGATTTAAGCAAGCTACTTGCGAGGTGAAAGGATGTTGCTGAGGTTGAGGTTCGACGCCAAAACAATAAGGAAACCAGTTATATCGATTGCGACCCTCGAAACGAACGCCCTGATAAACATACTGAGGGCAAACGTTGATGCGAGAAGGGGGGAGATGATAGTGGAGGTAGAGGACGAAAAGGTCAGGGAGGTAGAGGAGGTTCTAAGGAGATACGGAGTTGAGATAGAGGAGTTGGGCGAGGGAGTAGTCAAGGATGAGGGCAGGTGCATTCACTGCGGACTCTGCATAAGCGTTTGCCCGGTTGAGGCCTTCAGGTTCGACGAGAGTTACAGAGTGGTTTTAGATGCGAAGAGGTGCATTCACTGCGGATTCTGCGTTCGAGTATGCGTAACGAAAGCGTTAACCCTCTACACCTGATTTCAAAGCTAAGACAACGCTCGAAAGTATTAAAATGGCTCCGAAAAACTGCTTAAACGTTAGCAACTCGTTGAAAAAGATGTAACCGTAAATACCAGCGGATACTGGCTCTACCAAGGCTATTATCGGGGCGTTCTCCTTTTTGCAGAACTTTATCCCGTAGTTCAACAGAACGAAGGGAATTGCTGTGGGTATCAAACCCAAACCCAAGAGCCAAGGTAGGTTTTGCATCACCGTTTGAAGGTTCAGGTTAAAAACTACGGGCATTAAAATGAGAGTCGAAATCAGTAGGGTTGCGAACGTTATCTCGACAGAAGATGCAAGCTCCCTCGCCTCCTTAGCCAAGAGGAAGTAGCCGGCGTAACTCAATCCCGAGAGAACTCCGAATACTATTCCGAAGTTTAAGGTGCAGTATGGAGACAAAAGAAAGAACAAACCCAAGAGAGCAAATATTAGAGAGAGTATCGACAGCCTTTCTACTTCCTCTCCCCTCAAAAGCATGAATACTATGACGTATATTGGAGCCATGTAGAGCAGTAGAGCGGAAACTGCAATCTCTATGAGCTGTATGGACGCTATGTAGAAGAATATCGTCACCAAACTCACCAAAGCCACAGCCAGAACCTTAGAGTTTTTGAGGACGTCGAACCTAACGAGCCTTGAAAGGGGTAGGAGATAAATCAAACCGAAGGAAAGTCTGAAGAAGGTTATCGCCAAAGGGCTTAGGTTCAAATTTCTGACGAAGATGGCAAGAGATCCCATCAAAATTGCGGACAGAGCTACGGTTAAACACCTCATAAAATATAAAAAATTTTAGATTTGAATCATTTGTCCTCTATTCCCCTCTCGGTTATCTTGAACACGACTTCCGCCTCTGGCAGGTGCGGAGAATCTATCAACCTCGCAACCCTAAGTTCACCCTTCCCCTTCCTCAGGTAAACCCTGTAGGTTGCGGTGTGTGCAACTATGTGACCTCCTATCGGTCTCGTGGGGTCACCGAAGAATGCATCTGGCTTTGCCATCACCTGATTCGTCACAACTACAGCGGCGTTGAAAACCTCACCGAACCTCATCAGATCGTGGAGGTGTCTGTTCAACTTCTGCTGTCTGTCAGCCAAAGCCCCCCTTCCGACGTATTCCGCTCTGAAGTGGGAAGTTAGTGAATCGACTATCAGCAATCTAACCGGTTTTCCCTCCTTCGCAAGCTTTTGAGCCAGCTCCCTTGCATTGTCAACGAGCAACATCTGATGATTGGAGTTGTAAGCCTGAGCGACGTATATGTTCTTCAAAACCTCCTTACCGTCCAAGCCCTTAGCCTCTGCCATTTGAATTATCCTCTCAGGTCTGAAAGTCTTTTCTGTATCTATGACGATCACGGATCCCTCCAAACCACCCTTATCCTTTGGAAGCTGAACGTTTACTGCTAATTGATGGCATATCTGCGTATTGTGCAGAATTATTCCGTTGGGTGCTATGAAGTTGTGCGTCTCTGGAACGACAAGATCGTAAACGTAGTCGTTGTAGTCCACAATCCTAACGCCAACAACCTCGTAGAATCTCAAGTTTCTAACAGTCTTTATGAATTTCAAAGCCGATTTCACAACATCCTTTCTCTTTTTAATTTCCGTTAACAAAGCGTCCTTAATTTTCTCTCTAATCGATTTATCTTTTGGAAAACCCTTACAGCGGTAGTTGTTTATCTGCGAATTGCTGAATCCGTAATTTCTTAGAACGGTCAAGGCAAACGGTAAACTTACCCTATCTAAGTCCTTTTCTATTTCCTCTTCAGCCTTATCGAGTAATTTCAGACCCATTTTGAAGTATTCTTCAATCCTACTCAAGGTTTCCTCAGTAAACCACACATCCATATTTCTCGTAAGTAGGTGATACGCCTGCTCGTTGTCAAGTTTTAGCTCTCCTTTTGGTAAAGCGAAGCTGTTCTTGTATATTCTTCTCAGATAGCTTGCAATGACTGGAGGATAATGCCCAACACCGCCCCTCTTGAAGTTCGATCTTTTTATCTTGGCAAACTTTAATACCTCGTTTACCTTGGCTCTGTCCTCTCCAGTTATGAATATTTTGTAGTAATCCCCACCATTTAAGCTCTTTCTACTGAGCTTTGCAGAAATTCCTATCAATTTTAGTAGTGTTAATATTCCATACGCCAAGTTTTCGCTGGCGGTGGTAAGCTCTACAAGTCTATCGTTGACGTATCCGTCCCCATCGATGTATCCAGCCAGATAGGCCATTATGGCCTCTTTACCTGCATTCAGAATTAATTCAGGAACGACCTTTGATTTGGCGTTGCACTCCTTCAACCTCAACCTTTCAGCGGTCTTCTTCCTTAGTAAAATTGAGTAAACCTCACCTCTCGTATCCTTTCTTACTCTTGGTCTGTATCCGTCTCTGTGCTCGATGTATTCCTCGACGAACCTTACTATATCTTCCGAAGAAGTTGTGATAGATAACGGATTTGTCGAGCCTTCCGCAGTGAACAGTCCCAAGAAGTAAGCGTCGTCTATCTCAACATCCTTGTCGTTTGTTGGAATCTCCCTAATCCCAACGACTACATCACCTTTCCTGATCTCTCCAGCTTTAACCCATTGCAACCCATCCCTAAATACCAACACCGGATGAACTGGCGTAACCTTTAGCTTTTCTCCGTTCGATAACTCGATCTCTACGAGCTTTGAAACCCACTCCTTGTAGATGAACTGAGCTTTGACCTTCCTTATCTTTCCATCGAACGTATAGACCTTAACGTTCCTTAGTGGAACTGCATATCCTCCATCGAAGGGGATCTCCCCATAGATTTTGGCATACTTGTTGTACATGTCTTCAATTGCCTCTAAGTGAAGAACTTCGTCGTTGGCGTATATGACCTTAGTATCCTTCGAAAAGCATTTTCCGCTCCCAAACTCACCAAAGAACTCCGTTATAGCCTGAGTTTCAACTCCTCCACCCAACAGGGAATCCAAAGCCTTACTTCCCGTAGTTATCCTACCGATCTCCTGTCTCCTCTGGAATATAACCTCTCCGCTCTCAAAACCGCCTATGTTGGCAAACTTCCTCGCTGCGTTTATGATCTTTAAAGCGGTAGCCTCACCTATATCCGCAATCGCACTCAATTCAGCTGGAGAGCTTACCGCTATGAGTTCTATACTATCGTATCCAGCTTCTCTCAGTTTCTCAGCTATCGTAGGTCCTACACCGGGCAAATCCTCCAAATCCCTAACCTTTACATCCTCACTCTTGGCCATACGCTTCACCCGCTATCGTTATATACACCAAACACGTTCAACGTATAGGCTCCGCCCCTCACGCCCGATTGACAAGCATGATATCGGGTCGGTTGGCGGAGCTACACTTTTACATATACATTTCATTTTTCGATCCTTGTATCGTATCCTTGGATTCGAGGGTATTTCAAACTTTTGATTATCAGTTTCAGTAGAATTTATATAAATTGGTCAATTTTAGATTGCCAAGCAAAAGGCTTAAAATAAGAGAGAACGATTGCTCCAGTTGCATGGAGTCGGTAAAACTCGTCGAACTGCTTTTAACTGCGGAAATCTACAACAGGTTTGAAGAGCTTACCGAAGACGACATACCAAAAGAGCTAAGAAAGGCACTTTACGGGAAGAACGGGATAAAGAGACCGCTCGTAGTCAAGTTGGAGACCGCGAAGAAGGTCGTTAAAAATGTCGAATCCGCTCTGAAGAACCTGCCGTTCGTGGATTACAACGCTATAACGAAGCAGTTGAAGCTCACTTCCTTCGATTTGGCCATAAAGTGGTTCGCTCAGAGGGCCTTGGATAGGATAGAGAGAAATCCCATACTGGCCTACTACTACCAGAACTACGACTCCTTGAACGTCTCATACGAGAGGGCCAAGAAGATGAACGCTCCGAAGTGTAGCGATAAGGAGTGGTTGATGTGCGTTCTTTCTGAGCTTGAGAAGAACAGGGAAACTTCGGAAATGCTCAGTCTGGTTAGAGTTTATTCGCCGGAGGACATAAGGGTTGACCTCTCGGATATAGCCCTAACGGACGAGCAGGTAGAGGAGATAAGAAAGATAGAGATAGCTTTGGAGGAGAGGGAGTTCTTAAGGGAGATCGGTTTGACGGACGTGGGTAAGTTGCTGTTCATAGGGCCACCCGGAACGGGTAAGACCACTACAGCCAGAGCTTTGAGCAGAAAACTTGGATTGCCTCTGGTTGAAGTGAAGCTCTCCATGATAACGTCCCAGTATTTGGGAGAGACCTCCAAAAATATAGAGAAGGTTTTCGAGTTGGCAAAGATTCTGAGCCCTTGCATCCTCTTCATAGACGAGTTCGATTACGTTGCCAAAACGAGGACGAGCGACGAGCACGCAGCTGTGAAGAGGGCGGTGAACACACTTTTAAAGTCAATAGACGAGATAAACCTCGTTGAAGACGGCGTGATTCTGATAGCTGCGACAAACCATCCAAACCTTCTCGATCCAGCGGTTTGGAGGAGATTCGACAAGGTTATAGAGTTTCCAGAACCTTCGGATAACCTTAGGAAGAGAATACTCGAAATAATACTCGCAAAGGTCCCGGGTGAGTTCGACATCGACGAGATAGTCAAGATTACGAAGGGTTTTACGGGAGCGGAACTCAGACTGGTCGTTAGAGAGGCGGTTTTAAAAGCTTTGCTCGAGGGTAGGAAGGAGGTAAGGCAGGAGGATTTGAAGAGAGCGGTTGAAGAAGTCAAGAGCAGGATGAGATTCAGGGAGTAAAATTTTTATCACCTCGTTCACAACGAAGGTTGAGCGGGGGTTGCCGAGTCAGGAAAAGGCGCCGGCTTGAGGGGCCGGTCCCGTAGGGGTTCCGGGGTTCAAATCCCCGCCCCCGCATCTTTAAATTCTCCAACTCCAACTCCCAACATGAAGGTGATGGTCTGCGGTTCGATAGGTTACGGTCACAAGGAGGAGATAAAGAGGATTCAAGACCTTTTGAGGAGGGAGGGTTTTGAAGTCGTGGATCAACTCGAATACGATTACAGTCACGTTGAAGACTTCAGAGACAAATTAGATTTGTGTGGTGAGATTGTCAGAAGGGATTTGGAGCTCTGCGAGAAGGCGGATGCAATAGTTTTAATTGTTAAACATCCGAGCTTTGGGGCGATGGCAGAAGTGGTTCTCTCAGCTATGAAGGGAAAGCCAGTAATAGCGTTCTGTCCAGATAAGGTTAGATCACCTTGGCCGTTGCACTTCGCAAGCAAAATCGTTAGGAGTGAGAATGAACTGATTGAAGCCCTTAAAGGTCTTGAAAATACTTTTAGGACTATACCGAATGTATATTGTGAGCACGAGGCTGAGTTCGTTTACGGTAACTTTACCTGCATATGCCCAGTGACGGGTGTTAGGGACCACGGAGTTGTCAAGATCAGATACAAACCGAAGGATAGAATTTTGGAATACGAATCTCTTGAAAGATACTTCAAGTCGTTTGAAGACAAAAGACTGCATCACGAAGCGGTGCTGTGCAAAATTTTCAACGATCTCTTAAAGGCTTTGAATCCCGAAAAACTTGAAGTCGAGATAGAGTTTGAGGAGAGGAGCGGAGTTAAGGCGAGGGTGATGAAGAGAAAATGAAGGTCGTCAGGTTTTGCCTAAGCCTGCTACCCCTCATGATAACATCCGGTATGTTCTATTCCGTCATACCTCTCTACATTTCAAAAGAGCTTCATGCAAGCGAAACGATCGTTGGTTCTCTCTTCACAACTGGTGCATCGGTAGGAGCCTTGGTATCTATTGCGGTTGGGAAGTTGTCGGACAGGATCGGTAGGAAGGGCATGATAATACTATCTCAGATATTCTTCGGCCTCGTAACCCTCCTATACTCCACAATCAGCGACTACGTTTTTGCATATCCCATTCACGTTCTCGAAGGTTTCGCTTGGGCCACGTTGGGTGTTAGTGCACCAGCTTACATAGCGGATGTAAGCGAGAAGAGGGGAGAGAGTTTAGGAATTTACAACAGTGTAGTTCACATAGGGTGGGTTATAGGCCCCATCTTGGGTGGTTTTCTTGCTGAATTCTTCGGATTCAGATTCATGTTGAGGTTGGCGTTTGTTATGATAATCTTCGGTTTGTTTTTGAGCCTTAAAGCCTAAAGACGCCAAAGTATATTTTTCAAAGAAATTTTACCACCAACCCTACATTCCCCCCTTTTCAACGCATTTAATATAGATTGCTCGTCGAAACCCTCAACTTCAACGAAACCTCTCCCAACGAATTCAGCCTTGTGAGCATCACTCCCAGCTGTTTTTCCCCTTCCGTAAATTTTGCAAAAGATTCTTGATAGTCCGTTAAAGATTGGTAAACTTCTCGCATTGAAAACCTCAACGCAATCAACGATCTTGAAGAACTTCAACCTGCAAGCTCCATGCCTGTAAAACTGAAAGGGATGAGCTAAAGATGCTATTCCACCCGTTTTCCTAACTATTTTCACAGCCTCAACTAAATCTATTCCCTTATCCACATCTCTATCTATTCCGTAAGCCAAGAGGTGCCCTTGAGATGTCGATATTTCAACACCTCTAACGACGACGATTGGCAGGTGCTCCTCTTTAACAACATCCAAAGCCTCAAGCGATCCGTTTATCGTGTTGTGGTCGGTTACGGAGATGAAGTTCAAGCCCTTGCTTAAAGCTACGTTCAATATCTTTCTAACACCATCTCTTCCATCGCTGTGGTTGGAATGGATATGCAGATCGCCAATCATTTCGATCACTTTAGCTCAGCACTCAAGACCCTCATCACCTATCAGAGGGGCCCTGTCATCATTGCCAATTTAAATTAAATGTTACGACGTATTAAAGCTTCGAAAATAAATTTATTGTAGACTCAGACGTTTAAGAAACGAAGACGTCAACGACCCTAAACTCCCCAACGTCAACCAAACCAAGATCGGTAACTTTAAGCTTGGGTATCACTGGCAAGGCCATAAACGACAGGGCTAAAATGGGGCTTTTGAGTTTGCAACCCAGCTTCCTGATTTCTTCGTGAATTCTGTTAAGCTTTTCCATAACAACCTCAGCTCTCTCCTCGCTCATCAAACCCGCTATGTTTAACTGTAACTCAGCTTTAACTTCTCCATCGACCACTACTATCCCACCCTGCAAATCGATAACCCTGTTGACAGCTTTACAAATGTCTTCATCGCTCGCACCGACGCAAACTATGTTGTGTGCGTCGTGTGCAATAGTTTGAGCTATCGCCCCTCTCTTAAGCCCGAATCCCCTTATGTAGGCTTTACCAACGTTTCCAGTTCCTCTATGCCTTTCAACTACAACAATTTTCAAGATGTCCCTATCGACGTCTATCCCCTCAACGAACTCCCTCTCCTCCTCCGTGACTATTTCGCCCTCAACTACCCTTATTATCCTCGCAACGCCCTTACCTTCGATCTTCACATCCTCGGGCTTTAAATATTTGGCCTTCACACTCCTCTTAACGAACTCTGGATAGCTAAATCTTTTTTCAATCTCTCCAACAATCTCCCCGTTTGCAACAACCTTCTCAACTTCAAACTTCTCCAAGTTTCTCAACAGAACTACGTCTGCAATTCTTGAGGGTGCAATCAAACCCGCGTTTATTCCGAAGTATTCGGCTGGGTTTATCGTGCACATCTGCAAGGCCTTGATGGGATCAACCCCCTCCTCAACCGCCCTTCTGTAACAGTAATCCAAATAGCCCTTTTCAATCAAATCCCTAACAGTCCTGTCTCCATCGGTTACGAGCATGGTAAATCTGTTTCCAAGCTTTGCAACGCTGAGGAGGGATTTCAAGTTCCTCGCAACAGACCCCTCTCTAATCATAACTCTCATTCCCAACCTCAACTTCTCCATAGCCTCATCTTCATCTATGCATTCGTGATCGGACTGAATTCCAGTTGAGATGTATGCGTTCAAATCCCTTCCCCTTAACATTGGACAATGCCCATCCACAACCTTGCCCTTGGACTTTGCAACAATAATCTTCTTCAAAACCTCTTCATCTCCGTTGATGACACCCGGATAGTTCATCACCTCAGCCAAACCTATCACGTTCTCCCACTCAAGTATCTCCGCAACGTCATCCGCATTTATAACCGCACCGGAGGTTTCAAGGGGAGAGGATGGAACGCACGAAGGAACTTCGAAGAAGACCTTTAAAGGTGTAGTTTTTGCCTCCTCTATCATAACCCTTATACCCTCCCTGCCCAAAACGTTCGCAATCTCATGCGGATCGGCAACTACGCTCGTGTTACCTTTGGGAACGACCAATCGGGCGAATTCCGTAATCGTAAGCATGGACATCTCCAAGTGCGTATGCCCATCTATCAAACCGGGAACTGCGTAAAGCCCGTTAGCGTCGATCTCCTTAATACCTTCGTAATTGCCGATTCCAGCTATCTTGTCTCCGCAAACAGCTATATCCGCCTTTACGAACTCCTCCGTCAAAACGTTAACTATTTCCGCATTTTTAATTACCAAATCCGCTTTCCTCTTCCCTAAGGCAACTTCGATCAACCTTCTAAGCTCCTCCATGGAGATAAATTGAACGTAAAGACTAAAACTTATCGCTAACAGTCCTTTAAAACTTCCTCAACAACTGACCTTTCAACCTTCAAATTGAACTTCTCCTTCAACTTCCTAACGATTTCTTCAACATCTTCCTTTTCATCGAGCTTGGCTATCAAGTCTTTAACGTCCTCATACAAACTCCAAGGATAAACTATCCAAGCCCACCTCTCCATCTCCCTCGCATAGTAGTCTGGAACGAACTTTGAGGTGTGCTTAAAGTCGATCACCGCAGTTTTAACTTCTTTAGCCCCTTTCTCTTTAACGTGCTTTGCAACTATCTCAACTGTTTCGCCAGTATCTGCAACGTCATCAACAACCAACACACTTTTTCCGCTCAAATCTACGGTTAAAGGCTGGGTTATCTTTGCCTTACCAGTTACGGTCGCAACTATACCCCAATGCTCCGCCTTAACGCTGTAAAGTTCTTTGATAAGTAAGAAGTCCGCTAAAATTCTTGCTGGAATCCATCCCCCCCTTGCGATGGCAACTATAACGTCTGGCTTAAATTTTGATTCCTTAATTTTCTTTGCAAGCTCTCTACAGAGTGCATAGACTTCATCCCAGCTATACTGAACGCACTTGAACATCGTTTTTAAAGCTCAAACCAATTTATTTAACTCTTTCCAAGGTTGCAAAAGATTTAAAAACCTCGCAAGCCTAATGCGGTTAAGCCCGGGTGGTGTAGCCCGGCCCATCATGCGGGCCTGTCGAGCCCGCGACCCGGGTTCAAATCCCGGCCCGGGCGTTTAATACCTTAACAAATTGAAAAGTTAAAAGGGTTTCGATCATGCCAAGCTTGGAAGGTCTAAGAATTGGAGAAAGAATGTTTGAGAGATATGTTAGGTTGAAACAGCTATTAAAACGTCCAGACCTTGATCCTGAGGTTAAATCCTGAGGTTAAAAGGGAAATTGAGGAATTCTTGAAGGTTTTTGACGAATACCTTGAGTTCATTGGCAAAAACGTCAGAGAAACTTGCAAAATATTGGGTGTTGAGATAAATCTCTCCCCGCCGAAAATATAACTCAATTTCTATAAAGTCTCAGAATCAGTCTCATTTCTATCGGTGGTAGCGAAAAAGTGAGACTGCAAAAAATTCGTTAAACGCAATATTAATCTTCAAGTAGTTCTTAAAGATTTGGCACTCTATCACAACTGCTTTGAACCGATCAGACTATTAACAATTCGAAAAAAGCTAAAGAATTTAAAAGAACAATTTCTAATCTTGACGGAATTCCTATTACCAACGTAGGAGTCCCATTTAGTCTCACCTAAAAACGATTTTTGACAATTCCTTGGATATTCGCTTATATTCCTCATCAGCCAACTGTAATAGCTCTAAATAGTTGTCTGCCTCGACTGAGAACTTTATTTCTCTCCTTCTCCCAAGAATGAAGTTTCTAACATCCTTGTCAACCTTTAACCTAACGAGAAGGTTGTTGAACCACTTGCGGATATACTTGGGTGAGACAGTCCTTCCAGATTCGGTTTTGTAATTTATCGAATCCTTGACGTTGTAGTCGATTTTCATCCTCTTAAGCTGTTTTGCCAGCCAATCGGGTAGGTAAATCCAAAATCCTTCCTTAAAGCCCTCTGAAAGATGAGAAATCTCATATCTCGCAAATCCTTCCTTGAAAACCAGAAACTTGGGATCGAATTCGTTGAGCATTTTAACGATATGGCTGAGCCTTGCACCGCTGAAAAGCAAAATCAGGGCTATTAAGTATTTTTCCTCACTTAACTTGGATTTGAAATGCTCGAAAGCCTCTCTTATGTCTTCATCCGTTGGAATCATCTTATCAGGCTTGCCTTTCCTAATTTCCGCAACTCTCCTTATTCTGTTTGCGGTCTTTGGGTCGATGAGTTCCTTTTCCTCAAGGAAGTTTACGAGGTTTCTAATGGCTTTGGCGGTGTTGTTCGTCGGATTCCTTCGATAGAGGCTCGTTAAGGACTCAAAAGTTATCTCCTTCAATTCCTTAAGTTTGTTTAGGTATCTTTCCGCCGTTTCCTCGCTGATTTTGGATTTAAGCCATTCTTCGAACTCTGGTTTAACTTCTTTGTAGCTAAGGGGCTTGGAAATCATCAAGGACTCTCTTCCAGTTATGTATTCAAAGAGTTTTACCTCTAAAAACGTTCTGATGTCTATTTTCATTTCAATGGCTTTGCTGTAAAGGGTGTCGTCGATCTCAATCTGGAGGAGCATCTCCTCCTTGAATCCATTACAATACAAT
>Ga0256831_1000962_pt1 | contig 15252 bp, 27 predicted proteins | sample 132544metaG_FD_189087 | JGI IMG/M metagenome (GOLD analysis project Ga0256831, IMG submission 189087) | Hydrothermal vent microbial communities from Lau Basin, Pacific Ocean - 132-544 | ecosystem: Environmental > Aquatic > Marine > Hydrothermal vents | place: Pacific Ocean: Lau Basin | collected...
TCTCAATAATGGTTGGAAAAGAATAAATATAAATTACATACAAAAAATTATACTGAACTAAGATACTGGTGAAATTATGCCAAAAAAAATTATTAAAAAATCTAAAAAAGAGAAATATAAAAAACCTGCATGGCTTATTAAAGCAAAAAGAAGAATAGGAAACTTAAGTGAGGAAGAACATGATAAATTATTTGAAGAACTATGTAAAAAATTAAAAAAAGGAGGATTAAGAGAGGCTATTGGGATTTAAAAACATCAAACTATTTAGTCTCTACTTTAATATAAGGTGGAATTATGAAATATAAAAAAGTCATTAGAGCTATGTTACTTAAAAAACAGAATAGGATAAGAAGAACAAAATATATAGATTATGACGAGCTTCCAGCATGGATTAGAAAAGTAGAAGATAAGTTAAATAAAATGAGTCATGAAGAATTTTGCGATGAGATGGTAAAATTTGGAACAGAAGCAAAAAAAGTAGGTGGAGTAATAAATTTAGTGTTTAGGGATATACAGTAAGTTTAAAAATTCATCAGGGGATAATATCTCTGGCGGAGAGATTTTTAATTTCTTTTTGAATTCTGGCTTTATCAATTTTTTATTTTTTTTCTTTTATTAAATCAGTTCTGTAAAATGTAATTAAATGTTGACAACCTAATTTTGATGATTCATATACTATTTTTAGGTCAGATTGTTTTAAGTGGCTCAAAGTTGGAGGCAGTTTTAAACTTTTTGCTCTTTTGTATATTGTGATATTATTAGACCAATGAAAACAATCATCCCATTTTTCAAGAACTCTTTTTTTTACATGTTGTGGTGCATGTCTAAATTCATATGCCACCATTAATGGAATAATACCTTTGATTCGAGTATTGCTACATATTAATTTTGCAAATGCACATGCACTTTCCATCTTATTTATTTCTTCGTTTAGTTTTTTAGTTGATTTTATAGATTTTTTCAAAGTCGTTTCAGTCTCTCCTAAATATCCTAAAACATTTGTATCAATTGCAACCTTAATAACCAATATTACCCCCTCAATACTTTCTTCAAAGGTTTAGAGAAATCAGGTATAAAGTCAATACCGAGGATGTCAAATCTTCCAGGATTTTTCACCCATTTTTCAAAGTCTTTATCGGGATTTTTCGAATTTTCTAAGTCAATAACATTTTTTGCTTTAAGTTTTTCATCACGCTCTCTTGCATTTTCAGGTCTTGATTCGTGTATATCTCTGGCAATGTTCATTAAATGGTCAATGTATTCTTTTTTGTATTTATCTTCGTTTAAAATGTCATCATCGATATTATTTTTTAATTTTTTAATATGTTCCATTACTATTGCCTTATTTTCCTGGTATGTTAGATTTGGGTCAATTAGAGCATCCAAGTCAATTAAATCCTCATCAATCCCATATTTTTTTAACAGTCTCTTTAGATTATATTTCTGGAAAGATATGGGCATCTTTTTTTTCTTTGTCATTCTTTCACCAATTTCATAAGTTCATTTGTTGCATAAGATAGAGCAATTGTGAATACTATAATTAATATTCCCCAAAACACTACTCTACTTACTTTACTACTTATTTTCATAATCTCACGCATTTACAGGAATTCTAAAGTATTTGCATAGTTCTAAAACCTCTTCTTTCGTGGATATATCACCAATTAAATTATCATCACGGTCATAAATAAGAAATCTAAAATTATCGCTATCAAATACTAAGTAATTATTTTTGAAAATCTCCTCATTAACTTTGACAGTAGTTAATATCTTTTTTACTTCAACAAGTTTCATATTTCGAAACGCTTCAAGAATTTTATGAGACATTGCGAATAATGCATAAATGAAATTCCTTTTTTCATCCTCACTTAAAGAAGAATAAATTTTCCAACCGTAATTGCATATAGCATCTATGTTTTTTGGTGGTTTTGTGTTAAACTCTCTAACGTCCTCTTTTATAAAATTTTTAAGATGATAGTAGAAATTTTCCCTCTTTTTAAATCTCATCATGTAGTAATTACATAGTTCGATATGGAAATAGTATTTTTTCATTATATCACTCTAATTTAATTTTTAAGATGTTGTATAATTGCATCTGAATGTAAGAAGGAAATGGAGAACATATATACAGTGTGGATATGTCATTATTTTCTATAACTTCAGATAATAAGGAATAATCATCTTTCCAAGTTTTTAATACAATGAGATTTGTAAATGGACGGTTAAACAATTTACTCACATCAAAATTTAGTGGTTTTAATAAATAGTCATCAGTAGCCAAAGGTATAAGTTGTCTTAATTCATATTTTGGCTCTTGAAAGTCCTTAGCACTGATTAAATGATATTTAGGTAAAAACCAACCACCATAAGATTGAACTCTATAAGAGCAGTCTCTAACCATAAATGATATTATTTCATAAATGATAGGATAATTGGGAATTGAGTTATAAGCGTATTTTGATAGATTATTATAGAAATCCTCCCAAGTCATTGAGTCGGGATTTAATCCCAACCAATCAACAACTGAATTTATACCTCCGATTATGTTAGATGCCCAATCACTCCAAAATCCATCAAGGTTTGTAGGGTCCATATAATTAGCTAAAAATTCTGCAAAACTTTGCCATCCTGTTCCATGTGTTTGTTTCCATTGTTTCCATTTTTCTATAGCTTCATCTATAGGTAATGTAGCACCAACGAGTAAAGCACCTACAAAAGCTAATCCAGCAGATAATCCTGCCCCTGCCAATATTGCCCCTGTTGCTTCTTCAACTGCATAAGATAATGCAATTGAAAACACTGCCTCTGGATTATCTTTAATGTATTCGAAAGTGTCTCCAAGTTTATCTTTTGCTAATTGAACTAACCCATTTATTCCATAATGAGATATAGCATCCATTACATTACTTGCATACTCCATTCCTCTGGCAACATTTAAGGTTTTGTTATTTTCCAACAAATAATTATTCCATTCTTCACCATATTGATGCATTAAGTTAATCCATTCTGCCGCCATATCTTTAAGAAAATGAATATATTGTGCATCATAAAATCCCCAATCTGCTAAAACATCTCTTTCTTTCAAACCAAAGAACCCTATGAAACTATTTTTTACAGTTGCAAAGTTTGGCTGAAAATCTGTCCCCCAATAGATTGTATTATTTAATTTATAAGCACTTGGAAATACCATGATTCTATTTGGAACTGCAATTAATTCTGAACCTCTCCATAAACCATATCCAAATGTTTCAATTGTGAGATTAAAATATAAATATCCCGTGTAAATTGCTATTCCTGGATAAGAAGGAATACCAAAAGAGTTATCAAGAAGATAATCAATAATTTCTGGTATATCAAAAGAATATGTTAATTCCTTGTTATTATCAAAATATTCATTTCCAACATTTGTTGTTGTAAATGTCTTCATAGTATCTCCCTATCTACTAACTCATATAGAATTGTATAGTAAATTGGAGCTTCTACTGTCCCAGCAGTTTCAACTATTATCTTTTGATTGAATGTTGGACTTTTTAATCCTGTAGCCCCTGATACTCCCTTAAACACGTATAAATTAAGAAAGTCATAATCATCAGGTTTTACACTAACAACTACAGGATTTTCAGATTGAAAACCTGAAAAAACTACTCCTAATATTTTAAATTGGTTGTTTATGTTATGCTCTTTTTTTCCTGAAGCAGTTATAACATCCGTTATGTAATTTATACTACTTGCATCACTTATTATTGCGTTTATAAATCCCATAACACAACACCAGCAATAAAATTATTACAAAAATGATAAGGTAATATGATAGTTTTGGTTTTTGGTAGGTTTTTTCTTCATTTTTCAACAGTATCGGTTGTTTCTCTTCTTTAATATATCCTGTTAGGATATACATATTATCCCTTTTTCTTTTTCTTGTATAACCATACTCCTACCGCCAATATTAAAATCAATAAAATCCCAATAAGTGTATATTTCGTCTTTTTTGGTACATAGGGTTGCCCTGTTTCTGGATTAATTAAAACTCCTGTTTCAGGGTCTGGAACATAGTAGTTTCCATTATCTACATAACCCCCATCATCGGTTGGAGTAAGTATTCCATCTTGTATGTCAGAACTTGGGTCTAACATACTGCTTGGGAGATAGTCAGATACTGCACCACCTAAAGCATCACCTAAAGTATCAAAATAACCACCACCCCCACCACCATATCCCATATCTCCATAACCATATCCGCCAAAACCTGCATCCCCATAACCATAATCTCCATAGCCACTACCCATATCATAACCTAAGTAGTCATCTGAATATCCATAATCTCCATAAGCATCGTCCCCAGAATTCATCCACTTTGACATCATATACAATTCTGCCGCTGTTGCGGCAACTCCAAGACCTCCAATTATAGCATTTGCTTTATCCCAGACGGAAGTTTTGGGTTCATTTTTTAAAATATTGTCTCTTCTTAGTTTGATATTTGGTTTAGGTATCTTTATATCCTTAATTCTTGGGATTCTTGGTTTATGGATATGAATTTCAGGTTTTTTTATGGTTGTTCTATTGATTTTTGGAATTCTATGGATTGATGGTTTTCTTATATTGACATGAGGGATTTTTCTTATTCTTGGAATTTTTGGAAGTCTTATATTTGGTCTTACAATTCTTGGAGGTCTTATATGTGGTCTTACTATTTTTGGGGGTCTTATATGAGGTATAGGAGGTCTTGGTCTCGGTCTAACTTTCGGAAATCTAAATTTTGGAAATACCATACCTATCCCTTTACTGTTTTTTGTTCATGAAGTAAATAATCCCTAAAATCAAAGCCAAAATTAAAATTAAACTCGATAATGACTTCTTCTTATTGGGTTGTAAAGCGTCTTCAATATCCCTCTTAGTGTTTGCACCAATCCATCCAATTCCAAAACCACCAATACCCGCTACTGCTGTTGCAGTTTTTGGATTTTTAATAACAAATTCCCTTGAAGTCAAAATAATTCGCTTTGGAGATAACATAATATCACTACAAAAAAATTAATTTAAACTACTCTCTCCGTCAATATCCTAAATTTAGTTCCGCTATCTCCATTAACAGTTAAATTCAAATTGTAATTTGCAGGAATGTTTTCAATTATTGCTATTTGCTTAGCAATAAGTTTAGTAGGGTCTCTATTGTTTCTTAAAAATGCTATGTCAGATAAGGTTTCCATATCGTTCTTCTCAACAACTGTTTGTAATGCTTGCAGTTCTAACTCATTGATATTTCCATTTATTGTATAGACGATAATTCTATCATACCAACCAGATGCTTTTGATACTGTGAATGTCTGCTCTGATGCTGTAAGTGTTTCTCCTCTTCCTGTGAATATCCTTTTATTTATTGATGCGTTTAATTGTGCCTTTATTTGCTCCTCTGTTAATTTGCCTCCATACTGTGCCTTTATGTATTGAATATAGTCAGTCGTATCAAATCCTAAATATCCTATTTTTACACCAATCTGGTCATCTAATTTGTTATTTATTTCAATTGTGCAATCTGGCAATAAATATGGGAATATTGCAGTATTTACGGTATCGTTGTCATAATCATAAGTTAATAAGGATTTGATTTTCTTGTTAGCAACATCAATTATATTTCTACCATTTTGGACATAGGAGAGTATAGCAATATCGAGTAATGTTCCTAAGAAAAATGATTTGTCCTTTGTCCCTGCGTATATACCAACATCTACACTATTTAAAACATCTGCAGTGATATTCTCGCTATCATCAAAATCTACATTAAAGTAAAATGCATTGTAAATATAACTCTCTTTTAAACCAATTTGGATTTTTTCTTTCGCATTAACTGTTTTTATTGTTGAACTGAGTATTTTTTCTATAACTCCAACCATTATATCACCATTACATTAAATCTTGGTCTCCTGGAAGCACTGCCTTGATTACTGCACTCAATGCAACAAATACTGCAAAAAATATAACCGCTGAAACAACCGCTTTTTTTACATCTACTCCCATAACTTTCATATTTCCACCCTAAAAGAATGATAAAAAATACCAAAAAAGGTGTTTTGATATGACTGATGTAATCTATGAAGGATAAAGGTCATTTCGTTTTAAGCATTTCAATAACCCCTTCGAGATATGCAATTCTTTCTCTTAATTCTTGATTACTTTGTTTGAATTTTATCAATTTCTCTTTCTAATCTTTTGATTTCTTTTGTTTGTTCTTTATCCAATAATTCAGACCTTATTTCATTCTTTATATGCTTGCCAAATAGGTATTGATTAAATTTTGAATATGCTACAACTCCAAAGATACTACCTCCTAACAACAATAAAAAGAGCAATACTCCAACATCAATTCCTACAACCGCATCTGCCATAATTTACACCTCTGACTTTTGATAAATTAGAGATTTACATATTAATTCATCAATTTTTCACTTTTTAACGGTTATTTTTTTATGAAATTGTTAAATTTTCAGACATCTCTGAGAATCCAAAAAATTACTAAATTTTCGAAAATTTGGAGATGTCCGAAAATGATTAACATCAAATAGTTTTAGATTGATACCGATTTATGTAAAAACTGTCCAATGTGGTAAGTATGATTGAAATAGTTGAAAATAGCCCACCATCTACAAATGATTTTAGTAAAAATGAAGAAAATAATGAAAATAAAGAAGAAATTAACGAAGAAAATCAATCAAATGTGATAGAAGACATAGAAAAATCAATAATTGAAGAGGATTTAAAGAATTTTAAAATCCTTGATGAAAATGAAAAAAAAGATGAATCATCTGAGACATCTGAAAAAGAAATTACAGAAGAAACTACAAAGATAATGGACTTATTGGAGAGTTTAATTTTAGTTATGCTTTTCATTATGGCAATGAGACACAAGGGGATAGAGAACAAGCAAAAGGTTGTAATGGATTTCGTGAATGAAAGAAAAGAGTTGATTAAAAAAATCTGTATAAATATGGAAAAATCTATCGCAAGAAATGCAGAGCTGTATAAGAAACTTCAAAAATTTAATGATATAAGTTTCATAATTCAATTGGCAATTTTAACATTAGAATTTGAAGGTATATTAAACGATATGGAGAAAAAGAGCAAAGACAAAGGAACAGAAATAAAAACATCTAAAAAATCTCAAACAGAGAAGAATGAAGTAAGTAAAGATATGGTCAAGGAACCCAAGGTAGTAAATGGGGCATATTCGGAGGTGTGGTAAAATGATGAAGATAAAAATTATTGACATTGAAACTAAAAAAGAATTAAAAACCATTGAATTGGATATTAAAAAAGAAATTGAGGAGAATAAAGACATCATAAAATTAGCTAAAACTGTGTTAGGATTTACAAATGCTAAATTGTTTGATTTCTTTTTAGATGCAATTGAAAAATCAGAGTATATTACTGTCATATCTTATGTGAAAAAAGAGAAATTTAAGGATATTCTCGAAAAAATAGAAGAGTGAGGGGTATGACAGGGGCAAATATAAAACATATTTTAATAACAGGAGCATCTGGAACGGGAAAATCTGAATACTTTAAAAGGAACATACTAACCCCAGCAATTAAGAAAGGTATAAGAGTGGTTATAATTGACCCAGAAAATGAATACGATAAAATTCCAAAAACTAATCTCAAAAGTATATTGAAGGATTTGAAAACTAAAACTGCTGTAAGGTATGTTCCCAATCTTCGTGATAGCAATTACTTAGACCAGTTGGATAAACTATACCAAAAAATATTCGATAATGTTAGGGGTTGCATCATTGCCATTGATGAGGCAAGATTTTGTGGTGGTGAGCAACATAGATTATTACCAGGGTTGTTGGAGTTGATAACAAGAGGTAGAAAAAGAGGGTTAAAACTCATTGTAATTACTCAAAGAATAGCATTAATAGATAAAACAATTACTGGGAATTGCCAAATAAAGATATTATTCAAATGTGCTGAGGATGTTGATTGGGATAGATACAGAAAAATAAATAAAGAATTAACAGAGAAATTAAAAATGTCTAAAAATGACCACGCCTATATCTATATAAATGGACTAACTGCAAAGTTGGTGGAATGATGCTACTGGAGATTTTAGTTATACTCTTCATTATTTTGTTGAATGCTATTGGTTTTATGATTAGTTGCTACCTCTTTAACATAAGAATCTCATTTCTGGAAGCAGTGTGGATACAAATCAAGGCAATAATCTCACTAATAATCTATGAACTAATTGTAATCTTCATACCTCTATTAATAGTGATCTATTACGAATTGTCTCAATTTGCTATACTTGTTAAAGTTTTAGGTATCATTGCTGGAATGTATGGATACTTCAAAGCAATAAAGAATAGTTTGAGAGTATCCTGGGGAGACGCAATTATAGTTTCTATCATAGGTAATATAATAACTTTCGCAATCGTCTTTATCCTTGCAATAATCTTTGTATAAGAGGGATAACATGGAAACTGAAAAAAAGAAAATCTTTCTATATATGTTCGTTGTATTTATATTAAATTCATTCTTTTTCTTAGTCATAAATCAGATTTTTCTATTAGTATTCATTACCTTATCATTAGTTATTGCATACTTCTCAATATATCCTAATGAGTTTTTTCTTATACTCCAAGATGCAAAGAAGCATACACAAAACTACCTACGAAATTATCAAACTAAGCATGCTATTGAAGATAATAGCAGTGTTGAAGATAAGAGAGATGTTCCAGAAGGATACGAAGAAAAAAGAGATATTAAAAAAGTTGATGAAAATAGCAGTAAAAGAGATAACATTCCACTTATTGGTTAAATATATCGTTATTCCTCCAATTGTAATTGTTGTTTTGAAATATTTATTCGAGGTTATTTTTTAGATAGGAAATAAGCCGCCATACCTAAAAGAAAAACAATACCTACTAATGCTAAAAATTCATTTCTCTCTTCTGCTATTTTCTTTTCTTTTTCAAGTATTTTAGTAAGTTCTTGAGCTTCCTCTGGTGTTATGGTATTATCATAAAGTTTTTGTGTAAGTTCCCTTCTCCTTTGGATTTCATAATCCGTTAATTTTATCAATATATCACCAACCACATTAATAAGTTTATTATTCACATCTTAGATTTATGAATGTATCGTGTATGGTCCTATGACAATGTCCTTATTCAAGTTTTTCTTATTAGAAAAATCTACCTGTTCACGTGAATGAGTGCCAATTCACTCATACAGAAGAATCGATTTTATCCGATATTTTTCTTTATACTCAATGCTATGACATTATTCACGTATTCACGTGAAATTTTTCATGGGGGGTAATTTTTACCTCAATCGTAAAAATTGTCGTAATTGTATTCGTTAATTGTTGTATGGCATATCCAAAAATGACCCCCTATGAAATTTTCACGTGAATACGTGAATAAGCATTTTTAGGTTTTATTTTTGTCTATACTCTTCTGAAATTGTTCCTTTTGTGTGAATGAACAGATGACCATTCACGTGAATGCATACATCTAAATTTAATTTAACTTTAATTGGATAATTTTATGTTTTCTTATAAGAAAACACTATTGTAATAGGAATGATGATTATTTTTTAAAATAGATTTTCGAATTTTCGATGTTGTTGGCAATAACATTATTGTCTCCAACATTGCCATTGATGACTATTGACTGTTTGCTTTCCAGTTCCTTCTCCAACTGTTCAGCATAATCATATATTTTTACTGCCTTCTTTCCCAACTCTGTAAGTGAATAATATACTTTTGACATCCTTTTTTCTGGGTCTTCTATTTCTTTTTTGATTAATTTATAGTTTATTAACTCATCTAATCCTCTAACTAACGATACCTTTGGTATTTTAGTATATTTTAACAATGCACTAAAATGTATTTTTTTATGTTTCAATATTGTAGATATTATAACCCTATTCCGTGGTTTAGAAATAACATATAACAAATCCTCTTTTTTATCATCCATAGTTGAATCACTCTTTTTTTAATAACCATATTGGAACAATTACTATATTAAGCACCAGATTACTTTTTGAAACATTATTCAAAATAGAAACTTATATATATGTGGTTATCCAAAAGTAATGGTATCAAAAAATGAACACGTGCATAAGGTGAAACTATGACAGAGATTTTTGTTAGGACTGTGAAACCAATTGGGAACACAGGACATGTAATAATACCAAAGAGGTTCATTGGGAGGAGAGTAACGGTAATTGTCCATGAAGAGGATGAAAAAGAAAGAAAAACTGAAAAACAGAATTTTAGGTGGTGAGTGTGGTAGAAGAAAAAACCATAGTAAAAATTCAAAATCCTAAAGTTTTGTTGTCTTTATCGTTGATAGACAAAGATAAGCACATCTACAATTTAATATATACTGGAGAAATCGTTAAAGAAGAAAATCCAACCGTTAAAGGAATTCTTAATATAACCTCAGATTTAGATGAAATTCCAGAAGAAAAGATTTGTGACTTTTATTTAGTTATTTGCACGATTAAAAACGCCATTGAGAATGGTTTTGATGTTGAAAAATATGAATCTCTTAGTTTAGAAATGGAATATGTGGGGGATGACGAATGAGTATATCAGATGAAATACTTGAACTTATTCGAAATGGTGTAAATGAATGGAGCAAGATATATGCGGAGTTGATAAAACATTATCCAAAAAGTTCAGTTTCAATGGCAAAAAGTAGATTATTGAAATCAGGAAAAATAAGAGAGGAAATAATTAACGGTAAAAAAATTTTATCAATACAAGATAAGTTTGATATTGATATTGATACAACAACCGATATTGATGAATTTATATCACTACATAGTGGAGAAATTAAGAATTATTTCAAACACATTCTCTCAAAAAACCACAATAATAAAACTTTCCGAATTAAGGAGTTTATAACATTTTATCCACATTTGGCAGAAATAGCAGAGATTATAACAAATAACCCATTTGAGGCAAGGGACTTATTAACAGAACTCTATAAAGAAACCTACGAAGAATTATTCGGAGAAGAACCAGAATGTGTATATATAAACATCTTAGACACTTTTTCAAAAAAGAAACTTTCTGAAATAGGGGCAAATGACATAGGAAAACTTGTAGAATTTGAATGCTTAATTGTGCAGGCATCAAAGAATAAATCGAGAACAATAGAAGCGGAATATCTATGTTTTAACTGTGGTGCAGTAAGAAAAGTAAAATTTGATTTATGGGAAGATGTGGAAAAAAAGAAAGTAAGTTGCCCAGAATGTTCAAATCCAATGACTATAGACACGAAAAAAAGAGTAAAGTTCCAAGAATTAATTGTCCAACAATTAGAGATTTCAACAGACGGAAAGCAACACACTGCATCCCTATTTGTAGAGGACATGGAACCAATATACTCTGGGAAACTTAGAGTAGTTGCCGTGCCAATTGAAAAATACAAAAAAGGAACATCAGTTGCAGATATACATCTGTATGCTTTTGGTTATGAAGTATTAGATAAAATAAACATTGAAATAACTGAGGAAGACATTGAAAAAATACACAGAATAGCAAAAGACCCAAATGTAATTGAAAAATTAGCAGATTTTTTATTTAGGGACATAAAAGGACTAAAAGAAGTTAAAAAAGCTATATTCCTACAACAGGTTAAAGGAGTTGAAAAAGAAGGCAAAAGAAGAAATATAAACATTCTTTTAATAACCGACCCAGGAGTTGGGAAGTCATCAATAATGCAACAACTTAGGAAACTTCCAAATGTGCAATATGCTACAATGTCTGGAGCATCAGGAGCAGGATTGATAGGTGGTGTAACGAAAGAAAAAACAGAGTTTGGAGAATCATGGGTAGTAAAACCGGGTATCTATGCATTAGCAGATGGTGGGACTGTATGTTTAGATGAATTCACACATAACAAAGAAGTAATCCCGTATGTCCATGAAGCAATGGAAAGTCAGAAGGTAAAAATTACAAAGATTCAGAACAACATTGAACTGCCTGCAAGATGTGCAACATTGGCGGCATGCAATCCAAAGTTTGGAAGATTTGACCCAAATCTATCAGTTATGGAACAAGTCCCTATAAAACCAGAGACACTTTCAAGATTTGATTTGATATTTCCATTAAGGGATGTTCCGGACAAAGAAAATGATAGAGAGATTTTAAAATTCATAATAAGAAATGGAAATGACAAAATAAAAGGAATTGAAAAGAAGTTTGTAATAAACGGTGTTGAACTTACTGATGAACTGTTAATAAAGTATCTCTATTATGTTGATGAAAACTTCAAACCAACAATATCAGAGGACGCAGAAGAGGTAATAATAAACTATTACTTAAAAATGAGGGAATTGTCAAAAGATGGAGTTATAACAATCACAATTAGACAAGCAGAGTCATTAATAAGATTATCTGAGGCAATTGCAAAGGCAAAATTAAAGAATGAAGTTGATGCCGAAGATGCAAAAGAGGCAATAGAACTTATGCATTACTGCTTGGAACAAATATCCTACGACCCAGAAAATGGGTTTGATATTGATAAAATCTACGGCATACCTAAAACAAAGAGAGAGAAAACAGAAGTAGTTTTAAAGATAATCGAGGAAGAATGTAAAGATAAAGAAATGGTCAGTGAAGATGTAATTTATGAAAGGGCAAAAGAGAAGGGTATATCGGAAGAGGAAGTAGAGCGGATATTGGAAATTCTATCGATTCGGGGTGATATATTCAGTCCAAGATTTAGGTATTGGCGGATTTTATAATTAATTGGGGGATAATAATGAAATGTCGAAGGTGTGGAAATGTGATGAGGTTTCTTGGTTTTATTGTTGAAGAAACAGGAACAGTTTTATTAGATGATGAAGATTTTAAAACGATAAATGCGTATGGAGTTTTTGGAGTTTATGCTTGTGATAAATGTAAGATAATAAAAGAAGAGTTTATAGAAGAATTTTCTGATATAATAGATGCTTATGAATTTGTAGAAGAGGATTTAGGGGGATGCTGGGCTAAAATTCCTAAGGACTATGTAGCACTTCCATAATTATCTAAAATTTGAAGTGGTATTTGTGAGAGCATGGAAGACATTGAAGAACTTCTATTAATCAAAGAGGTGGATAAGACAAAACCATGGATAGACAAATTCACTGAAATTAGGAAATTCGCAAATGTTAAGGAAAGCACATTGAGGCAGGACATCCAACGATTAAGAGTATTCCTTAATTACTGCTATAACACATTGGAGAAGGAACCAGATGAACTACAATTTGAGGACTTTATAAAGTTCTTCAAGTATTTGGAAGATGAACGGAAAATTAGTGTTAGCACTCAAGACCATTATTACAAACTGCTATCTGTGTTTTACAGAATATTGTTTTTACCAAATAGAGAGGAATATGAGAAGTTCAAAGAATACTGCAAAGAGTTGGGAAAGTTCAAAAGGAAGGAAGTGGAACACTTTGACGAACTTACACCAGAAGAAGTAAATGAAATTATAAAACATATTCTCCGGTCCAACAGTGCAACAAAGGTAAGGGATGCGTTGATAATAAGATTAACCTATGACACAGGAGCAAGAATTGGAGAGATATTAAACTTAAAACTCAAAGATTGCGACTTCAAAAAAGGAATATTCAAATTTAGAGACACAAAAGGTAGAGAAGTAAGATTAACCGTATGTGCTATTGATACTTTGAAGGCATTAAAACATTATATGGATTATTACATGAAATCAAAAAAGAGTGAAGATTATTTATTCCAAAATAAAAATGGTGGCAAGGTTGGATACTATTGGATTAGGAAGGTGTTCAATAGGACTGTAAATGATTTAGTAGGTAAGGGGATTATCCCAAAAAATAAACGGATTACACTACATTCACTCCGACATGGAAGGGTGGTAGATTTGCTAAATAAGGGTTATGGTTTGGATATAGTAGGAGATTATGTTGGACATAAGGATATAAAGACAACTATGGTTTATGCTCACTCCAATAGTCGAAAAATGAAATTATTAAAACAGATACAGAAGGACTTAGACAAGGGGACTAAGTGAGGTTAGGGGACTAATTTTAATAAAAAAATAAATATAAAAAAGACCAAATAATCCTTAAAATTGTTAAAAAATAAAAAAGGGCCGGGACCGGGAATTGAACCCGGGTCAGGGGATCCACAGTCCCCCAGGATAGCCACTACCCCATCCCGGCCACACTACCTATGGTGCAGGGGCAGGGATTTGAACCCTGGAACCCCTACGGGACTGGGTCCTAGGCCCAGCGCCTTTGGCCAGGCTTGGCGACCCCTGCATTAAACATATAAAAAATAGTAATATAATGCTCCGGCCGGGATTTGAACCCGGGTCGCGGGCTCGAAAGGCCCGCATGATTGGCCGGACTACACCACCGGAGCATATAGTGGGCCCGAAGGGATTTGAACCCTTGACCACTCGGTTATGAGCCGAGCGCTCTAACCAGGCTGAGCTACGGGCCCAATAAAAAAATAAAAAATCTGATGATTAAAAATTAATGGCGCCCCCAGCAGGACTCGAACCTGCGACCTACGGATTAACAGTCCGTCGCTCTACCAACTGAGCTATGGGGGCACATAAAATGGTGCCGCGGGGGTGATTTGAACACCCGACAACTGGATCTTCAGTCCAGCGTTCTCCCAGGCTGAACTACCGCGGCACCGAATGTTTGCATAATTATCCATTACATTTCACATATATAAACTTTTCGGTTTAATGTATTAAAATATGTAAATATTATTTAGATAAGATTAATCTATTAATTTAGAAAATAGTTTTATAATATCTTTTGAACTTAAAACACCAACTATTTTCTCTTCACAGGGAGATCTAACATACAAGTGATGAATATTATGCTCTATCATAATATCAATTGCTTTTTCTAATGGTGCTTCAGGACTAATAGTTATTGGATTTACTGTCATAATTTCTTCAGCTGTTTTATCTAATTCATGATAATGCTTTAATATATCAGTATCAGTTATTATTCCCCAAAACCTTTCTCCATCAGAAACTACAACAGAGGAGATATCATACTTTGCCATAGTTTTAATGACGTCACATAACTTTGTGTCCAAAGATACTTCTACAACACCCTTTTTCATAACATCTCTAACTAAATATTTAGATATCATTATATCACACCATAAACTTTTATCACTAAATTTTAATTAGAAAATTTTTAAGTATAAAAGATTTTTCAATTATAATTTTATTATTTATACATTGAAAT
>Ga0256831_1000963_pt1 | contig 15241 bp, 14 predicted proteins | sample 132544metaG_FD_189087 | JGI IMG/M metagenome (GOLD analysis project Ga0256831, IMG submission 189087) | Hydrothermal vent microbial communities from Lau Basin, Pacific Ocean - 132-544 | ecosystem: Environmental > Aquatic > Marine > Hydrothermal vents | place: Pacific Ocean: Lau Basin | collected...
GGGTAAATATACGGGTATTCATATTAAATATTCATATATTTCATAAACTGCTCATATCTGTCGTTATACAAATCGTCGAGCATCGAGTTATCGAAATAGACCGCTTTTATTTGATAATTAAACCGGTTAAACGCCTGAATAATGGGCGACAACTCCTCTTTATCTAATTTTAAAATAACGTCTAATCTCCTCGAGCCCGGTTTCCGGTCTAAAAACGAACTTAACACGTTTCCTCCGTTCTCTTCAACAATCTTGCTAATTTGTACCAGCGAATAATCCTGAACATTCATCTCTAAAACAATTACTCCGCCAATCTCCTGCAACGAAAACAGTCGTGCAAACCGCCGTGCCAAATCGTAAAGTGTAATTGTTCCTAAATAGTAGTGGTCGGCATCTAAAACCGGCAACACACTAAGTTTTAACTTATACATCACCATTGCTACTTCAAAAATATGTTCGCCTTTGTGCGCATGCGATGTGTCTAATTTATCGAGCACCTTTTTTATGGGTTCGTCTAACAAATTTAGGTCGTAAATTAACTTATCGGAAACCAAACCCAAATACTCCGAATTATCGACAACCGGAATATGCGACACGCGATACAAGTCCATATAGCTCAATGCTTTCTGTCCTTTCTCTGAACTTTTCACTGCCGGAATTACTTCTGATATGAGTTTTTCTGCGAGCAAATGTTTACTATTAAAATTTATCCAATTAATTTTGAAAATTGTAACTTGCGAACAAAATTAAATAAAATGACCAGATTAAGTGTAAATATAAATAAAATTGCCACACTTCGAAACGCGCGGGGAGGCAAAATTCCGTGTATAAAAGATGCTGTAATTAATTGTCAGAAATTTGGCGCACAGGGCATTACAATCCATCCTCGCCCCGACGAACGGCATATTACACGAAAAGATGTGTACGAAATAAAACCCTTAATAACAACAGAATATAATATTGAAGGCTATCCGAGCGAAGAGTTCTTAAGAATGGTAATCGAGGTAAAAGCCGACCAGGTTACTTTGGTTCCCGACACGCGTGAGCAACTTACCAGCGACCACGGCTGGGACACATGGAAAAATCTCAGCTTTTTAAAAGAGGTCATTTCGCGTCTTCAAGAGAACGGAATAAGAACATCTATTTTTGTCGACCCCGACATTAATGTCGTTGAAGGAGCCGCCGAAATTGGTACAAACCGCATTGAACTGTACACCGAATCGTATGCAAGCCTCTACCCCATCGATAAAAACAGGGCAATCGAGAAGTTTGTTGAGGCAGCAACTTTTGCCAGCAATTTAGATATTGACATAAATGCAGGACACGATTTAAATTTGGAGAACCTCAATTATATGTATCACAAAATACCCAATCTGGCTGAAGTTTCAATTGGGCATGCTTTAATTGCCGATGCACTCTATTTGGGGCTGGAAACTACAATTCAAAAATACTTGGCCTGCTTAAAATAGATGAAACTGTTTTTCAGAAAAGAGGGAAGCGGCCCACCACTAATTGTTTTACACGGACTTTACGGAGCGTCGGACAATTGGATAACGATTGCAAAACAACTTGCAAAGCAAAATACTGTTTATCTGCCCGACCAGCGTAATCATGGCCGCTCGCCATTTGCCAACACACACTCGTACAACAACTTAAAAGACGATTTACACGACTTTGTTAATCAGCAAGAAATAGAAAAAGCAACGCTACTTGGGCATAGTATGGGCGGAAAAGTTGCCATGTGGTTTGCAGCTCACTTCCCCGAAAGAACGGAAAAACTGATTGTTGCCGATATTGCACCAAAAAATTACCTGCTTGCACCAAACGACAGCTCATTTAATTTGCACCGGAATATTTTACTGGCAATGCAAGAGATAAACTTTGAAGAGATAAACTCGCGTAACGATGTTGACAGTTTACTCGAGGAAAAGATTGATGACAAGAGAATCAGACAATTTCTGTTAAAAAATATTGTTAGAGATGCGAACACAAAACGTTATAAATGGCGGTTAAATGTACCCGTTTTATACAACTACCTCGACGAAATTGTTAGCGGAGTTGACCAAAACCAACTCGCCCCGAAAGCACCTGTTACAAACTACCCTGTAACATTTATTAGAGGAATAAACTCGAACTATATTTTACCCGAAGACGAAACAATCATTAAAAACATTTATCCCGAATCGAAAATTATCGACATTCAAAATTCGGGACACTGGCTGCATGCCGAACAACCTGTAAAATTTATTGAGGCGGTAAACAGTTAAATTTTGGAATAAAGAAAATCACAGTTTTATTGTTATTGTTGCAAAATATCCTTTGCCGTCCCTTTTAAGGGGCGGACATAGAGATTAAATTAATCTCCGGGCTTCAGCCCAAATTCTATTAAAACCATATTTATTTGAAATAAATTATTCAGGGCCCAATTATTATTGGCATTCTATAAATCCGTTGGCTAAAGCCAACGGCAAAGGATAAGCAATAAAATAACAACAGATTTACTGTTGTTATCGAAATATCCTTGGCCGTCCCGAGCAGAGTCGAAAGAAATATCCTTGGCCGTCCCATTTATGGGACGGACATAGAAATCTAAATAAATCTCCGGGCTTCAGCCCATAATTCTATCAAAATTATATTCCTTTAGAAACATTTTATTCTGGGCTAAAAGCCCAATTGCTTTTGGCATTCTTTAATCCGTTGGCTGAAGCCAACGGCAAAGGATAATTGCATGATTATATTGATGCAGAAATATTATTTGTTCCATTTTAAATAATCCGTTGGCTGAAGCCAACGGCAAAGGATAGACTGCAAAAAAACACAGATTTATAAATGTTGTTGCAACAATACGAAAACTCAATTATAGTTGATTCAATCTTTTTATTATCAATTTCATCTTTTTTGTCGGTGCAGTCATTACTACCGATTATATTTCGCTGTTTTTTCTGCCAGAAAGTTTTTGTTTCGCTGCTTTAGTTGTCGCCATTGAAAGCGCCAACCCCAATTCCCCGAGGCGGTTCCGGGCGTATTCATTCTTGCTCTCGACCCCAACTCAAGCAGATCCTGCATTGGAATTATTGCGGTTTTTGCAACCGATGCCAAAGTAAGTTCCACCGCTTTTCGTAATGCTCTTCTACCTGGGCGTCCCAAATACGAACGTACCATTTTTCGTTCGTCAGCGGTTGTACTTTTTAACCAGCCCAAAGTTGTGTCGTTATCGTGTGTACCGGTATAGGCAATAAATTCGGGGTTAAAATTATGCGGAAGATGTTCATTTTGACTATCGGAACTGAAAGCAAACTGCAAAACTTTCATACCCGGCAAATTAAAATCGGTTCGAAGCTTCTCAACTTCAGGAGTTATTAGTCCTAAATCTTCGGCAATAAACCGAAGTTCTCCAATTTGCTCGCGCATTTTTGTCAACATTTCGTAGCCGAATGCTTTTACCCACTTGCCTTTAATTGCCGTTTTTTCGGTTGCCGGCACCGACCAAAACGACTCTAACCCGCGGAAATGGTCAATTCGCACACTATCGAACAGATTCAGGTTAAAATGCAAACGTGCTATCCACCAGTCGAAATTACGCTCTTTTAACCGCTGCCAGTTAAACACCGGATTTCCCCACAACTGCCCGGTTTCGGAGAAATAATCGGGAGGAACACCGCCAACTTCAACCGGTTTAAGTTTCCCGTCTAACAAAAAGATATCCGGGTTTGTCCAAACATCGGCACTATCGGTTGAGAGATAAAGTGGCACATCGCCAATAATTTCAACTCCTTTTCTGTTTGCATATTCTTTCAGTTCAAACCATTGCCTAAAAAATAAAAATTGTAAAAATTTATGATAATAAATTTCATCGGCTAACTCTTCTCCCCATTTTTTTAGTGCACTGCTTTTCCTGAATTTTAGGTCGTCGTCCCACTCATTCCAAATAACTTCGCCAAAATTGTTTTTTGCAGCCATAAAAAATGCGTAATCATTCAGCCACCAACTGTGTTGAGTTAAAAATTCGTTATAAACAACTTCGTATTTTTGTGAAAACAGATTTTGAAACTGCTTGAAAGCCGATTGAAGAAGCTTGTTTTTCCATTTTCCAACCCGTTCAAATTCAACTATTTTATTCGAAAACGAAGGACTGTTTTGAAGGTCTCGATTATCGATTAAACCTTCGTTTTCCAACAGTTTCAAATCTATTAACTGGCTGTTTCCGGCAAACGCCGAGTAACACTGGTAAGGAGAATCACCAAACCCCACCTGTCCGAGTGGAAGAATTTGCCAAACTTTCTGTCCGGTTTCATTTAAAAAATCGACAAACCGATATGCATTTTCTCCCAGCGTTCCAGTTCCTTCGTTACCCGGCAACGATGTAATATGAAGTAAAATTCCGCTCTTGCGATTACCCATTTTTTAAGCTTTTTCTAAAAACCGACAAATGATTTGCAGTCTCTCTAACAACCCGCTGAACGGCCAACCCGTGATTTAAATCGGCAATAACAGCAGCCGAATCGTCGCCGGTAAAGAACTGATAGTGTGCATGTACCATAGAACGCAGCCACCCCGGCGGAACGTGCCCCGATGGGAAACTCGTAACCGGTTTATAGTTGCTGCCAACCATCTTTTTCACCCACTGGTTGCTACCTTCAATATAATACTCGAAATACTCCGGGTGTTGCGACGAATAGCGAAAAGCTCCATTTTTTGCATAAATTTCGAGATGTACCAAATCGCCCGTTCCCGAGCTAATACGACTTGCCGACATGTTTCCAACGGCTCCGGTTTCGGGGTCGAATAACGACAACGAACTAAACAGGTCGGAACCGGCAGGCACCTCCGCAAAATTACCCCCTTGCAATGCCGATGTAATCTGTAGTTTTTCGCCCATAAAAGCCATTAACAAACTTATTCCATGCGAGCCCAAATCGGCCATTGCACCACCATCGGGAGCAGGAGTTAATCGTGTAACACGCTTTTCGCGATATGCTTTTTGTAGGTAATCGCCATGATAATATTTTAAATCGAAATGGATGGGCTCTCCCAATTCACCCGACTTCCAGAACTTTAGCCCTTCGCGCACCGATGAGGTTTGTAAATACTGAAAGCCAACCTGTATTTTTATCGACGAATCGGCTTTTTCAAGCAGCTCTTTCATCTGCCGCTCTTCGTCAAACGACGAACAGACAGGTTTTTCGAGATAGATATATTTAACGCCGGGCATTTGTAATGCAAGCTTAAAATGTTCGAAATGAACTTTGTTTGGTCCTAAAATAAATACTGCTTCAATTTTTTTATTGGAAGAAAACTCATCAACCGACTGGGCTGTGGCAAATCCAAATTTATCCGCAAATTTTTCGCGGCTCTCTTTCCGTGCCGACGCAACCGATTCGAGAACAATTTCGGGAACTTCGCTATAATAAAATTTTAATGCTTGAATGGAATAAACATGCGCCTGTGCAATTCCTCCTGCGCCAATAAATCCGACATGTATTTTCTGCATAAACCGTTTTTTCAAAATTTATTCAAAAGTAATGTTTTTGACCATGAGTTTATAAAGCATGCCGTATTTTTAATAATTTACTGGAAAATTCAAACGCTACCCTCAATCAATTCAACTTTTTGCAGAATAACTTATAGATTGTAGCGCAAGTTGGGCACAACCCCAAAGAATGAAACAGAAGAACAAAATTTTGGCTCAATTTATAATTCGGGTTGGTTCAATATTTAAATAGATTTCTATGGGTATTTAAACTTTTGGGTTGCCAGATAACAATAAGTTTTAATAATGTGCCACTTTTGCATATCCTTTATTAACTAACTCATCGTTTAACGAAACCGAACTGTCGGCAAGCCAGACTGTACCAATATAGCGACCAAATTTACCGGTATATTTTTCAGTCTCAATTATTGCTTCGTAGTTATTTGCTTCAATACGCCCAATAACAAAGTTTTTTGCCTCCATCCCTTTTTTGTACTCTTCCGAGTTCTTTTTTACGTTATAAGTTTCCGGTGTATTTATTCCTTCGAGCCTGATTCTTTGGTGTGTAGTAATTTTAAATCCTAAATCTACAACAACATCAATCGTATCGCCATCAACAATTCGGTCTATTTTTACTTTATACTTATACATAGTTTATTTTTTAGTTTCATCAAGTTATGCAAAAACAAATTGATATTCAACCCTTTTGTCAAAACAATCAGTTTTTCGTACTTTGCGCAGCAAAACGAAAACTAAACTATTCAAATGGGAAAACATGTAAATACGACTAAATTACAGAATTGGGCACTGATTATTGCCCCCGTTATTAGTTTGCTAATTATTCTTTTTGCCGACCTCGACCCTGAAAACAAAAAAGTAACCTACACTCTTGCAATTGCTTTGCTAATGGCAATTTGGTGGATTACCGAGGCTGTTCCGGTTGCCGTTACGGCACTTCTGCCGGTTGTTTTATTTCCCGCATTCGGAATTATGAATGGGAAAGCCGTATCAACCGAATATTTTAACAGCATCATTTTTTTATTTATCGGCGGTTTTTTGGTGGCTTTGGCAATGGAAAAACATAATTTACATAAACGTATTGCCCTGAAAGTTTTATCTCTGACCGGAAGCGGTTACGGAAAAATATTGTTCGGTTTTATGTCGGCAACAGCTTTTTTGTCAATGTGGATGTCGAATACGGCAACGGCAATGATGATGGTACCGGTAGCTATGTCTTTGATATACAAATTCACGGAATATCTCAATCCCGAAGATGCAAAAAAAGTATCTGTCGGATTGTTGTTAAGTATTGCTTACGGTGCATCGGTAGGAGGTATTGCAACCTTAATTGGAACTCCTCCAAATTTGGCTTTTTCAAAAATTTTTGAACTGAATTTTCCCAATGCTCCCGAAATTTCATTTTCGCAATGGATGGTATTCGCACTTCCTGTTTCCATAGTAATGTTGGCTGCCGTTTGGTTAATTTTATTTTATCGTTTTAAGCCTTCCGGAAAATCAGAAATTAAAGAAAATACGATTTTTAAAGACCAACTCAAACAACTCGGAAAAACAACTTACGAAGAAAAAGTCGTTTTCATAGCTTTTTTGGTTTTGGCTTTTCTATGGATTTTCAGGAAAGGCTTTAATTTCGGTGTTCACATTCCGGGTTGGGCATCTTTGTTCGGTAATCCCGCATATTTGAATGATGGAACAGTTGCAATTTTTGTCGCTTCCATATTATTTCTTATCCCTTCAAAATCTGAAAAAGGCAAACGTATTATCAACAACGAGATTTTTGCAAAATTGCCCTGGCACATCATTTTGCTATTCGGCGGAGGATTTGCTTTGGCAAAAGGGTTTAAAGTTTCCGGTTCAACCGAATGGATGGGAATGCAATTAACGGTACTATCCGGAATAAACCCGTTTTTAATTATTCTTATCATAGCTCTTTTTATGTCCTTTTTAACGGAATTGACATCCAACACAGCATCAACGCAAATGATTTTGCCAATTCTGGCCAGTTTATCCATCTCTTTAAAACTTAATCCTTTGCTGTTTATGATAACTGCAACCCTTTCCGCATCTTTGGCCTTTATGCTTCCTGTTGCCACCCCGCCTAATGCCATTATTTTCGGCACCAATAAAATCCACATTTCCGAAATGATGCGAACCGGAATTGTTTTAAATATGGTTGGCGTGATAATTATCAGTTTGGCAATGTATTTTTGGGGAACGCTGATTTTCAATATCGATGTAACCGTTTTTCCCGATTGGGCAGTTGCCGGAGTAAAATAGAGTTAACTCCGGTTTCGTAAGCCACTTCGTTTATTTTATACTTTCCTGTTTTGAACAAAAGGAACAAAACTTGACCTGTACGACACAGTCAGCATATAAAAAAGATACAACACAAAACAAACAGAAGACCGGGAGAGAAGTTGAACTTCCTAACTCCCGTTAAATTAATTTGTTGCATTTGTAACTTAAATCAACGTATGGCTTTACAGAGTAAGTAAATAAAAAGATTATGATTAAATTTCCATAAATTCAGTTGTTAATTGGGGCGACAATAAACGCTTTCGCCCTGTTTTTCATCATATATTTTTCGTTGCTAAATAAGTATATTTACAACATTATAATAAAAGTATAACATGAAGTCGTTACTAAAATCAGTTTCAATTCCCCTCACTCTTGCATTATTAACAAGTTTATCAGCATGTAACTCAACAAAAAAAGCCACTCCCGAAACGAATCAGAAACCAAATATCATTTATATTTTGGCCGACGATTTAGGTATAGGCGATTTGGGTTGTTACGGACAGCAAAAAATTGAAACCCCCAATATCGATAAAATTGCAAAAAACGGAATACTTTTTACCGAGCATTATGCAGGAGCTCCGGTTTGCGCACCCTCGCGCTGCGTGTTATTAACCGGAAAACATATGGGGCACGCACAGGTGCGTGGTAACGATGAGTGGAACGAACGTGGCGATGTTTGGAATTATCGTGCTATGCTTGCTGATTCGACACTTGAAGGACAGCGCCCAATGGAAAAGGGAACCATAACAATTGGTAAAAAAATGCAGGACGCCGGCTACAAAACAGCCATGTTTGGCAAATGGGGTTTGGGAGCGCCACAAACGCACAGCATTCCCACAAAAATGGGATTCGACTTTTTTGTTGGGTACAATTGCCAGCGTCAGGCACACACTTACTATCCTGTGCATCTTTATAAAAACGAAGCCCGGCTCTACTTAGGAAACGATACAGTTGCACCCCATACAAAATTCGACAAAGATGCCGACCCTTACGATTTAAACAGTTACAAAAAATATACGCTGCAAAGTTATTCGCCCGATGTAATGTTTAAAGAACTTACCGGATTTGTAAGTCGAAACAGCAAAAATCCATTTTTTATTTATTGGGCAACTCCAATTCCTCACGCGGCATTGCAAGCCCCAAAACGATGGGTCGACTATTATGTAAAGAAATTTGGCGACGAAAAACCATATATTGGAAACAAAGGATATTTCCCAACTCGATACCCACATGCAAGGTACGCTGCAATGATTTCGTACCTCGACGAAAATGTGGGCAAACTTGTTAAGCAACTAAAAGACTTAGGCATTTACAACAATACATTAATTATTTTTACGTCGGACAACGGAGCCACATACAATGGTGGAACCGACTCTCCATGGTTCGATAGCGGCGGCCAATACAAAAGCGAATATGGCTGGGGAAAAGGATTTTCTCACGAAGGCGGCATCCACACTCCCATGGTTGCATCGTGGCCGGGGCACATAAAACCCGGAACACAATCGAGCCACATTTCAGCTTTTTGGGATGTAATGCCTACTCTTTGCGAAATTGCCGGAATAAATGCCCCTGACAGCATTGATGGAATAAGTTTTTTACCCGCTTTAACCGGGAAAGAACAGAAAACTCACGACTATTTATACTGGGAATTTCCTTCGTATGGAGGACAGCAGGCAGTTCGTTTGGGAAAATGGAAAGCTATTCGTAACAATATTTTTAAAGGGAACATGACCATTGAACTTTATAATCTCGAAAACGATATTCAGGAACTGAACGATGTAGCAGCCCAACACCCCGATGTAGTTAAACAAATGGAAGAGATTATGAAAAAAGAACATGTCCAAGCTAAATCGAAACGGTTTAGAATGAAAGAACTTGGCGACGTGAAATAAAAAACTGATAATACTAAACTTTTGGTTATCAGCAAAGTTTCAATTTTTTTCAAAGGTTACGAAAAAAGACTCTCAACAAATTCGCGACGTCTGAAAATTTGCAGATGTTCGAGTTTCTCACCAATTCCAATGTATTTTACAGGAATTTTAAATTGGTCGGAAATCCCAATTACTACTCCCCCTTTTGCTGTGCCATCTAATTTTGTAAGTGCCAGCGCAGTAACTTCCGTAGCTTTTGTAAATTGTTTGGCCTGCTCAAATGCATTTTGTCCGGTAGAGCCATCTAAAACAAGCAAAACTTCGTGAGGTGTATCGGGAATTATCTTTTGCATCACTTTCTTAATTTTCGAAAGCTCGTTCATTAAATTAATTTTATTATGCAAACGTCCTGCTGTATCAATAATAACAACATCGGCATTCGATGCTTTAGCCGAGGCAAGTGTATCGTAGGCTACCGAGGCAGGATCGGAACCCATTTTTTGCTTAACAATGGGTACATCAACGCGCTTTGCCCAAACCTCTAACTGTTCAATGGCAGCGGCTCTAAACGTATCGGCAGCACCAAGTACAACTTTTTTACCGGCACGTTTAAAATTATAAGCAAGTTTTCCAATGGTTGTGGTTTTTCCAACTCCGTTCACTCCCACCACCATAATTACATAAGGCCCGTCGGTTTCGGGTAAATCGAAGTCTGAAACGTCGGTGGTATTATTCTCTTCCAACAGTGCTGCAATTTCCTCTTTTAAAATGGTATTCAGCTCTCCAATTCCCATATATTTATCGGCAGCAACACGTTTTTCAATGCGCTCAATAATTTTTAGCGTTGTATCGACACCAACATCCGACGTAATTAAAACTTCCTCTAAATTATCGAGAACCTCATCGTCGACTTTTGATTTTCCGACAACCGCACGTCCAAGTTTTTTAAAAACGCTCTCTTTGGTTTTTAAAAGTCCCTCGTCGAGATTTTCCTTTTTCTTTTTGCTAAAACTCCCAAATAATCCCATAATTTTAAAATTGCAGGCCTTAAAAATAACAATTGTTAAAACATCTCAACAAAGTTACACGAATAATTGTAAATACACCCGGTAAAATTCTCAAATAAATCAGATTGAATTTACCGGGTTAAGTCAATATACAAAAAAAGCTTTCATCAGTTGATGAAAGCTTTTTTTGTATTGTAATACCGTATTGTTATTTTATTTAAAATAACCTTTAACGTCATCGTTCGAAATTATCTCTTCTTTAAAAGTGTAAGCACCGGTTTTTTCCGATTTTACCATTTTAATTACTTTGGCGTGGCCTTTACCAGCACCTTTCTGTAATGTTGCTACCGCTTTCTTTGCCATAACTTATTATTTAATTTCTTTATGAACAGTTACTTTTTTCAGAATAGGATTGTATTTTTTCAACTCCAAACGTTCGGGAGTATTTTTCCTGTTCTTTGTGGTGATGTATCTTGAAGTTCCTGGCACACCACTATTCTTGTGCTCTGTGCACTCGAGAATTACCTGAACTCTGTTACCTTTTTTAGCCATTTTTAAGATCTTTAAAATTTATCGATAAAACCTTTTGCCTGTGCTTCAAGAAGTGCAGCTTTTACACCCTTTTTATTAATGGTACGAATACCGGCAGCAGACACATTAATTTGTACCCAACGATCTTCATCAGGCATGTAAAATTTCTTTTTGAACAGGTTTACATTGAACCGTCTTTTGGTTCTTCTTTTCGAGTGAGAAACATTGTTACCCACCATTGCTTTTTTTCCTGTTATTTGACAAACTCGTGACATTTCTTTTTATTTCTTAAATGATCAAACAAACACGTTATTGAAACGGCTTGCAAAGAAAATACTTTTTTACAGAAAATTCAAAATATTGAGTAATTATTTGCTTAAACAATTAACATTTAACTGTTAATTCGAAAACAACGCCGAAATAACACTTCTAAATAGCAGATAATCACGCATCTATTTTAATCATATATTTTAAAAATATATTAACTAACAAACCAATTGCTCTAATATCTAAATACTCATCCCGTTTTGAATCCGGGAACAAAAGATGTACTTTGCAACGGCATACGCAATTAGCAGTGGAACAGAAACAAACAGGATGAATTCCAATTCACAGAAAATCCATTGTTGACTGAAGCAGCAGAATATACTCAAAGCAACATTCCCACAAAGCTTAAAAACAAAAAACCGCTCCGGGAACTCCGAAACGGCTTTTAAAATATCGTTAAAACGATGCTTTACAAAACAGCTTTGCAAGCATCTATTAAAGCTTTTGCATTTGCATTCGAAGGGTCTAAAGCTTGTGCCTTTTCTAAAACAGCAATTGCCGCTTTAAACTCAACTTTCGACTTACTCACCTCTTTTGCATAAGCAGCGTCGTCGGTTTTTAGTGAACCGGCATTAACTTTTTCGTTTGCAGCACTTAAAATAGCTGCTCCTTTTTTATAGAGTACATTTCCTTCGCTAACATAAACTTTCACCAAAGCAGAGGTTAATTTTTTGTCGCCGGGAAACATCTCAACACCAGATTCTAAAGCAGCTTTGTACTCATCATTTTTCTTCTGTTTTTTCAAAATAGCAGCTTTATAATACTGAGCAGTTGCGCCTTTATGCCCACTCTCAACCGATTGAGTAAACCATGCAATTGCTTTGTCGTAATCTTTTCCTTTATAAGCTGCAATAGCTGCGTTATAAACCATTGCTTTTGTATCGCCATCGGTAGCAGCAATTGCCGCTTCGTAGCTCGCTACTGCATTTTTATAATCTTTTAACTTGCTGTACGAACGGGCTTTGTAATCGTTTGATTTTGCCACATTTGCTTTCGCTGTAATTGCTTTGTCGAAATACGAAATTGCTTTTTCGTAATTTTTGCTGTTGTAGGCAGCCAACCCAATGTTGTAGTTAATGGCATCGGGAACCTGAACATCTCCTAAATTATTCATTGCCTTTTCGTACAATTCAAGCGCTTTTGCATAATCTTTCCCTTTTAATGCTTCGTTTGCCTGGTTAATTACCTCAGCTGCATCTTGTGCATACGTTAAAGCAGTAAAACAAACTGCAATAAATAATAGTGCTACTTTTCTCATCTTAATTTTCTCTTTATTGTTGTTATAAATTATTTAATTCTCTTTTCTTTTTTTTGAAAGCGTCAAAAATAGTAATAATGAATTAAAATCCTAAAATACTGTTTGTAAGAATGTTATTTTTTTTCATAACAACTTCTATCTCACAAAAATTTTGCCAACATTTCAGCATATCTTTACATACTGTAATTCCGCACATTCGCCCCTATTTCTCGCCTCGTGTTACAGAAACTACTCCTTTTACTTTTTTCATTTTTTGAATAAGAAACTCAAGGTGGTCGAGGCTATAAACCGAAATTTTCAACACCCCTTCAAACTTTCCTCTATCCGATTCGATATTTATAGAACGCATTTGTGTGCCAAGGTCTTTTGCAATAATGTGCGACAACTCCGTTACAATTCCAACTTCATCGATTCCCGAAACGTGCAACGTGGTAACAAACGAGCTTCTGCCGGTTGTTTCGCGCCACTTCGTTTTAATAATCCGGTAGGGGAAACGTTCCTTCATTTGCGGTGCATTGGGGCAACTTTTCCGGTGAATTTTTATACCGTCGTTTATGGTGACAAATCCAAAAATAGCATCGCCAAAAACCGGATTACAACACGGCGCCAGTTTATAATTAATATTTTTCAGGTTATTGTCGATAATTAAAAAATCGTCGCCTCCTTCGAAAGCCAAATCCTTCACCTCGGCGGTTGGTAATAAATCGGTAAGCTTTTGTTTCACACTCTCCTCTTTCTCCGGTTCGGCAAAAATGGCTTTTACATCGAGTGTATCTATTTTCCCGGTTGCCAATTCATAATAAAAATCGACGGCAAGTTTAAACCCAAAATGTTTTAACATTTTCCGAATTGCTTCGTCGTTTAACTCAATTTTCCAATTTTTAAATTTCCGCACCAAAATTTCGCGCCCTTGCGATGCTTGATTTTTTCGCTCTTCGTTTAAACTTGCTTTTACACGGTTTCGCGCTTTTGAAGTAACCAAAAAATCTAACCAGTCTAACTTTGGCTTTTGATTTTTTGCAGTATCGATAGAGATGTGGTCACCGTTTTTCAACACATATTTCAGTGTTACTTTTTTGCCGTTTACTTTTCCTCCCACACAGGTATCGCCCAGCCCCGAATGAATTTCGTAGGCAAAATCGAGCATTGTTGCACCTTGTCGCAATTTTTTTAAATCGCCTTTTGGAGTAAAAACAAAAACCTCGTCGCTGTAAATTTCCGAACTAAACTGATCGATAAAATCGACCACATTTAAATCGGGATTTTCAAGAATATTCCGAATATTTGCCAACCAGTTATCGTACCCCGAATTCTCTTTTCCGCCTTTGTATTTCCAGTGCGCTGCCAACCCTTTTTCGGCAACTTCATCCATCCGTTTTGTGCGAATCTGAATCTCGACCCACCTTCCGTGCGGCCCCATAACAGTGGTATGCAACGACTCGTATCCATTTGATTTTGGGATGGTAATCCAATCGCGCAGCCGTTTCGGGTTCGTTTGATACTCTTCGGTAACAAACGAATATACAAGCCAGCAATCCGATTTTTCATTCTCCAATTCCGACTCTAAAATGATTCGAATGGCAAATAAATCCATCACTTCATCGAACGACACATTTTTCGTATTCATTTTAGTATGAATAGAAGAGATTGACTTCGTTCTGGCTTTCATCGAAAAAACTAGTCCTTTCTTTTTCAGCTTCTTTTCGATGGGTTTTACAAACTCGGCAACAAAACCGGCACGCTCTTTTTCGGTCTCTTTTAACCGGTTAACAACATAATCGTACGCCTCGCGGTTTTGGTATTTTAAACATAAATCTAAAAGTTCCGAATTAATTGTATAGAGCCCCAACCGGTGTGCCAACGGAGCATACAAATGCGACGTTTCCAAAACAATTCGTTCGCGTCTTTCGGCACTGTACAAGTCGAGATTTCGCATTACCTGCAAGCGGTCGGCAATTTTTATTATAATAACACGAACATCGCCGGCAAGTGCCAACAGCAATTTGCGATAGTTTTCCGAATGTAAATCAACCGTGTCGGTACCCAGTGCATTTATTTTTTTCATACCATCTAAAATGGCATACACCGATTTTCCAAACTCACTTTCAATCTCTTCGCGTGTAGCTTTTTCCGGAAGTTCGGCATACATAATATTATGCAAAATGCCCGAAATAATTGAGTCGGAACCCAAACCAATTTCAGAAGCAATTATCGATGCAACATCAAGCGAGTGTTCCAAAATAACTTCACCGGTTCGAAATTTACTTTCGCCAATATATTTTTTTGCAAACTCAAAAGCTTTTTCAAATTTGCCAATATCGGCTGCCTGCCAGTTTTTATGGCAAATTTCTTTTAACTTATTGTATTTCTTATCTATCTGTTCCACCATTCCTCCAAATTTAGTTCATCGAACTTCTACTGTTTAGTTTTATGCGCAAAAAAAGGCTGCAATAAATTGCAG
>Ga0256831_1000964_pt1 | contig 15240 bp, 8 predicted proteins | sample 132544metaG_FD_189087 | JGI IMG/M metagenome (GOLD analysis project Ga0256831, IMG submission 189087) | Hydrothermal vent microbial communities from Lau Basin, Pacific Ocean - 132-544 | ecosystem: Environmental > Aquatic > Marine > Hydrothermal vents | place: Pacific Ocean: Lau Basin | collected...
AGCAGCATCAATATCACAACAGACACCTCCGGGTACAATGACATCCATAAGCAGTCGATGGTTAAAAATTTTCAGCTGAGTTCGTTGCCAGTATTCGCGTAAACGACTGAACTGCATTTGTATAAAAGCAAAGCCGACATCATTACAGATAGCGCCAATATCACCCAGATGATTGGAAATACGTTCACGTTCAGCCAGTAATGCTCTTAACATCAGAGCGCGCTCAGGTAAATGAATATCTGCGGCATTTTCCATTGCCATACAGGCTGCCCAGCTATGAGCCACTGTAGTATCACCGGAAATTCTTCCGGCCAGTCTGGCCAGACCTGTCGCATCGCGACCTTCGGCAATTTTTTCTATTCCCTTGTGTACGTAGCCCAATCGTTCTTCCAGATTTAATACCGTTTCACCTACCGCCTGAAAGCGAAAATGCCCTGGTTCAATGATACCTGCATGAACTGGACCGACAGGAATTTCATAAACGCCTGCACCGCGAGCCTGAAAAAAAGGGTAATCCATATCGGGTGGTGTTATGCTGTTATTTGCTTCAATGTGGGGCTTAAAATCTTTGCGTAGAGGATAAACATTTTCGTCCCAGGCCTGATGACGAGTCCAGCGCCGGTCATCAGGGTGATTACTAAAAACAATTCCAAACATGTCCTGAAGATGTCGTTCCGGACGATTGGCTGCAGGATAAAATTTAGTCTGTGAAGGTAGAATGGGTTTTGATATTTCCAGTTCGGCACGAACCACTACATAATCACCCTGAAATTCCAGACAGGCACTGATCAACAGGGTTTCTGAATCAGTTTGTGTTGCCCAGATACTACACCAACGGCATTTTTGCTGGTGTGCTATTTCGGCAAAACGGCCCCAGTCTTCAACATCAAGTCTTAATACGTGGGCAGGTTTTAATTGTGTACCAGAGCCACCACGCAGCAATATATGTTCATCTTCACAGACCGCAATTAATTCAGATAACCAGTCAAAACGACTCATAATAACCCGCTCCCGGTAATTAATTGTGTTGCCTGATCAAACCATTGCGCAAGAAAATCAGGTATAGATAAACCCAGCCATAAAACCAGAGCCAGTTGAATAATGACCGGCCACATATTAGCCTGAACCCCAGTTTGTTCGGCAGGTTTTTCACCATAAACCATAGGATGCAAATGACGAAACAGACCGGCGAAGGCAACAGCTAGACCGACCAATAAGGGTATAGTCAGCCATGGGTGAGTTTGCATCGTTGCGGATAAGAGTAAAAACTCACTGGTAAACACACCAAATGGTGGGAAACCGGCAATGGCTGCCGTGCCGATCAGTAATCCCCAGCCCACTGAGGGTTGAGTGGCAATTAAGCCGCGTATATTATCAATTTTCTGGGTCTGAGCAATATGGCTGGCATGGCCAACGGTAATAAAAATCGAAGATTTGGTCAATGAATGAACTGTCATATGTAATAACGCGCCAAAAGTTGCCAAAGGTACTCCCAGACCAAAGGCGAAGGTCATTAAGCCCATGTGTTCTATAGATGAGTAGCTGAATAAACGTTTAATATCACGCTGACGATGCAGCATATAACCTGCGACGGTAAATGATAATAAACCAAAGCCCATCATCAGATAACCCGCAAGATGGGGACTATGCCCGGATAAATTATTGGCCAGTGCACCATCGGTTAGAATTTTAACCCTGACCAGGGCATAGAGTGCCACATTGAGTAATAAACCCGATAATACTGCAGACATGGGGGTAGGGCCTTCAGAATGGGCATCAGGTAACCAGGTGTGCATGGGAACCAGACCAACTTTAGTACCATAGCCTACTAGTAGAAAAACAAAAGCAATCGTCATTATAATCGGATGCAGACCTGCAGCATGTTCAACCAGTACTCGTATGAGTAATGCCTGTTCGGGATCGGGAATAACCTGGGCTGCAGCAAAATAAATTAATACTGTACCAAATAAAGCCTGGGCAATACCAACACCACAGATAATAAAATATTTCCAGGCAGCCTCAATGGCTTCCGGAGTACGATAAAGACTCACCAGCAGAACAGTTGCCAGAGTGGCTCCTTCCAGTGCTACCCATAAAATACCTAAATTATTAGTACTCAAGGCCAGTTGCATAGTAAAGAGAAAGCCCTGATAACTGGTATGATAAAGACGCATACGGTTAGTGCTCAGACGACCATTTTGTCTTTCCTGCTCCATATAGGGGCGGGAGAAAAGCGAAGTGGTTAATCCCACCAATGCGGTTAGGGCGATAAGATAGACATTAAAGCTATCGATATAAAACTGGCCATTACTGGCTCCAATATGCCCTTGCTTAAAAACGACGCTCGTCATAAATAAAGTAGCAATAAACTGAGCCAGAGAAACGATGATGTTAAGAGAACCGGCTATTTTTTTCTGTCCCATTACTGCCATAGCAACACTGGACAGTAATGGGATTAATAAGGTTAGGATCAGTGCATTCATTCGTCTGACTCCGATAGCCGATGAAACTGACTGACATCCAGTGAATCAAAACTGTCTCTAATATGAAAGAAAAATACCCCAAAGATAACGGCGGCAATTAAGACATCAAATGCGATCCCCAGTTCCACCACCATTGGCATACCGTTGGTTGCTGAAATTGCCGCAAAAAACAAACCGTTTTCCAGTGACATAAATCCGACCACCTGAGATACGGCCTTATTACGGCTGATTAACATCAGCATACCCAGTAAAATCACAGACATACTGATGGCAATGGTATTACGGGTAATGGTTTCGGAGAATTGCTCAATAGGCTGGGCTACATAATAGCAGAATATTACCAGTGAAGTGGCTATCATCATGGTCATCACCGGGTGTTCAACAGTATGCAGTTCCCGAATCAGTCCTAGTCGTCGGATTAGACGGTGTAACAACCAGGGGATGAAAAGTGCTTTTAATGCCAGGGTCAAAAAGGCAGAAATATATAAATGATGTAAACCGGTATCATAGGCAACCAGAGCAGTGGTCAGGGCAACCATGGCACCCTGCCATGCAAAAGCGTGGATAATGGAGACCACTCGGCTTTGTGCTAGTAATGCAAAAGAAGTAAACAGGATCATTGCCGATAAGGTTAAAATAGCCTGTTGATAGAAGGGAAGTTGTGTCAGCATTAGTGAATCTCCAGCACAATGTGACTTAATATACCAATTAATGCCAGCGTAAGAGCCAGAACCAGAAAAATCGTGACACGGAACAGGCGCATTTTTGCCATAATGGTTTCACTGACAGCCAATACCGCACCCAGTATCATTAATTTAGCTGTAATGGCAAAGATGGCAGTACTCAGCATTACCAGGTTAAGTTCACTGGCAATACCCCAGGGGAAGAAAATATTGATGATTAACACACTATAGAGCATCAGTTTAAGCTGGGCAGCCCATTCAATCAATGCCAGATGACGGCCACTGTATTCAAGGATCATCGCTTCATGGATCATGGTTAGTTCCAGATGTGTGGCAGGATTGTCTACCGGAATTCGTCCTGTCTCGGCAATGCCAACTAGAAGCATACTCAATAAGGCGAACAACAATGAAGGTCTTAAAACCATTCCATCTGCTAACACATAGTGAATGACAGTTGACAGGTTAGTACTTGATGCGACCATTGCCAGAGTAAAAACAGCCATTAACATAGCGGGTTCTGCCAGTGCAGAAATGGTCATTTCGCGTGAAGAACCCATGCCGCCAAAGGCGGTGCCAATGTCCATACCGGCGAGCGCAAGAAAAAAACGTGCCAGGGCAAAAAAACCAGCCAGTACAATGACATCCGCTATGGCTGTCGTGGGAAGGTTGACCGCAATAAGCGGTACCACAATGGCCGCCAGAAGAGTGGCTGCAGCCACAATATAAGGTGCCACTCTAAAAACTGCTGAGGCGTCAACAGACATAACCACCTGTTTGCTGAGTAAGCGCCGTAAATCCTGATAAGGTTGTAATAATGACGGAGGACGGCGGTTTTGCAACCAGCATTTGACGCGTTTTATCCAACCGGCAAATAACGGGGCAAAAATGATAAATAATGCTGCCTGTATTAATGCTAGAATCCAGTTGTTCATGTAATTAACCATAATAGTAAAATTAATGTGACAAAGGTATACGTCAGATAGTGGCGTAAATGTCCGGTCTGAATTCGCCCAACACTACGGGCAATGATGTTCAATAATCGTTCTATAGGTTGGTATATCCATTTCCAGGTTATATCTTCAGCGTGTAGCTGATAACGTATTTCTGCTGGTTCTTCAGGCAAACCCTTACGTGGCTCACGCTCAATTTTTTCATGCAGACGCCAGACCGGACTAAAAATACGACGTATGGGCATGGCAAAGGCCGTTGCGGTATATTGCATACGTGGATTCAGACCTCCAAAGCCACAGTCCCAGGTGGGGCCGCGTACGGTATCGGCATGACCTGAAGGACGAAGAATATAATAGACAATCGCCCAGGCAACTAAAGCAAGCAACACACCCAATAACACCAGCGGGGCACTATAAGATGCCGTTTGTGCCGAAACGGGGGTCAACCACAGCCAGCCATGAGCAGTGGCAGTATCAAGAGAATGGTGGGTCAATGCCAGGGTCGCATTGTTAATCGCGTTAATTGTCATGCTGGGAAAAACGCCAAAAATAAGGCACAGCACAGCCAGTAGGCCCTGGCCAAACACCATACCTCGACTGGCTTCGCTGGTACGTCGTGCATTACGAGTACGGGGTAAGCCGAGAAAGGAGATCCCGTAAACTTTGACAAAACAGGCAGCAGCAAGTGCTCCTGTTAGAGCCAATGATGCAGCAGCCAGGGGAATCACTGCCCGTAATACACCGCTTTGTAAACTCGGTGCCTGCAAAGCGGTCTGAAAAGTAAGCCATTCTGATACAAAACCATTAAACGGGGGTAAGGCAGAAATACTAATACACCCAATGAGAAAAAATAAACCCGTCCAGGGCATGCGGGATAATAGGCCGCCCATATATTCCATATCATGTTCATGACTGCGCTGTAGAACTGCACCTGCACCGAGAAATAACAGACTTTTGAATATAGCGTGATTAAGAGTGTGATAAAGAGCCGCAACCAGTCCTAAAGTACCCAGTAATTCGTGGCCGGTACCATAAAAAATCATGGATAAACCCAGCCCAATGAAAATAATACCAATATTTTCTACTGAGTGGTATGCAAGCAGGCGTTTCAAATCATGTTGCATTAATGCATAAAGCACCCCAAAAAGTGCACTGATACAGCCAACTGCCAGTAGTGCAACTCCCCAGGTCCATTGTACATTACCGATTAAATCATAACTTAAGCGCATAAAACCATAAATGGCCACTTTTAGCATAACACCTGACATCAGGGCAGAAATATGTGATGGTGCAACGGGATGTGCCTCTGGTAGCCAGACATGTATTGGAACAATACCAGCTTTCATGCCAAAGCCAAGCAGACCAAGAGAAAAGGCAATTGTTGACCAGGTAAAAGAAAGATGAGCAGTACGCATGGCATCAAAAGTAAACCCATCACCAAAACCAGCTAAAATACCAAAACTGAGTAAGATGGCCAAAGCACCTACTTCTGCCATCAACAAATAAAGAAATCCGGCACGTCGGTTGGCCGCACGCTGATGCTGGTAGGTAACAAGAAAGTAACTGGTCAATGACATCAGTTCCCAGGCAATCATAAAAGAATACGCATCATCTGCCAGAACCACAAGATACATGCCTTCAATAAATAAACCGGTAAATAGTCCAAGTATCGACAGGGGTTGTTTGCCATGTTCAAACTCACGAATGTAACCAGGCCCAAAAAAACTGACAGCGACAACCACAATACTGATTAAGGCAATAAAAAAACCGGCCAGAGAATCCAGTCGTAAATGCCAGTTTAACCAGGGTAAACCTAAAGGATAAACAAAAGTAGCTGAGTTGCCATGAAGCAAGGTATCAAGCCCGAGAAAAACTCCAAAAATGCCCCCCAGACCTAATAAGGGAAATGCGAGTTTTCGCATGACAACAGGATACCTGTCAGCAAACAGAGAAGCCAGTGCGGAAGCAACAGGCAGAAATAAGGTTACTAATAAAAAGGTATCAGACATATCTATTTTATGATAATCAATAGTATAGAGGCTGTTGAGCTTTCATCTATTACCAGTTTTTGGCCAAATTTTACCCTGACTTCGCTATTTTTTATATACCAATGTAATGCATAGGTATATAAAAAATGCTTTATCAGGACAAAATTCTTCTCAAAATCAACTTAACATCTGAAAGATCAACCGGCCCCTAGTGAGTGTTTAAATAAACAATTATAAACTAATTTAGCCTCTTAGTATGAAAATATTTAAAAAAACACAAAAATATTTTTAAAAATTTTCATACACTAAGTAACTTGCTTGCTACCTTAAGTCAGAAAAAACCAACTTAAATCAAGCAATAAAAGAAAGATTAACATTCTCTGACAGTTCCACGTACAATAACGGCTATCACTATCAGAACAGTCCTCAAAGCCCAATGTAGTACCATAACCTCTCACGATCGGGGATGGCGAAAACTAATAATTGCCCCAGTTAAGCAGTTGTTATAAAATACTGTATTAATCAAGAGGACTCCATATGTCTGACAAAAACAGTTGCATTTTAGTTGCGATAAATCCTGATGATGAACTTGATCGTATTGCCGAACGTGCCAGAAATTTGGTGCATGGTTTTAATTTACCGCTAATCTTTATACATATCATTGATAATGATGTTCTTTTTGATTATGCCAACAGCTTTCGCTTAAGTGGCTTACTAACGGGTGAGTATAAACAGGAGGAAGCCGAAAAAGAAATCATGGCCAGAAAACTACTTGAAGAACAATTAAAAACCGAATCTCATATACATGAGTCACTGGAAATTCACTCCGGTAACAGGGCTGAAACCATTGCAAGGTTTGCAATGGAACGTCACGCAGAAATCATTGTATTAGGTCAGGCGGAAGCTCAGTTTGGCTCAGTCACCATTCATCTGGCCAGATATAGTCCGTGTGACCTCCATATTGTCAAGTTGACCTGATGACTTTCAAAAATAGCGTTCTTTGTCTTTTGACTAATGTAACTATTGCTAAAGTTATATTGTAACTGCTCAATGAATAGTACAGAATGCGGTAATTTTTAGTAGTTGCAGCATATGAATCCGGCCTGCCATTAATATCTTTCCAGAATACAGCTATAAGCAAAGCATGACTTTTGTGCCCTATACCTCCAGCAGATGCATTAATGTAAGTACAACGCCGATATTTTGAATAAACCTGGTATGCCGATATGGATTCGTAACCGAACCCTGACGTTACAGGTTTGCAACTACTCAGTAAGTGGTACTTTTCAGTGATGAAATGAGTAGTCAGGTTTAATATAGGCGCCACTTAGCACCTATAGCTCTTATTTACATTAGCCAAGAGAAACAATTTTATGTCTTACAAGTACAAGATAAGAAAAGCCTTCAAAAAAACCGGATCGATTTCAGCCTGGCGCTCACGATTGGTATTCTGGAGTGGAGCCATTCTTGTTGGCTTATTTGCTACCCTGCTGGCTCTTGCCAGTAGCAAGGCTGATGCGTTCTTTCATACTTTAGTAGAGCATTGGTTCTGGCTGCCGCTTATTCTTACCCCATTCGGTCTATTCTTGATTACATGGGCAACACGCAACCTGTTTCCGGGCGGAGAAGGTAGTGGCATTCCCCAGGCAATAGCGGCAATGGAACTACAGGAAGCATCCGATCGTAGTGCCGTACTGTCGATTCGTATTGCCATTGGCAAAGGTTTTGCCATCATTTTAGGCCTGCTATGTGGTGCATCTATCGGCAGAGAAGGACCCACTGTACACATCGCAGCATCCATTATGTATTCACTGAATCGGGTATCCAAATTTCCCATCCACCATGTTAAAAAAGGGCTTATCCTTGCAGGTGGTGCTGCTGGTCTGGCCGCTGCCTTTAACACGCCACTGGCTGGAGTAATGTTTGCTATTGAGGAAATGAGCCGTAGTTTCGAAGAACGCATTACTGCCAGTCTTATGATGGCAGTGATTTTAGCTGGTATGACATCACTGATGATACAGGGGAATTATACTTATTTTGGCACTTACACATCACAAATTGCTCCATTGCAAGCTGCGGCTATTATTCTTGTTTGTGGCATTATTGGCGGTGCAACGGGCGGTTTGTTTTCAACCATTCTTATTCAAGGTGGTCGATTTTTAAAACCTCACAGGATCAAGCATCCTTATCTTATAGCTTTGGCATGTGGATTAGCTGTTGCCTGTATTGGTATACTGTCACATAATACGACCTGGGGTACGGGCTATGAGGCTGCCCGCGGAGTACTCCAGGGAACTGACCAGGCAAGTCCATTTTTTGGCCCCTTAAAATTTCTGGCTACCATATTTTCTTATCTGAGTGGCATCCCGGGAGGGATTTTTGCTCCCAGCCTGTCAGTAGGTGCAGGACTTGGTTATAATTTAAGCGCATTTTTCCCAGAAGTCCCCATGGTAGCTGTTGGTCTGCTTGGTATGGTTGGCTATTTCAGTGGCGTAGTGCGCACACCAATTACAGCGGTAATTATCGTAATGGAAATGACTGATGATCATCGGCTATTACTCCCCCTTATGGCTACATCGCTACTAGCTGATATAGTATCCAGAGTGATTTGTCCAGAGCCGATTTATCAAGCCATGGCAAAAGATTTTCTTGCTGGTATCAGGTCAAAAAATTAGTTCGTTTCATATCATTTTATCCTGCCACGCATAAAATCAGTTAGTTACCGACTGGAAATACAAACTCGTGTCCATCCGGTAAATTGCCTTGCTGGCAATTTACCGGAACGCAAAAAAAATCACACTTTATTATTCATGTGCCATGTTTTTTCCTGTATCAGAAAGCGGGGGAACTTTGGTATTTTCCTGTATAGAAAGTGGATCAATATATTTTACCGACTGGCATTCCAGAAATATGCGCTTTGTACATGTCTGGCATATTGACTTATCAAGCTTTTGAAATATGGTCTGCAATGCCACTGATTTACCTTCAAAAATATGATTGGGATCAATACGGTCTATGGCATTATTTTCTTCGAGTGAATCCCACAAGCCTTCTTTCACACTGATCAAATATAGCCCTCCCCCCCTGGCTTTACGCTTTACTGCTTCGCCGGCCAGTGCATCAGCCGCCGCCAGATCGGCAAAACTAATACCCTGTGCTGCAATTGCCAGATGAACCTGCTCCGGGTGTTGCTTTTCAAGACGTGCAAATTCTTCAAGCATATACGATACTGAACCAAAAAACAGCGGCCCATCAACTCGGACTATATGCAGTTGTGGACATTCCACAAGATGTTTACCGCCATCTGAAAATTTACGCTTGGGTAATGTTGGATCTGGTACTCTGGTCACTAATCTTGGATGAGACATACGCATTAAATAGAGCGCTAACGACAATAATATACCAGCCAAAATTGCAAATTCCAGATCAAGGAATAAAGCGCCCAGGAAGGTGAGCAAAAAAATGGATCTTTCCGCATTGCTTGAAATGAAAATATGCTTGATGGCAGAAAAATCAATTAAGCCCCAGGCAACGATAAATAAAATACCTGCCATGGCGGCATCAGGCAAATAGGCGACCAAAGGTGCAATGGCCAACACTATGAGTATTTCCATAGAACCTGCCAGCATCGCACTCATAGGTGTTTTGGCACCCGCCTGATAGTTTAGACTGGTACGATTAAAAGAACCTGTTGCAACATAAGCTGAAAAAAAGCTGCCGGTGATATTGGACAGCCCCTGACCAATAAACTCCTGATTACCATCAATCATCTGGCCACTGCGGATGCCAACGGCACGTCCAATGGATACTGCTTCTGTAAGTGCAAACAGTGTCATGGCGACAGCAGCCGGTGCCAGTTGCTTAATTGTTTCAAAAGATAAGTCCGGCATGGAAACAGGTGGCAAGGTTTGTGGTATTGCTCCAACCATGGCAATGTGCGTCGCATCTGCACCATATACATAATTCAGCACAAGACTAACTATTGAGCCAGTGAGTAATGCTACAATAAGATGGGGTATCCGGGGAATAAAACGTTTTGTCAGCAATCCTGATAGCAGGGTTGCCATGGCTATACCCAGTACAAAGAAATTTATCTGGGGTATTTGTTGCCAGAAGCTGGATAATGTATCAATAAGATGTCCACCACGTGGTATCTCTACACCAAAGAAGTTTTTCAATTGCTTACTTGCAATAAGAATAGCTGCCCCGGTGGTAAAACCAACAACTACCGAATGAGAAATAAAGTTGACTATCGTCCCCATGCGAGCCAGACCCAAAGTAAGCTCAATGATCCCAACCATAAAGGTCAGTGTTATCGCCAATCCCACATACTCAGGACTTAATGGCTCTGCAAACACACTGAGTGATGTAAGCAATACGATAGAAGCGGCAGTGGTAGGTCCTGACATCAAATGCCATGATGAACCAAAAAAAGCGGCAACTATGGGCGGGATCATACCGGCATACAAACCATATTGTGGTGGCATCCCGGCAATTGATGCGAATGCAACTGCCTGAGGGATGACGACTATGGCTACCGTGATACCCGCTAAAATATCGGCCCGGATCGTCTGGCGACTAATACGTCCTTTCCATCGAAGAAAGGGCAATAACCGTAGTTGCCATTCTGCATATTCTTTATTGGACATTATTTTTCCTCAGCATGTTTATTTATAGTTTCAGGTATTTCAGAAGGAACACCATTCTACCATATAGACCAAATAGCATTTATCATCATTCACTGCTAAAAATGATACTTGTAACTCCCCGGCTCAGCAGCGCTATCTCTACCTCAAGATACGCCAGACCATACAGCAATTTCGCATTGACATCCTTATCACTGGACTCAGGCTCCTGGGAGCCTGTCCTAGTAAGCCAGAGCAGGTGATAACCAGCGTTCGGCTTCTTCCAGAGTCATGTCTTTGCGGCGGGCATAATCCTGCACCTGATCTTTATGAATTTTTCCGGTTCCAAAATAACGTGATTCAGGATGAGAAAAATACATACCTGATACGGCTGCGGCCGGCATCATGGCATAACTTTCTGTCAGCTCAATACCGGTTTTATTTTTGATGTCTAACAGTTCCCAGAGTATGCCTTTTTCCGTATGGTCAGGGCAGGCGGGATAACCGGGGGCAGGGCGTATCCCCTGATATTTTTCCAGAACAAGGGCTTGGTTATCCAGGTTTTCATCGGCAGCATATCCCCAGTACTCTTTGCGTACCAGTTCGTGTAACTTTTCTGCAAAGGCTTCGGCCAGACGGTCGGCAAGAGACTTGAGCATAATGGAGCTGTAGTCATCATGTTCCAGTTCAAATTCCTGCAGATGTTTTTCTATACCAATACCGGTAGTAACGGCAAAGGTGCCCAGATAGTCTTTAATACCACTGTCTTTAGGGGCAATAAAATCTGCCAGACACTGATTGTATCGTCCTTCAGGCTGCTTCATCTGCTGCCGCAGAAAATGGAAATAGCTAAGAATTTCGTTGCGATTATCATCGGTATATAATTCTATATCATCATCACCAATAGTATTGGCAGGATAGAAGCCAATAATAGCGTTAGCCTGCAGCCATTTTTCAGAAATGATTTTATCCAGCATTTCGGTTGCATCTTTATAAACCTTGCGGGCTTCTTCACCGTAGGTAGGATTGTCCAGAATAGCAGGAAATCGTCCCTTAAGTTCCCAGGTCTGAAAGAATGGACCCCAGTCAATGCGTTCTTTTAATTCTTCTAAGGGATAATCAATAATTTCCTGACTACCCAGGAAAGAGGGTTTAACGGGCTGGTAACTACCGGACCAGTCCAGTGGGATCTTATTAGCTCTAGCCTGAGCAAGAGATGCCTGATTTTTCTTTGTGCCTTTTTTTGCCCTGGCTTCGCGAATAGCCTGGTATTCATCTGCAACTGACTGGATATAATCATCCCTGAGGGTATCCGATAATAAGCTCTGGCTGACGCCTACCGCACGGGAGGCATCACTGACATGGATCACGGCGTGTTCATATTGCGGTGCAATTTTTACCGCAGTATGAATGCTTGAGGTGGTAGCACCCCCAAGAATAATGGGCGTGGTAAATTTCTGTCGCTGCATTTCTTTGGCAATGTGTACCATCTCATCCAGAGAAGGTGTAATTAAGCCGGACAGGCCAATAATATCGACGTTTTCTGCTCTGGCTTTTTTCAGTATATCTGCAGTGGGTACCATAACCCCCATATCAATGACTTCAAAATTATTGCATTGCAGTACTACGCCCACAATGTTTTTGCCGATATCGTGAACATCACCCTTAACGGTTGCCATTAAAATTTTACCATTTCTGGTCATATCAGAGGTGTCGCCAGCCTGACGGTTTTTTTCTTTTAAGGCTTCAATAAAAGGCATTAAATAGGCGACGGATTTTTTCATCACCCGGGCAGATTTAACCACCTGAGGCAGAAACATTTTACCGCTGCCGAATAAATCACCCACTTCATTCATACCGTCCATAAGCGGGCCTTCAATAACTTCTATCGGTTCATCAAAAAGCTGTCGGGCTTCTTCTGTGTCTTCCTCAATATGAGTGGTTATTCCTTTGACCAGGGCATAACTCAGACGTGCTGCCACACCCAGTTCTCGCCACTTAGTATCGGGGCCGTTGTTATTGCCGCCGCCAATTGTTTCACTACGATATTTTTCAGCGATTTCCAGCAGCGCATCGGTGGCATCCGGGTTGCGATTAAGCACTACATCTTCTACCCGGTCCCGTAACTCTTTAGGGATATCATCATATATTGCCAGTTGCCCGGCATTAACAATGCCCATATCCATACCGGCCTGAATAGCATAGTATAAAAAGACCGCATGAATAGCTTCACGGACCGGGTTATTACCTCGAAAGGAAAAGGATACGTTTGAGACTCCACCTGAGACTTTGGCATAGGGCTGGCTTTGTTTAATAATTCGAGTGGCTTCTATAAAGTCCACGCCATAATTATTATGTTCTTCAATTCCAGTGGCTACGGCGAAAACATTGGGGTCAAAGATAATATCTTCCGGTGGAAAATTTAACTGTTCTGTCAGTATCTTGTAGGAACGGCTGCAGATCTCGACTTTACGCGCCTGAGTATCGGCCTGACCGTCTTCATCAAAGGCCATAACAATAGCTGCTGCACCATAGCGACGGATCAGTCTGGCATGGTGAATAAATATTTCTTCACCTTCTTTAAGACTGATGGAGTTAACAATGCCTTTACCCTGTATGCATTTCAGACCTTCTTCAATGACTTCCCATTTGGAGGAGTCCACCATTACCGGGACTTTGGCTATTTCCGGTTCTGCCGCAATCAGATTTAGAAAACGGGTCATGGCAGCCTTGCCGTCAAGCATGGCTTCATCCATATTGATATCAATGATCTGAGCACCGCTTTCAACCTGCTGCTGGGCAACAGAGATGGCTTCTTCGTAATTTTCTTCTTTTATCAGGCGCAGAAAACGGGCCGAGCCGGTGACATTGGTGCGTTCGCCCACATTAACAAATAAGGAATCCTCATTAATATTAAAGGCTTCCTGGCCGGACAGGCGGCACTGGTGATCGTCTTCGGGTATGGTTCTGCAAGGGTGTTTTTCTACCGCTTCCTTAATGGCGCGAATAGTATCCGGACTGGTGCCGCAGCAGCCGCCAATAATATTCAGAAACCCGGATGCCGCCCATTCTTCAATCTGATAGGCCATTTGTTCCGGGGATTCATCATAGCCGCCCAATTCGTTGGGCAGACCGGCATTGGGGTGTGCAGAAACAGCACAGGTGGCTATGCGAGACAGTTCTTCTACATAGGTACGCAGCTCATCGGCTCCCAGAGCACAGTTCAAACCAATGGAAACAGGGTTAGCATGGTTCAGAGCATTATAAAAAGCCTCGGTAGTCTGACCAGACAGCGTTCGGCCGGATTTATCGGTAATGGTGCCAGAGATCATAATGGGGTATTCAATATTTTGATCATCAAAATATTGTTTTACGGCAAAGACTGCCGCCTTGGCATTAAGCGTATCAAATATGGTTTCAATTAATAATATGTCAGCACCGCCATCGATCAGACCTCCTGTGGCCTCATAATAGGCTTCAACCAGTTGATCAAAGGTTATATTTCTAAAACCGGGATCGTTTACATCCGGAGACATACTGGCGGTTCGGTTGGTTGGTCCCAGAACGCCGGCCACATAACGCAGCTGCCCATCCTTTTGTTCGCATTCATCGGCGGCTTCGCGTGCAATTCTGGCAGAAGCTTGATTTAACTCATAAGCCAGTGATTCCATCTGATAGTCTGCCATGGCAATAGTGGTTGAGCTGAAAGTATTGGTTTCAATAATGTCCGCACCGGCTTCCAGATACTGGCTGTGAATAGACTTAATGATTTGCGGTTGAGTAATGGACAGCAGATCATTATTACCTTTTACATCACTGGGCCAGTTTTTAAAACGTTCACCTCTATAGTCGGACTCTCCCAGCTTATAGCCCTGAATCATGGTACCCATTGCACCATCAAGAAACAGGATCCGTTCCTTAAGCTGTGTTTCCAGTTGTGAAAAGCGTTGTGAACGAACTGTATGACTGTCAACCATTTATTTAACCATCTGTTTGTATAGCAAAATTAAGCATGAAAACCCGTTATTTTAACAGTTTTTCCTGTAATAAGTAGATGTTTTCCCTCGAACTGAAAGAAATATTGTGTTTGTCAATAACAGGTATGAATTTGTTTAATGTGTATGAGGAACTATATATTGCAGTATATCTTCCAGAATAGCCGGATCGGGTAATGATGCGAATATGAAAAATAGCCAGATGAAGGCAAAAATCAGAGCGTACAGGCGCAGCATCCAGTTGGATTGCAGCAGCCACCACTGGGCCATTTGATCCAGTGAATTAGCTGAAAAGAAAGGCAAGGTCATGGCCAGGAAGATAATGGCGATGCCCAGAAACAACATCATGTTGGGAAAGCCGGTAAAAGGAGCTGCCGCTATAATAATAAAACCCATTAACATGCGGATAATAATAACTGCATTGATCCAGCGTTCATCAAAGAAAAAATACAATAAATGTTTCATTGTGGTAGTAAAAAAGAACAGCAGAATACTGATAATAAATAAAACACAGGC
>Ga0256831_1000965_pt1 | contig 15229 bp, 18 predicted proteins | sample 132544metaG_FD_189087 | JGI IMG/M metagenome (GOLD analysis project Ga0256831, IMG submission 189087) | Hydrothermal vent microbial communities from Lau Basin, Pacific Ocean - 132-544 | ecosystem: Environmental > Aquatic > Marine > Hydrothermal vents | place: Pacific Ocean: Lau Basin | collected...
CCTTCTCCACCAAGTATACCTTAACCCCCGAATTCGCCAGTAAAAGCGATGCGGTTATCCCAGCTATCCCTCCCCCTATAACCAAAACTCTCGGATTTATCCTTACCCTCCTCACCTCCAGCTCCTCATGCAACTTTACCCTCTCCACCGCAGATTTTAGATAGGCTTTCGCCTTCTCCGTCGCCTTCTCGTGATCCTGCGTAACCCAAGAGCAGAGCTCTCTGATGTTCGCCATCTGAAAAAGAAAGGGGTTTAGGTTTGCCCTCTTCAAAGCCTCCCTAAACGTCTTCTCGTGCATCTTCGGTGAGCAGGCACAGACTACAACTCTGTCGAGGTTGTGCTCCTTTATATCCCTCACTATCAACTCCTGACCCGGGTCGGAGCACATGTATTTGTAGTCCCTCGCAACCGCAACCCCATCCAACCTCTTCGCAAACTCCACGAGCTCCCTTACCTTAATGACGTCCGCTATGTTCCTACCGCAGTGACAGACGTAAACCCCTATCCTCATATCTAACACCGCTAAGACTTGATCTCCCTCAACTTTTCAATTAGAACGGGTAAGAGCTCGTTCACGTCTGCTACAACACCGACCTTGGCTATCCTGAATATCGGAGCGTCTCTATCTGTGTTGACCGCTATGACGTTCTTGGCCTTGACGCCCTCAACGTGCTCGGTCGCACCGCTTATTCCCAGAGCTATGTAAACCTTGCCAGTTACGGTTTTTCCACTCCTACCGACCTGTCTCGACTTCGGTAGCCATCCCTGATCTATTATAGGCCTTGATCCCGCAACGACGCCGTTCAAAAGCTCCGCGAGCTCTTTTGCAAGCTCTATGTTCGACTCGTCTCCTATACCCCTTCCGACGCTCACGACCACCTCAGCTTTGGATATGTCAACGTCCTCCTCTGGCTTTACGACCTCTATCAGCTCGACGTCATCTTCAAAATCCAAATCCAATTTCTCAACCTTTGGAGTTCCCCTACCCTCGTTCGGATCGTAGTAACCCCTGTTCACGACGAATATGGAAGGCTTATCGACCTCCAAGTCAACGAGAACCTTTCCACCGTATGTGAGCGAAGTTGCCTTAAACCTATCACCGTTTTCAAGTTTGATTACGTTTGTGACCATGGGAATTCCCGTTATTCCCGCCAACTTCGGTGCCAGATCCATACCCGAAGGTGCGTTCGCGAAGAGAACTCCCTCGGGTTTGAACCTGTCGTGCAACTCCTTGACAACCTTCCAGTTCAACCTCTCAACCCTGATCACATCCCCGTCTATGTCGTCGAAATCCTCTCTTACGACCACCTTGTAATCCCCCAACCTCTTGGCCAACGCCACGAGTTCGTATGTGACGTCCCTCTCAAACTCCTCTCCGAAGACGAGTATCATGTTCTCACCTCATACGAGGGAGAGGGACTTGAAAACCTCCACGAGTTTGTCCGCCAACTCCTCAACGTCTCCTTCGAGAAGGGTTATCTCTGGCTTTTCGGGTTCGTAGAACCTGACGACTTCGATGCCACCCATGTCCGGAACCTCCACTTCTATCTCTTCGACCTTCATCTCCTTCATCGCCTGTCTGAGCTTAACGAGGGGGACGAAGGTTATAGGTCTCTCTGCGGAAACGACACCAAGAATTGCCGGAGTTTTTACCCTAAACTTGCCCACAACTCCACCTCCAAGCTCCTTCTGAACTATCAGTCCTCCATCGTAATCCACTCCGACAACTCCGCCTACGTAGCTGTAACCCAAAACTCCCGATAGGATACCCCCAAGATAACCCGCAAAACTGTCTATAGACTGTATTCCCACCATGACGACGTCGTAGTCTTTGAAGTGATCCGCTATAGCCCTTGCAACTTCCCTCCTATCGAAGGTCCTTCTGTTCAAAACTATCTTCTTCAAGCTGTCCGCTCCTTTAGCGTATGCGAGAGCTAAGGCCTCTTCCATCGCCTCGTCGTCCCTAAGCTCATCGTCAACTATCCCAACGACCTCCAAAGTTCCTCCTGTTTTTTCCTTGAAAACGACCGCCTCCTCTAAGGCGTGTTCGTCCCTCTCGTTCGGAACGTATTTGAAGGGAACTATCTCGCTCTCCTCGATCTCTATACCCATGACCAGGTCGGGAACTATCCTAACTATCGCACCTATCCTCATTCAACCACCCTCCAAAGCCTCTAAAACGAGTTCCGCAATGTCCTTCACGACTATCTCACCATCCAAACCCGTGACCTTCAAAGCGTCTTCGAACATGGGAATGTCGAGGACGCATCCCGTTACTATGACGTCCGCACCCACCTCTTTAGCCTCTCTAACCCTGTCCTCAGCGGGTCTGACCTTTACGAACTCCCTCATCACGCTGTCAAGCCAAATCCCTCCACCTCCAGCACCACAGCAAAGTGCGTTCTCCCTGTTCCTCTTGAATTCGACGAACCTGACACCGGGTATGGACCTTATGACCTCCCTCGGCTCCTCGTATATCCCGTTCTTCCTTCCCAAGTAGCAGGAGTCGTGATAGGTGACGGTGTAGTCGAGTTCGTTAAACATCCCCTTCAGTTTTTCGAGGTTGTCGTGAAGGAATTGGGAGTGATGCAAAACGTTCAATCCGTAGAAGTTCTTGAGGGCGTTGAACGCGTGAGCGTCGTGCGTCACTATGTATTTGAACTCATACTTGCTGAAGACCTTCATGTTCTTCTCCATTAGGTCTTCGAACAGTGCAAACTCACCGCACAACCTCACGTGGTCTCCAGTGCACCTCTCCTCACGACCGAGTATTGCGAAGTCAACCTCCAAAATCTTCATAACCTTCGCCAAAGCCTTGGTAGCTTGCTTGCACCTCCTGTGATAGGCTCCGAAGCACTCTGGAAGGAGCAACACTTCAGCACTCTTCTTTTTCATCATCGTCGGAACTTCGAAGTCCAGCTCCTTTGCCCAGCCATCTCTCTTCATGGGTGACTCCTTGAAAGGATTTCCGTATCTCATTATGTTTATCAGAGCTGTGGAAAGCTCTTCGGGAACCTTACCTTCCAAAAGCGACTTCTCCCTCAGAGCGGGGATTATTCCGTCCGTGATCTGAATTCTGCTCGGACACCTGCTCGTGCATGTTTGGCATGCGGTGCAGAGCCACTGAGCGTTGCTGTTCAAAATATCCTCGACCATTCCAAGCCTGATTGCAAGTATCATTCTCCTCGGCGTGTATGGCGTGTATGCTCCGTATGGGCACGAACCACCGCAAGTCCCGCACTGTATGCATTGAAAGTATTTGTTGTTCGTAAGCTCCTTTAACCTGTTGAGCAACATGTCCATGGCGGTCACCGATTTATCGGGATTAATCATGAATATTTTAATGTTACTGTTCAAAAACCGTTCATAAAATTCTTCAACTTTTTAATACCCTCACGAACCTCTCCACGAGTTCTGGATCGAGTTCTCCCTCTCTCTCACCCCCGCAAACGAGACCCCTAACTCCAACGACGTCTGGATTCAAACTCTTAACGATTTCGAGGTGTTCCCACTTCAAACCCCCGGCCAACGCACATATCAAACCGTAACCCTTAGCGGTTTTGATAAACCTCTCCACCTCCTCGTAATCCATGATCTCCAAACTCGGTTTGACCTTCAAGGCGGTGTCTATCATCACACCGTCCACCTTAACTTCTCTAACCAAATCGAGGAGTTCGAAGGGAGATATCGAATTTACATCGTAGTAATCGGCGTATCCTACCGCTATAACCTTGCTTTTCCCGTTAACGGACTTCATAACCGATTTTATTATCTCCTCAGCCTTGTCCCTATCCGCCATCAGACCGACCTTGACGAAGTCCACCTTCCCAGCTATCGCGTAACTCGCCAGACTCGCAAGACCGGATTTGTCCAAGTCTCCAACGGTTGCACTGACGAGCCTATTTCTCTCTCTACAGATTCTGCTCACTTCCTCTATTACCCAAACGTAGCTTGCACCCAGAGAACCTTCCGCAGGATTCTTAACGTCCACGATGTCAACGATATCGATACACTTCAGAGCTTCACTATCATCCTTAACGCTCACGAGTGCGAGCATGTCAAACCTTGTCTATCTACCTAAAAACCTTTTGCAGATCATGAGGGTTGCGTAGGCTGGAAAGACCTTGGAAAATCCGAACCTCTCTTCTATCGAGACGTATTCCATTTTCAAATCTCTCACCGCTTCCCTTATCAGAAACTCACCCATACCGCAACCCAAGACCGTGTTGAATCCCTTCAACTTCTGCCTCAAGATTGCGAACTTCAAGACATCCAAGAATCTGTTTCTTACGGACTTGGCAAAGTTTATCAGAAATTCCTCGTTCAACTCTTCCAAATCCGAGCAGAAGAGCCTCGCAATTCTGTTCAGACATTCCCGATAGCTCTTTCCCCTACCGTCGGGAGTTTCGCAGTTGTAGTCCTCTTCACATATGTCACCCGTAACCCGAAAGACGTCGGCGGTTATTGAAAAGAACTCTGTGGAGACGTTCAAATCCGTTAGGTGGAAGGTTGGAGTTCTGAGAACACCCATATATATGAGTTCGTAGTCCATCAACCTCTCGAGGTCGGTTTTACCTGCGACGTAATCCCCAACTGGAATAACGTCGGTTGTAGTCGATCCAACGTCAACGAAAACGAAGTTTCTGTATCCCTCCTCCAAAAGGAACTTGCAAGATGCGATCCAGTTCGTCGCCATGAACCTCTTGGGATCGTCCACCCTATCCCTCACCTCCCCGTTGACGTCCAAGTAGTAAACCTCCCTGAAAACCCTCTCAACCTCTCTCGATATCCTCAAAACTCCCTCGACCTTCCTCTCAAAGACGTCGGAGATTTCGGCTGTCATGACAACGCAGGCACTTTCGCTATCGTATCTATCCCTGATCTTTTCGAGCAGATTTCCAAGTTCGTTCAACCTCTTCCATATCGGGAAGTGGATTATCTCGTATCCGTCTTCGCTCGCCACCTTCAGGTTTGCCCCTCCCACGTCCAAACCGATCATGCAAATTTTTAATCTTGACGTGAAGATAACGGGTGTGGTTGGTGGTTGTGGGTAGCAACGTGAGAAACGTTGCGAAGTCGGCATTTGAGGCAGGATACAAGGTTTACGCCTTCACAGACTACGTTGACAAGGACCTGAAGATGTTTGCGAGGGTTGAGAGGATAGGAGAGAACTTGAAGGAGAGGGTTGAGGAAGTTTCTCAAAGCCTGAACGCAAAGGTCGTTTTGTGCTCGGGTTACGAGGGTTTGAAGGTGAAGGCTGAAAGATTTGGACACTTCGACAGGGTGGTTTTGGACAAGTTGAGGTTTTACAGAAAGCTCGAACGCTTGGGTTTCAAATTCCCAGAAATCTTGAGCGGTAACGACGAGGGGAAGTTGATCAAGAGGAGGTTCGGAGGGGGCGGGATAGGGGTCAGGTTTGGAGAGAAAGCTGGCAGAGACGAGTTCTTCCAGAAGTTCGTGGAGGGAATACCTTTTTCCGTAACCATGGTGGTTAGGGATGGAAAGGTTCATTTCAAGGCGGTAAACAGGATACTCTGCGGTTTGAAAAGGTTGAACGCCGACAACTTCAAGTATTGCGGTAACGTGACCCCCTTCTCCTTCGAAGGAGTCGAGAGGGCTTTAAAGATTGCGGAGGAGCTTGCGGAGGTTTTCGACGTTGAAGGTTGTTTCGGAGTCGATTTCATTCTTTCAGACGACATCTACGTCTTGGAGTTGAATCCGAGGTTCGTAGGTTCTTTGGATACAGTCGAGATGAGTTACGGCGTCAACCTCTTCAAGGCTTACGAGAAGAAGATCGATGCAAAACCCAAAAGGACTGCGGTCAGACTGATATACTACTCTCCGAGGGACATGCACGTTGACGTTCCAATTCTGAGCTACCTCGCGGACGTCCCTCAGGGTTACTACAAGAGGGGAGAGCCTTTGGTTTCCATTCTATCAACCGACCTGAAATCCGCCTTCTGTAGGGTTGCGGATTTCGAAAGGGCGAGTAATATTTAAATTAAAGATCATGATAGATCGGGCATGCTCAAGATGTCTAAAACTTCTAAGGTCGAAGACACTTTGAAGTTCAACTTGGAGGTTTTCGAGGAGAGGAAATCGTTTAAGAAGGTCGGAAAGAAGGTTTTGGTCTTAAAGAAGAGGGATAGGAGGTTAAGCAGGACTTTGACGTTCGACCCCGAGATATGCGTGAGGTGTGGGAGGTGTGAGGAGATCTGCGATTTCATATCTATCAAGGAGGGTTTCGATGAGAGGTGTTACGCGTGCGGTTTGTGCGTTGACGTCTGCTTTTACAACGCTTTAAAGCTTTACGAGGGTGGTAGGAAGGTAAGAACGGTGAAACCTATTGCGAAGATCGTTTTCGACGAGAACTTCTGCAAGGGTGACGAGTGCAACGGGGAATGCGTAAAGTCATGTCCGAGAAAGGCCATATCTAAATCTTTCAAGGCGAGCTTCATAGAAGACCTGTGCTTTTACTGTGGGAGGTGCGAAAAGGCTTGCGAATTCGACGCGATACGTATAGTTAAACCTCTGAGCGGTAGGGTTGAGATAGATAGAGGTAAGTGCGACGAGTGCGGTAAGTGCTACTACGCCTGTCCTACGAAAGCCATAACGAAGGATTTTGAAGTTAATCACGAGTTCTGCATATTTTGCGGTGTCTGCGTTAAGGTTTGCGACAGAAATGCGGTTAGCATGAAAGCCAAGCTCAACTTCGAAATAGAGGAAGTCCCTTGGAAGGAGAGCAGGATTAAAGCTTTGGAAAGGTTGGGACTCGTATGATCGTCGTTAAGGATAACTGCAACGGTTGCGGTATCTGCAAGGTCGTTTGTCCATACGAGAGGATGAGGATTTACAGGGGAAAGGCTTTCGTTGAGGACTGCGAGGAGTGCGGAGTTTGCTTGAAATACTGCCCCCTAAACGCTTTGGAGATCAGAAGGGAGTTGAGAACTTACGAGGTCGTCGAAAGCATAGCCCAAACCGAGTTCAAGGGGGGTTCGAAGGTAGAGGTTAGGGAGGTCAAACCCAAGGAAATACCAATTCCAAAAACGAAGTTCGCCCTCAAGTTCGAAGTAGAGGGTAGACCTCCCGAACTCCTAAAGATTTGTTCGAGGTGCGGAGCTTGCCTTCTCTGTCCAGACGAAGCCCTTGATTTGAACGACAAACCGATTTTGGTTGGGGATTGTAGGGAGTGTGCCTTCTGCCTCTACGTCTGTCCCAAGTTCAATGAGGAATGCGTGGAGGAGTTCAGGTTTGTCGAAAACGTCAACTACGTCGAGGCTTTGAAGAGGCTTTCCAAGGTGTATAAGCTGATAATCTGGGATTCTGTAGGAGATTTGGACGAGGTTTTGAGCAGGATGAAGTTAGAGTTCGACGAGGAGAGTTGCGTCGGTTGCGGTTTATGTGCCAAAGTTTGCCCCATATCTGCAATAGAGTTCGGTGAGAAACCGAAATTCAACAGCTGTTACCTCTGCGGTCTCTGCGTTGAGAGGTGTCCTCAAGGTGCCATCAGGAAGGTCAAGTATCCCACAGTTAAGCTCCTTAAGGAGGACTTCGATAAAGCGGTATTCGTCGGATTTCCCTGCGACGTTTTGGCGGTAAAGAGGTTGAATGACGACAGGATCGTTTGTCTCGTTTCTCTCGACTGTCGTTACTGTCAATACGATGAAAATTGCGATTTGAAGGACTGTGCGGACATAACAGTGGGTGAAAAAACCGTAGTGAGAACGGAGAGGGGTGAGAGAATTTGGAGGAGCTTAGAGTAGGAGTTTTCATCTGCCACTGCGGTTTGAACATAGCTGGGAGCGTTAACGTCAAGGCACTCGTCGAAAGCTGTAAGGACGTTGAGGATGTGGTCTTCGTTGCGGATCACAGGTATCTCTGTTCCAAGGACGGGCAGGAGTTCGTTTACAACAAGGTTAAAGAGGAAAATCTGAACAGGGTAGTTATAGCTGCCTGCTCTCCGAAGATGCACGAACACACATTCAAAAGCCTTCTCTCAGATGTTCTAAACGAGAACTACGTTGAAATTGCCAACATAAGGGAGCAGTGCTCTTGGGTTCACGAAAACGCAACAGATAAGGCCTTCGACCTCATAAGGATGGCGATAGCGAGGTTGAGGTTTGCAAGACCCATAGAGAAGAGGAGATTCAAACCGATTCAAAGCGTTCTGGTTGTTGGAGGTGGTATAGCTGGGATCACGACTTCTCTCGACTTGGCCAAGATGGGTTTCGATGTTTACCTCGTTGAGAAGGAGCCTACGATAGGGGGTAACATGGCGAAGCTTGAGTGCATATTTCCCACCATGGACTGTTCCATGTGCGTTTTGAGTCCATTGATGAGCGAGGTCTTCAACGATCCAAAGATTCACGTTTTAACCAACGCCGAGGTTGTGGGAGTTGAAGGTCACCTCGGAAACTTCAGGGTTAGAGTTAAAAGGAGGGCCAGATTCGTCAACGAAAACTGCACGTCGTGTGGGCTTTGCAGTGAGGTTTGTCCCGTAGAGGTTCCCAACGAGTTCGACTGCAATCTTTCCAAAAGAAAGGCCATATACATTCCGTTCCCTCAAGCCATTCCGCCATACTACATCGTCGATCCTTTCAGCTGTGTGGGATGCAAGCTCTGTTTGTCCGTTTGCGATCCAAACGCCATAGACTTCACTCAAAAAGACGAAGAGTTGGAGATAAACGTGGGTGCGATTGTCATCGCTACGGGCTTCAAGCTTTACGATGGGGAGAGAATTAAAGAACTGGGATACGGATTGAAAGGCGTTTTCACCTCCCTCGAATTCGAGAGATTGCTTAGCAGGTTGGATCTGAGGGGGAAGAGGATAGCTTTCGTTTTGTGTGCTGGGAGCAGGGATGAGGGGCACAAGAGATACTGCTCTGGAGTGTGTTGCATGTATTCTATAAAGCAGGCTTTGATTGCTAAAGAGAGAGGGGCAATACCCTACGTGTTCTACATAGACGTTAGGGCTTTGGGGAAGAACGAGGACTTCTACCGCAGGGCTCTGAGGGAGGGAATAGTTTTCGTGAGGGGGAGGGTTGCGGAAGTTAGAGAGGGTTTGAAGGTCAAGTTTGAGAACACCCTCTTAAACAAAGTTGATGAGATGGAGTTCGATTACGTGGTTTTAGCTCTACCGATCGTTCCCAACTTACCCTTCGACGTTCCCAAGGACGAGTTCGGTTTCGGTCTCTCTATCCATCCGAAGTTAAATCCAGTGGAAAGCTTCAGCAGGGGTATTTTCCTTGCTGGATGTTGTTCGTCACCTAAGGACATCTACGAATCGATTTTGTCCGCACACACCTGTGCAATCGAGGTTTCGAAGCTTTTGAAAGGCGAGATTGAATTGGAAGCGAAGTTTGCGAGGATAAAGGAAAACTGTATCAGGTGCGGTATTTGCAAGGAAGTTTGCGTTTTTAATGCCATAGAAGGTAACGTCAAAGACGGTTACAGGGTTGTTGAGGAGGTTTGCAGGGGATGCGGTAACTGTTCCGCAGAATGCCCCGTCAACGCCATCGAAGTTTATCCGAGCGACGAGGAGATATTCGCACAGGTAGAGAACTGCGGTGGCGGTGTGGTTGGATTTCTCTGCGACTGGTGTGCATACAACGCTTCGGACGTTGCTGGAAGGTTGAAAATGAGTTATCCGAAGGAGTTCAAGGCCATAAGGGTTCCGTGCATGGCGAGGGTTGATGTCAAACACGTTCTGAAGGCCTTACAGTATGCTGACGGTGTCTTAATAATGGGCTGTTACGTTAAGGACTGCCACTACTCGAGCAACGTTCACGCCCTGAGGAGGATAGATGAGCTTAGAAAATACTTGAAAAAACTTGGATTGGAGGATAGGGTCGAAGTAGTTCATCTATCGTCAACGGAAGGTGAGAAGTTCGTTAAAGCGGTCAGGGAGTTTGTTGATAGAATCTACTCGAGGCGAGGATGAAGGTATTAAACGCCCGGGCCGGGATTTGAACCCGGGTCGCGGGCTCGACAGAACTGCAATGTCTGGAGGTGTCGGAGGTGTCTAAATGGAATTGTCAGAAAGGGAGTTAAAGGTTTTGGATGTTCTACTGAGTGGAAAACGAAGGGCAAGGGAGATTTCAGAGAAAACGGGGATTCCCAAACAGAGTTTGTATCGAATTCTTAGAAAACTCGAAGAAAAAGGATTAATCTCGAAGGAAAACGGAGAATACGGATTAACGATCTTGGGTAGGAGGATATTTGACTTAAAGCATGGAGAGATAAGGGTTCACGATGTCAAGGTAGTCCTTCAAGCTTTAGATGTTAATCTGTTCGTTGCAAGAGAAAAGGGAAAAGAGGTTAACGTCAAAAATTGGGACTGCTACTATCTTGATCTCTCGAAATACGGAGTTACAGCAAAGGCTCAAGTGAACATAGCTGAAAAGGTTACGATCGTTTTGCATCTCCCAGAATTCCAAGCTAACGATGTTCATTCCGCATTCTTAACAATTCAAAACATGGTAGCGAAGTGTAGAAGGGCTTTAGAGCTTGAAGGATTGATTACAGAGGAGGAATGGCTCGATTACAGCTTCAAAGTCAAATATCATGAATTCGCTTGGGAACTTCCACCAAACGATCCGAGTGAACCGATAGAGGTCGATTTGGGTTACAAAGCCCTCAATCCGAAAGGTGAAGAAATGGATTACAACGCCAAGGCTTGGATAGATGAAAGCTTGGGATACAAGGAGCTTGAAACGAATGATAGCCTCTATGCCCATAAGAGAGTAATGGAACCGATATGGACAGAAGAAACGTTAATGCGAGTTCGGGAAATCCATAATATCCTTCAAGGATTCAACAGAGATTTCAATCAAACTCTAAAGCTGTTTATCACGGCGATGAACCAATTTAACCAAACCTTCAACTCGTGGAACGGGATGATAACGAGTTTCACGGAAAGCCAGAAAGCTTTAAGCCAGAACATCATGAAACACATTCAACTCGTTTCATCCGTTACTGGGATGACGAAAGACATTTCGGAATCGGTAAAATGGCTTACGGAAGCTTACAAATCCCAGAAATCGATTAACGACAGATTAATCGTTATGAACATCGTTTTGATGATTGGATTGATTGGACTCATTGTTTTGGTGTTGGTGATAATATGGAAAGGAGTTTGAAGCTTGATTTGAGCAAAAATCCGCTCTTAGAGGCTCTAACGTTCAGAGGAAAAGAGAGGGATATCTTTGAAAAGTTGATAATGATGAAAGAACCAAAGAAAGCTAAGGAACTTGAAGAGATTTTCGGCGAGAGAGTTTACCATGTCCTCAGAAAGATGAGAGAAGCTGGAATGATCGAGAAAAAGGAAAACGGCTACGTTCTGAGCTTGGAATTTGCTCGAAAGCTAAGGAAATGGGCTGAGGAATGGGAGGATTTGATTAACTGTAGTGGTTAATAAGGTGGTAGAAATGGATCAAGAGGTTGAGAAGATATACGAGGAGCTTAACGCTGAATTGGAGGGCTTACCTATTCCCGTGGTGATGTCAAAGCTCTTTCTGAAGATTTGGGACGAATTAAACAAGAATTACGAGGAAATCGAGGCGGTAAGGAGAATAAACGCCATAGCCTTAGACGTTTCGGGATTACCGGGGCCAAATGCGGTAGCTCGATTGGTCAATCATTACGTCTCGTTGAGAATGGGCTATGATCCGCTTTCCGAGATGGATTAAGCTCTTAATCTGGATTGTAACACCCTTTGCCTTCCTTTACGTCCCAATAGTCGATAAGCTCAGAGATTGAAAGAAGTAGCAACGTTTTTATCCAACTTTACAAATTTGAAAGTAATGAGCGAAGTTGTTGAAATTCTGAGGAGGATTGAAAACAAGCTTGAGGAGATGGACAAAAGGCTTAGGAGGATAGAAGAGGAGCTTTTCGACGAGTTGAGCGAGGAGGAGATCGAAGAGATCAAAAGGGATTTGGAAGCATACGAAAAGGGTGAGCTTGAGACGATAACCCTCGAAGAACTAAAGAAGGAGCTTGAAATAAATGACGTTTGAAGTTATTTTGAAGAAAGGAATTACGAAAGAGTTGAAGAAGCTTAGGAAAAGCGATAGAGTCAGAATTTACAAAGCCCTTGAAAAATTGAAAGACCCATTTTCAATGGATATTAGAAAGCTCAAAGGTCTCGAAGATACTTATGCCGTCCGCATTGGAGATTTTAGAATTGTCTTCAAGGTCTATTTTGACAGAAAAGTCGTTTTCGTAACTCGAATAGACAGAAGGGAGAGAGTTTACGACCGTTTATAGTTCTCTCAACTCCCGAAACAGCATACTTCGGAAGAAGTAAACGATCATCATAACTGACAAAATCGAAGCATGCTCGTAACCGCTCCTAAGGGCTAAGATTAAAATGATCCCGATGATCGAGATTAAGAAAATCGGAAAAAGCGTAACGCTTTCTTTTGGTAGTTTGAAACGTTCATTCTCGAAATCGTGATTAGTTAAGAACTCAACGAGCTTTTTATTGCTTAAAGCCCTTCTCTCGTTTTTAACTCCGACATACAAGCTTGAAATCTTCCCTTCCTTGATGAGTTCCTCCAAGAAGATCAAAAGCTGTTTTGGACAATTCTCGAAGTGATTTATCGCAAGTTTAACCTCAAAATCAGCTTCCTTCAAGAGTTTGAACTTCTCGACGTTAGATTTAGCCTTCTCCTCGATCCCCGCAACTCCCATTAAAATCGTCAGAATAAACGAAGTTTGAGGATAATCGACGTAGATAAAGCTGTCATCGATCTGATCCTTCAACCTCTCGGCTTCGTAAAGCCTGAAGTCCTTTTTACCGTCCTTTTCATTTTGGATCTCCTGTAACGGTTCACACGAAAACCCCTCCTCCTTTTCCTCAAAACTCCCTTGAGAAACCTCTTTCGTATGGTCCGTTACAGGTTCATTAAACAAGGATCGAAGCTTTAAGCCCTTTTCCGTGAGTTTAGCCCTCCCCGTTCTCCATTCGATTAATCCCAACTGTTTGAGAAGTTCAAGCCTTCGATAAAACGTGGCACGAGAGAATTTGAAACCGTTTGATCTGTAAAGGTGATGCGGAACTACCTCTTCACCGTCCAGATGGGTTAAGATTTGAAGACTCGAATCATCGAGTCTCATAATACCAAACCCCGATGATGCAATCCTCCCAATCTTTCAACTTCTCGTAAAGCTCCTTTCCCGTTCCGACAAACTCGGAGCGGACTCCGTCGTCCTCCCAAGCCACGATAACCCTTTCCCTCCAGATCGCCCTCCTCAAGTCCTTGATCTTGAGGTATCTTGAATCTGGAACCTTGTTGGCTGGAACCACCTTGACGATCTCAGCCTTCAAAATCTGATCTCTGCTTATCTTGTGAAGATAGCCGTTTTCTATGAACCCAATCTTATTCTTCCCGTCAGTCCAAACGATTTCTACGAGATCGTAATCATACCTTGCTCCGTTCTCAAACGTTGAGAGTCTAACCGTTACGAAATGATCCTTCGATAATGTAAATAACTTTTCCACGTCGCTTTGAACCGTAACAGCGGAAACGACAATCGATCCAACAATCAGCAAACCCAAAACCATGAACTCCGCACTACTTCCCGTTCTGAACCTCCAACGAGGAGGAACGAGATAGAAGACCGTTTCACGATATGGATACAGGAGTTTAACTCCAGAGTGAGTCATCATATCTCCAACCAAATGACTTGAGATTGAAATCCAACCGATTAAAGCCAACTTCCAGCTAAAAGGCAACAATATCAAAGCGATCAAGGTAAACCAAATCGTGTGAGTCCAAGTTCGATGCTTAAGCCCAAGAAGGAAATCAAAATCTGGAAGAACAGCAAAGAGGGAAACTATTGCATAAGCAACATAAGAATCAAGCAGATCGATCATCAACGCTATTTCCGTAACCTTGACAACGAAGAAAGCCAGAGCGATATGAGTTATCCACTTCAAGGGGATCACCTTAACCTTATGAACTTCCTTGGAACGTTTCCACCAGCCTTGATAACTCTTATCTCAAAAGGAAAGTCTTCAAGCTCCTCCTTGTATAGTTCGAGCCTCAAGATCATATTCTTGATTGCGTTGTCCGATAAACCCGTTGCAATTGCTAAAGCCCTTTGACAGAGCTCTCCAACTCTACAACTGCAAACTCCCCTTTCCTTCATCTTTTTGCAGTAGTCAGAACTTCTTTTAATCTCTTCCGCCTTTTGCAAAGCCCTTAACATCTTAAGCCAGTTTACCAATGCCATGAACTTATTAACCGTAGTGGTTAATAAGCTTATTCTTCATGGTCAAGGTTTCCCAGTTCGTTCAAGCCCGTTGCAGAAAAGTTAAATTAGCTTAGTGAAAAACTCCTTTCGGGGCCGTTGAGGTAGAGGAGCTTAAGCTTCCTCTCCGCCTCTGCCATCCTCAACGGTCCCCACATGCAAATTTAGCGATTGCAGTTTTGCGAACAGTCGCAAAACAATCTATGACCTTTCTAAACGACAGCTTCTTATTAACCGCCATGGTTAATAACAACCCAAGCTAAATTTTTTTCCTCCTCTCCTGCCAAATCAAAAACCTCAGCCTCAAGCCTCTCGCTACGCTCTTATGACAACTTGGGTTTTTCCCCTTCGGGACAGCGGAAGCAATTATATTAACAAAAGTAAAACAAGAAAGCCCGCCCCCGACCCGTGCAACGCCCAATTAGTTAAGCCAAACCTAAACAGTTCTGCCCGAAAAAGTAGGGGGTTCTCCGCTCCGCTTCGCTCCGCTCCGAACCCCCGAATCGAGGGGCGGGCTTTCATTTTCAAGAAAAAAGGAAACTTTACAGCTTCCGCTTGAAAAACGCAAGAGCATAAGAGCGGTTTACCGCTCATGGCAGAGGCGGAGAGGTTTTTGGTTTGGCAGGTGGAGGAGAAGAAATTTAGCGTTTTGAGTCTGGACAGCACGAGCGGAAAACCAAAGCAATACTGCGTTGCCTTTAATGGCTATCGATGGCTTTGCAACTGTCCGCACTTCCTAAAGAACTCCGATGATGTGAACTTCGCATGCAAGCACATCGTTGCGGTGATGCAAACGATCGGACAACAAACGGAGGTGGAGACGAGAACAAAGCTAACAAAGGAGCAAACGAGCAAGCTCGAAGAACGCATAAAAAGGCTTGAGAAGAAAGTAGAGACACTCGAAATAGATGTAGCATACGCAATCAATCCAGCGGATTACGCCTAATTTTTTCCTTTTTGTCCATAAGTCCATAAG